>Ga0105101_10000191_pt1 | contig 24275 bp, 26 predicted proteins | sample PPLLak21cMay2015_2_FD_87037 | JGI IMG/M metagenome (GOLD analysis project Ga0105101, IMG submission 87037) | Freshwater sediment microbial communities from Prairie Pothole Lake near Jamestown, North Dakota, USA - PPLs Lake P8 Core (1) Depth... | ecosystem: Environmental > Aquatic > Freshwater >... | reverse complement strand
GCGACAGCACCACGCCGTTGCCGATCAGGCACAGGACGTTGTCGCGCAGGATACCGGATGGAATCAGGTGCAGCACGGTCTTCTGGCCATCGATTACCAGTGTGTGACCGGCGTTGTGTCCGCCCTGGAATCGCACCACGGCGTGCGCGCGATCGGTGAGCAGGTCCACAATCTTGCCCTTGCCTTCATCGCCCCACTGCGAGCCGATTACGACGACGTTCTTGCCCAATGGTCTACTCCTCTTAAATTTTTAATACCGGGCTTCGCCCGGCTTGTTCTGCTCAGACCGGCTTTACAACCCACTTACCGCCCTGTTCTACCAATTCACGGTCACACCCGAGTGCGCTTACCGATGACGAATCACCCGGCAGGCGCACGATTACACATTCACCGGCCGCGCGCAGCGCTGCGATTTTCTCTTCCAGACTCCTGGTGCCGGTATGCGGCGCGAGAATTCCCTTAAAAACCGCATTGTCCGCCGCGACCAGGCGCAGCAGCTGGCGCAGGTCGGTACTGAAGCCGGTGGCGGCGCGCGCGCGGCCAAACGCGCGGCCGATGCCGTCGTAACGCCCGCCCTGTGCCACGGCCTGGCCTTGCCCCGACACAAAGGCCGAGAACACCACGCCCGTGTAGTAGCGGTAGCCGCGCAACTCGGCAAGATCGATGTACACCGGTACATTCGAGTGTGCCACGGCGCTAACCGCTTGTTCGAGATTCAGCAGTGCCACCTGCACGGCAGGCGGAGCGGCTTTCAAAACGTCGCGCGCGCGAACCAGTGTCTCGGTCCCGCCGTTCAAATCGGCCAACGCGGCGAGCATGGCCCTGGTGCCCGCCGGGGCTTCGCTTGTGGCCAGCAATGCCTCGATCCGGGAGCGTGCCTTGCGCTGCAGGGCCTCAAACAAATCGCTCTCGAGTTCCTGCGACAGGCGTGCCTCGGCGGCAAGGGCGCGGAACACACCGACGTGACCGAGACCGAGATGCAGATCGCGCAGTCCGGCGGCCGCGAGCGCGGCCAGCATCAGGCGCGCGATCTCGATGTCGCTCTCCGGTCCCGGATGGCCGAACAGCTCGGCGCCAAGCTGCAGCAATTCGCGCGAGCCGGCGAAAACGTCCGGCCGGGTGCGTAACACGTTACCGACGTAACACAGGCGCACCGGGCATTCACGTTTCAGATAATGCGCATCGATGCGTGCCGCTTGCGGTGTCATGTCGGCGCGCACGCCCATGAGGCGCCCGGTCAGCTGGTCGGTGAGTTTGAACGTTTGCAGATCGAGTTCGCGCCCGGTACCGGTGAGCAGCGCATCGAGGTATTCGATGAGCGGCGGCATGACCAGTTCGTAACCCCAGGTGCCGAACAGGTCGAGCAGCCGCCGGCGCAGCTGCTCCAGACGACGCGCCTCGTCCGGCAGTATCTCTTCGATGCCTTCGGGCAACAGCCAGCGTTCTTGATCGGACATGGTGGAAGAATGATCAGCGTGGGTGCGGCTCAGGCCTTCATGGCGTAGAGCAGCACGAGGCCAAGCAACATGCTGGTCAACCCGGCAAAACGCAACTGGGCATCGCTCATACCGGTAATCATCGCCAGCGTGCGGCGCACGCCGTGCGGGTTGAGGAACGGCAGGATGCCCTCAAGCACCAGGAACAGCGCAAGCGCAACGCCGAGATCGTGCCAGTTGATCATGCCCGCTTACCTGCGCGGGTTCTTGAAATATTTAAAGAAATCCGCGCTCGGGTCCACGACCAGGATGTCGTCCTTGTTCTTGAAACTTTCCTTGTAGGCGTTCAGGCTGCGGTACAGCGAGTAGAACCCGGGATTGACACTGAATGCCTGGCCAGTGATCGCCGTGGCGCGCGCATCACCCTGTCCTCGGGTGCGTTCGGCGTCGCGGTAGGCCTCGGCCAGCAGGATATCGCGCTGACGCTCGGCGTCGGCGCGAATCTTTTCCGCCGCCTCCGCGCCCCGGGCGCGCAGATCCTTGGCGATGCGTGCGCGTTCCGCCGCCATGTTGCGGTAGACTGCGTCGCGCACCTCGGCCGGGAACTCGACGCGCTGGATGCGCACATCCACCACTTCAATTCCGTATTCCTTTGCATCCTTGTCGGCGTTCACGCTCAGCAATTCCATGATCTTGCGGCGGTCGCCGGCGATCACATCCTTGACGGTACGTTTGCCGAATTCGCCGCGCAGACCGCTGTTGATGACCTGCGCCAGGCGTTCGCGTGCTTTGGCCTCATCGCCGCCCACGGCAACGTGAAACTTGAGCACATCGATGATGCGCCACTTCACGAACGAATCCACCACCACGTACTTCTTCTCGATGGTCGGATAGAGCTGCGGCTCGGCGTCCAGCGTCAGGATCTGCGCCGAGTAGAAACGCACCTTGTCGAGGAACGGGTACTTCCAGTGCAGGCCGGCCTGATCGTCATAACGGATCACCTGGCCGAAGCGCACCACCACCGCGCGCTCGCGCTCGTCCACGGTGTAGAGCGTGCCATTCAGGATGAGCAGGCCGAGCAGTGCCAGCCCGGCAATCGCAAACAGTTTATTCTGGCCCATCAGCGTGTCCCCCGGTCGCGCAGCACATCACGCCCGCGTTCACGTTCGCGCAACCCGCTGGGCGTCGAATCCTGCAGTTCGGGCAGGGGCTGCAGGTTGCTGACCGGACCGGCGCTCGCACCGCCCGCGCTGTTCTGTAGCATGCGGTCGAGCGGCAGGTAGAGGACGTTGCTGCTGCCCTTCTGGTCGATGAGAATCTTGGTGGTGTTGGACAGCACCTGCTCCATGGTCTCGATATACATGCGATCGCGCGTCACGCCCGGATACTTGACATATTCGCCCACGATCGAGGCAAAACGGCGCGCATCGCCTTCGGCGCGCGCCGTGATACTCGCCTTGTAGCCTTGCGCCTCCTGTATCAGCCGCGAGGCCGCGCCGCGCGCGCGCGGGATAATGTCGTTCGAGTAGGCTTCGGCTTCCTTGATAATGCGGGCGCCGTCCTCGCGCGCCTTGGTGGCGTCATCGAAGGCCGCCTTGACTTCGTCCGGCGGCGATACTTTCTGCATCTGAACCTTCACGATCTGAATGCCGCTCTTGTAGCGATCGAGGATTTCCTGCAGCAGCTTTTGGGTTTTGTCCGACACATCGAGCTGGCCCTCGGTGATGATGAAGTCGAGCTGGCTCTTGCCGACCACTTCGCGACTGGCGGATTCCATGGCCTGGACGATTGTCGCATTCGGATTCCGCACATTGAAGAGATAGTCGCTCGCATCCTTGATCTTGTACTGCACGGTGAATTCCACGACGACGATATTTTCGTCCTCGGTCAGCATGAAGCCGCTGTCAATTCCGCCGCCGGAGCCTTTGTCGCCGCGCCGGCCGATCGATATGGTCGATACCTGGTCGACATTGACCTTCTCGACGCGCTCGATCGGCCACGGCAGGTGCCAGTGCAGACCGGGTCCGGTAACTTCATTCTTTTTGCCGAACTTGAGCTCCACACCGCGCTCGCCCTGGTTGACGATGTAGAAACCGGCCAGCAGCCACAGGCCAATTGCGACGGCACCGATCAGTCCAAGGCCGATACGGTTGATGAACTCGCCACCGCCGCCTTCGCCCGTTCCCCGCCCACCACCACCGCCAAAGCCTCCTAGCAGACCGGACAGCCGGTCACGCAGGTTTTTCAGTATCTGGTCGATATCGGGTGGACCCTGATCTTTGCGGCGTTGGCCCCAAGGGTCTTTCCCGCCACTCCCACCGGGTTCATTCCAAGCCACAGTCTCTCCTGTTCATATAAATGAATGCGAATAAACGCGGAAACGCCAATGGCGGCATTCTAGAGGTTACGAGCCGGTGCGGGCAAGGATAGGCTGGTCCGACCCCGACAACCACTCTGGCCGGAGATCCGGAAGACTCCTGAGCCAGGCAAGATCCGGTGGGCTCAATTCAATATCGAGCAGCCACTCCCCTTGATCGGTGATGGTTTCACGTTGCACGTTGAGATGCTCATATAGCAGCGCCCGCAGGCGCCCGGCATCGGGCGGCAGGCGCAGGTGCTGCGTAACACGACCATGCCGGGAACGATCGGATAACATCCTTAACAGCAAATCAATACCGGCACCGCTGTGGGCCGAGAGAAATACGCGTGTGGCCAGGCCCGTCTCGTCACATTCCACATGCGGCGATTCGCCAGTCAGATCGATCTTGTTGAAAACCGTGATCTGCGGTATGTGTTGCGCGCCGATCTCTTCGAGCACCATCTTGACCTGTTCAATCTGCTCGCGCCGCTCCGGACTCGACCCGTCCACCACGTGCAACAACAGATCGGCCTCGGCCACCTCTTCGAGCGTCGACTTGAACGCTTCGACCAGGTGGTGCGGCAAGTGCCGAATAAAACCCACCGTGTCGGCCAGGATCACCTCGGCATTGCCGGCCAGCGGCACTCGGCGCATGGTGGGATCGAGGGTCGCGAACAACTGGTCGGCCACGTACACGCCGGCGCCCGTGAGACGGTTAAACAGCGTCGACTTGCCGGCATTGGTATAGCCGACCAGCGAAACGGTGGGGATCGGGATCTTGCGCCGCGCCTTGCGCCGGCTCTGGCGCTGCGCGCGCACCTTCTCCAGACGCCGGGTAAGGTGCTTGACGCGCTCGCGGATCAGGCGCCGGTCGGTCTCCAGCTGGGTTTCGCCCGGCCCGCGCAGACCAATGCCGCCACGCTGGCGCTCGAGATGGGTCCAGCCGCGCACCAGGCGTGTGGACAGGTGTTCTAGTTGGGCGAGCTCGACCTGCAACTTGCCTTCGTGGGAACGCGCGCGCTGCGCAAATATATCCAGTATCAGTCCATTGCGGTCCAGCACCCGGCAGCTTGCGATTTTTTCCAGGTTGCGCTCCTGCGCGGGCGACAGATCGTGATTGACGATCACGACATCGGCTTGTGCGCTTGCCACCAGGTCACGCAGCTCTTCGGCCTTGCCTTTGCCGAGGTAGGTCGCCACATCCGGACGCTCGCGCTTGCCGGTGAGTACGGCGCACGCGTCGGCGCCGGCGGACTGCACTAGCAGGCGGAACTCTTCGAGTTCCGTAACCGGATCGAGGCCCGGCAACCGCAACTGCACCAGCAGGGCGCGTTCGCGCGAACGCGAACCCTGCGATGCGGTCGGGTTATTCGTTGCCTGGACCTTTGGATGAATCTTCGGGCTGATCAAACGCGAACTTCACCGGACGGCTGGGGACGACAGTGGAAATGGCGTGCTTGTAAATCATCTGGCTCACGGAGTTCTTGAGCAGCACGACAAATTGGTCGAATGACTCGATTTGGCCCTGAAGCTTGATACCGTTGACCAGAAAAATGGACACCGGGACGCGTTCCTTGCGCAGTGTATTGAGATAAGGGTCTTGTAGCGCCTGCCCTTTTTGCTGACTCATGGTGGTTTTCTCCTTTTTCATTATGTTCTGTACCAAGCGGTGCAGACGGTTTTCCCGATTAATACCGGGCCGGTTGCAAGTATAACCCTTATACCGGAAGCCTGGCGAACAGGTGACTCACTGCTGCTTGGTGGACATCCGCAGTGCCGCTGCAATCCAGCCAATGGCAGTCTGCTTCCGCTCGCAACCAGGTGAGCTGGCGCCTGGCGAGTTGGCGAGTGGCGGTCGAAGCCATCTCGACCAGCTGATGATAGTTGATCTTTCCACTCAGGTATAGCCCGGCCTGACGATAACCGACGGTACGCAGAGATGGCAGTGTCGGCGCCAGTTCCGGACGGGCAAACAGCGCCTTGGCCTCATCCAGAAACCCTTCGGCCAACATATTTTCAAACCGTGCCGCAATCCGTTGGTGCAGCCACGGCCGATTCTCCGGGGCAAGCACAATCTTTGTGACCTGATATGGCAGCATCGAATCACCCTGCTGGCCGAACGAGCTGGCCGTGCGTCCGGTGAGCATGATGATTTCCAGCGCACGCAATATACGTTGCGGGTCGTTCGGGTGGATGCGCGCGGCGCGCGCCGGATCGAGCAGCGCCAGCCGGGCATGCAGGCCGGGATGGCCAGGCTGATCCATTTCACGCTGTAGTTGCGCACGCAAAGCCGGATCGGCGCCCGGCAGTTGCGGCAATCCGCGCTCCAGTGCGCGGAAATAAAACATGGTTCCTCCCACCAGCAGCGGGATGCGTCCGGCCGCTGTGATTTCCTGCATGGCTTGCAGGGCGTCAACCCGGAAGTCCGCCGCGGAATAGACCTCGGACGGATCGCGGATATCGATCAAGCGATGGGGTGCGCGTGCGCGTTCCTGCCGGGACGGCTTGGCGGTTCCAATGTCCAGCCCACGGTAAACCTGCGCGGCATCGACACTGACGATCTCGACCGGGAACCGGTCGTGTAACGCCATGGCCAGCGCGGTTTTGCCGGCCGCGGTCGGGCCCATGAGAAAAATGGCCGGTGGGAGCCGGGTGTCCTGCATGATCAAATTCTGTCAGAGACAGATGAATGTGAAGAATCTGCTCGCGGCCTGGGTTGGGACGCTAATTTCATTATATTTTTAGCCACAGATGAACACAGATGGGCACGGATCAATAAAACTTCCCTGCGTGACGCTGTCTCCTTCTGAAGCACTTTATCTGCGTTCATCTGTGGCTAAAAAATCATAACAACTACCCTCAACCGCCTGCCTCCGGGCGCATGTGCGGAAACAGGATTACGTCACGGATGCTGGGCGCGTCGGTGAGCAACATGACCAGCCGGTCGATCCCGATGCCCTCGCCGGCGGTGGGCGGCATGCCGTGCTCCAGCGCACGGATATAATCGGCATCGAAGTGCATCGCCTCCTCGTCACCCGCGTCTTTGTCCTGCACCTGCTGGCGGAAACGCTCGGCCTGGTCCTCGGCGTCGTTCAGCTCGGAAAATCCGTTCGCGATCTCGCGCCCGCCGACGAAGAACTCGAAACGGTCGGTGACGAAGGGATCCAGGTCGTTGCGACGCGCGAGCGGCGACACCTCGGTCGGATAGGCGGTAATAAAGGTCGGGTCCTTGAGCCGTGATTCCACGGTCTTCTCGAAGATCTCGGTCTGTACCTTGCCGAGGCCATAGCCGGCTTTCAGAGGAATAGCGAGCCGTTCAGCCACGCGTCGCGCGGCTTCGAGTGTCTCGAGGTCGGGGGTTTTCAGATCCGGGTTAAAGTGCAGGATCGAGTCTTTGAGCGTGAAGCGCTCAAACGGCTTGCCGAAATCATAACTGTCACCCTGATAGCTGATGGTGGCTGTCCCATGGGTCTGGCGGATCAGGGCGCGCAGCATCTCCTCGGTCAGGTTCATGAGATCGCGGTAATCGGCATAGGCCTCGTAGAACTCGAGCATGGTGAACTCTGGGTTGTGGCGCGTCGACAGGCCTTCATTGCGGAAGTTGCGGTTGATTTCGAACACCTTCTCGAAACCACCCACTACCAGGCGTTTCAGATAGAGTTCTGGCGCAATGCGCAGGAACAGCTGCATGTCGAGCGTGTGATGGTGGGTCACGAACGGGCGCGCCGTGGCGCCGCCCGGGATCGCCTGCATCATCGGCGTCTCGACTTCGAGGAATCCACGCGCCGTCAGAAACTGGCGGATGAACGTCACCACCTCGGAGCGCACCTGGAAGGTCTTGCGCGTCACCTCGTTCATGATGAGATCGACATATCGCTGGCGATAACGCGTCTCGGTGTCGGTGAGGCCGTGCCACTTGTCCGGCAGTGGCCGCAGCGACTTGGTGAGCAGGCGGACATTGTCCACTTTCACCGACAGCTCGCCGGTCTTGGTCTTGAACAGCGCGCCCTCGGCCCCGACGATGTCGCCGAGATCCCACTGCTTGAACTCGCTGTACAACAACTCGCCGATGGTCTCGCGCTGCACATACAGCTGGATGCGCCCGGACATGTCCTGCAAGTGCGCAAAACTCGCCTTGCCCATGACACGCAGGCCCATCATGCGTCCGGCGACACGCACCCGCACCGGCGCTGTCTCCAGGGCGGCATTATCCTTTTCCCCGTACTCGGCATGCAGCTCACCGGCGATCACATTGCGGCGAAAGTCGTTGGGGAACGGCGCGCCCTGCTCACGCAGGGCGGTCAGCTTGGCGCGGCGCAGCGCGATGATGGCGTTTTCGTCCAGCTGTTCGGGCTTGTCGTTGTCGGTCATAAGATCCTTAAATTTATTATTTCAGCCGCAGATGAACACAGATAGACGCAGACCAATCTTTCTGCTCGTGGTTCTGTGCCCTAATCTGCGTTTATCTGTGTTCATCTGCGGCTAGAGCTTTTTTTGTATTACAACCCGCTCTTCAGGCTGGCCTCGATGAACTTGTCCAGGTCGCCATCCAGCACTGCCTGGGTATTGGAAACTTCGACGTTGGTGCGCAAATCCTTGATGCGCGACTGGTCGAGCACGTAGGAGCGAATCTGGCTGCCCCAGCCGATGTCGGCCTTGCTGTCTTCGAGTTTTTGTTTCTCGACATTGCGTTTCTGGACTTCAAGCTCATACAGCCTGGCCTTCAGCATTTTCATGGCCGTGGAGCGGTTCTTGTGCTGCGAACGATCGCTCTGGCAGGCGACCACGATACCACTCGGCGCATGGGTGATGCGGATCGCCGACTCGGTGCGGTTGACGTGCTGGCCGCCGGCGCCGCTGGCACGATAGGTGTCCACGCGCAGATCGGCGGGATTGATTTCGATGTCAAAATCCTCGTCCACTTCCGGCGAAACAAACACCGAGGCGAATGACGTGTGGCGGCGGTTGCCGGAATCGAACGGCGACTTGCGCACCAGACGGTGCACGCCCGTCTCCGTGCGCAGCCAGCCGAAGGCATAGGGTCCTTCGATGCGTATCGTGGCGCCCTTGATGCCGGCGACCTCTCCGTCGGACTGCTCGATCAGTTCGGTCTTGAAGCCGCGCCGCTCCGCCCAGCGCAAATACATGCGCAGCAGCATGGACGCCCAATCCTGGGCCTCGGTGCCTCCGGTTCCGGACTGGACTTCGAGGAAGGCATTGTTGGCATCCATCTCGCCCGAAAACATGCGCCGGAACTCAAGCTCGCCGACCTCGCCCTCCACCGTCCTGAGGTCGGCGGCGATCACGGCAATCATGCTGGCATCGTCTTCGTCGCGTGCGAGCTCGAGGAACTCGGCGGCATCATTCAGCCGTGCGTCAATACGCCGGAACGTGTCGACGACTGTTTCGAGACGCGCGCGCTCGCGCCCCAACTCCTGGGCACGTTCCGGCTTGTCCCAGATGTTGGGTTGCTCGAGTTCGCGCTTGACTTCGGTGAGGCGCTCATCCTTGTTGTCGTAGTCAAAGATACCCCCTCAAGACCAGCGCGCGTTCGCGCAGCTCCTTGAGCCGGGTGCTGAGTGGATTGAGTTCTTCCAGGACCATGGTGACAAACGCGTCTCGTTAGATATGCTTATGAAGAATAAATATATTTAAATAACATCAATATGTTACAGGTTTTACCTAACATTGATTCAAGACACCTTTATGCCCAGAACCTCTCCGATCAGCTTGCGGATGGGTTTCATGGCCTCGGGCGCTTCGATCTCGATGACATGTTCGATAACCCATTTGTTATCGGTGGCGGCCATGGCTTCGAACATCTTTTCGCCAAGATAACGCAGAAATCTGTAGCCGGGGTAAAAATTTTCGAATTCGAATTCGGCGTAATCGGCTGCCCGCGCATTCAAGGTGTTGATGAATGGCGTGACGTGATCGCCGGGTCCGAACATGTCGAGCATGTTCGTCTGCATGGTGTGTGCAAGGTGCTTACCCAGCGCATTGATGAAGCGTGACCTTTCCGCCTCGCTGATCTGACCATAAACCAGCCGGTCGGAGATCTGCACCAGGAACGCAATCATTTCGGTCAGCACGGCCGCCAGCTGCTTGTCCTCACCGGCACGGAAACCTTCCCGCTCCATGCGAACCCAGGTTTCCTTCGCGATCTTCCAGATATTAAAACCGACCACGCCGGCCCGGTCCTCAATGGTCTTGGAACCGCCGGTGTTCCACTTGGTGTGCATGCGTATCGCCATGCCCTGCTCCAGGTTGCGTCTCGCTCGAAACGCGGGATGATAGACCATCGGGACGCATCTGGCACCCGGCTTCCCGGTCAGCTCGCATGGTCATCCGATATACACATCCGGTCGCCGCGGGTTTGATGGCCGGGTTGAAGCGAGTCTGTCAGAATGGCGCAATCCTTCCTCGCCCATTCTGCACGGAGTTGTGATGCCCGAATTCAACGACACCACCCAGGACATGGCCAGCGGCATGGCCGCATTCGAGGCCAAGGAGTTCGCCCAGGCTTGGCGGCTGCTCAAGCCGTTTGCCGATAGCGGCGATGCCCAGGCCCAGCACCGTGTGGCGATCATGTGCCAGAACGGGCTCGGCATGGCGCCCAACCCGCTCATGGCCTACAAGTGGATGCGCGCTGCCGCCGAACAGGGCTATGCCATGGCCGAGCACGGGCTGGGCTTCATGTACCTGTACGGTGAATGTACCGAGAAGAACGAAACAGAAGCGGCCAAGTGGTTTGAGCGCGCCGCAGAACATGGCCTGGTCGGTTCGGCCATGACACTCGGCATGATGTACGAACAGGGACTCGGCGTGGAAAAGAACGAAACAGAGGCAAAAAAATGGTACGAACGGGCGACACCGAAGACTTAACAGCAATCAAAGAAAAAAACGGGCGTTTCGGACGCCCGTTTTTTTCTTATGCCGTCGTTACTTCTTGATCCAGGCCTGGAAGCCGTCGGACTTCTTGGCTGATCCGTCGTTATAGCCGGCTTCGTAAGCTTCGTTGATGCGCTGCTCCTCGCGCTTCGGATTGTGCAGGAAGCCGCCCGCCCAACCGTTGATGTATTCCTTGTCAACGCCGCTTTTTTCCATCTTGTCGATGGTTTCGTAGTACACGTTGCTCATGAAAGAACCACTCCTCGTGTTGTCCTGCTGTCAGGAACCGTTGCCAAAAAGCGCGCCTATATTACCCGAAGCCGGGAGCATTTCAACATCTGCTAATGAACCCGTGACGCGCTGGATTTCTGGATCACCCGTCGTGCTTCAATATAACGCAGGCGCGTCGGTGCATTTGCGTCTTGTTGTTCGATCCAGGCCAGGTGCAAACCGCCACCCTCATCCATCGCCATGGCCGGGCTGGCCTGAATTCCAGTCCCGGCGGCGCCCGGCACCGCCAGATTCTCGCTCCAACCGGAGGCTTCACGCCAGCTGAGCCAGATGTCCGAGCTGCCATCGCGGTCATCATCCCAGGCGACAGCCTGCCGCCCGGCTTGTGCCGCGATCGCCGCATGCCACTGGCCGATGTTCCTGCCGAAATCATCCAGTATTAATTCGTTCTGCTGAAAGCGGCCACCACCTGGTTCGCTCTGCGCCGCATACACGTCGTACCCGCCCAGAAAATTGCGCTTGTCGAGCCATGCGGCAGCGGCGCGCTCGGCGTCGAGTCGTGCCAACGTCACGCGCGCGGCACCGGTACCGCGTCCGAGGGTCTGTGAACGCTGCTTCGGCTGTTCATTCAGGGCCTGTGCTTTGCTGAATTTCCTCCCGTCCTGTGTGCGCGCATGCAAAATGACGGTATGACCGTCGCGCCGATCTTCCCAGGCAATCACCACTGCGGACTTGAGCACAACCAGCGCCGGATAGATCTGGTCAGCATCTTGCGGTGCCGTCACGGCCAGCGCCGGTTCTGCGGTCAGCGTCACACCGGCCTTGAGACGCGCGCAGCGGATAGCCATGTGTCTGCCGGAGCGCTCCGCCCAAGCGGCATACACGCCCTTCTCGCCGGCAGCGAGCGTGATCTGGCCCGCCTCGGCGCTGCTCAGTTTCAGCGCGGCACCGAGGCCGGCAGGGCCGCCTGCGCGCACCCAGACGTGTCCGTCCTCTTCCCAGCCGAATACGAAACCACCTTGCGGCAATGCCGTTACCGCCGGTTCATATGCCGCTTGCTTTTCGCTCAGGCGCTGCTGCACGAACTCGTTTTTATTCGCGGCACGCCATGCAACATAGGTACGCGCGGCGCCATCGTGGTTGTCCTCCCAGACAATCGCGACCGCGCCGGCCGATAACGCGATACTCTGACGGCCAGCGGCCTCCAGATGGTGAAATACACCGGGTCGCGATGCTGAAACCGTTACCGGCTCTCCGAACTCCCACGGCGTCGCCAATGCCGTGGCGCTCCACCACCAGGCCAGGAAAACCAGGCTAGCGTGTCTCGCGTGAGAGAAAGTCACGGATATTTTCCTTGCGATAATGTCCACCGCTTACAAACCGGTCGTACAGCAGAAAGTCCCGGGTCGACTGAATACCGGGGACTTGAAAGATTTCGCGCCCGTCTCGCTCCAGCCAGGCGAACACAGGTGTGGCCAGCACCTTCATGCGCGCGCCAAGCTCGTGTTCGGTAATACGCTCACCGCTGGGCAAGGTCAGTCGCTTGCCGCTCTCGGCATCCACATACACCAGCACGTAGCGGTCGCTGTACAGACGATGCAGCTGTTTATCGGAAAATGCCTCGCGATTGGTCTTGTCGCACCAGCCGCAACCGAAGCGCCCAAAATACAGAAACATCGGCCGGCCATCCTGCCGAGCCTGTGCCAGCCCCTCGTCGTAACTGACAAACGCATACCCGTCTGGTGGATCGGCCATTACCGACAGGCTGAACAGCGCAAACAACAGCGGCCAAAAGCAGGTGTGCTTCGCCATCTCTCGAACCTCCATGTGCAGAACCCCTACAAAATTGACCATTTTTGCCAGGATTTCTATCCTTATACTATAGACATCAGGTTTCAATATATTGTCTTCCCATGCTCAACCTCGGCCAGGTCGTCAGCTCCGTCCAGAAGAACTGCCATATCTCGGATGCGCAGTACGCCGGCGATTACACGCTCTGTATCTTCCTGCTCAAGATGCGCGAATTCTATCGCTGGGAGAACCAGATTCCCTTCACCGGCAGCCTGCCGCGCCATGAGGTCGGTACCTGGATGCACGAGCGCGAGCAACTCTGGGAAGGAATGGCGTCGATTGCGTTCGAGCCGCTGAATCTTGGCCACGACCGCCTCGACCCGTTCGATACCGACGCCATTAACCGCGCACTGGTGCCCCAGGGTTATGTGTACAGCGCCGGCTATGGCCGCTTCAACAAGCCACATTTTTTTCTCGGCGCCCTGCTCCGCGAAGAACGACGCGAAGGCTATACCGTGTATGTCTCCACCTGCGAGTACGCGCGCGACCTGGTGGCGCCGCCGGCGATGCTGCAAAACGGAAAAATCTACCTGCGTCAGGAGTCGTTGCGCCGCACCCTGTGGGAACGCATCGAAGAGTCGCGCCTGAATCGCAACTCCGAAACCATGACGCGCGCACTGGCTTATTACGATTTCGAGCGCGACCTGGAAGCGTCGCTGGATCGCATGACCGAGGTCGAAACCGAATCCGTGGTGTTGCACGAGCTCGGCGAGGCACTGGCCGGTGAACAGCTGGGCGAGGCCTGGCACGAGATGCTGGCCGATCTGTCGCGCACCAAGGGCGAAATCCTGGCACGTGCGGTGCGCGATATCCTTGCCGATTGCCTTTCGACCTTGCCGCGCCTGATCGAAAGCGGCAACGATCCGGCCCTGCATTTTTACTTCGCCAGCTTCAGCGGCATGCGCCGCCATCTTTTTCCGCAGGCCATGACGGCCTATCTTCGCTGGGTGGAAGGCGGTGACCTGCAGCCGCTACACCGGCTGGTGCGCGATGGCGCGCAACACTGGCTCGACACCGCCCGCGAGATGCTGGCGTTGCACCGCCGCTTCGGGACGGAATCGGGCACGGCGATTGAAAATCTCCTGGAACATCCGCCGGCCTGCCAGACTCTGGCCATGCAATAACGAAGCACGGTCGCGGTCGTCCATTCATTTTATTAAAATTGATTCGGATAAATATTTTTCAACAAACCTTCAATTTGAGGCACTCATGAAGCTAGATGTGATTATCGACGGCAGGACCCATCGCATCGACGTGCCCCAGGACATACTGGACGAAGGCGAGACATTCTTCCAGAAGATGGATACCGACATGGACAGTGGCTGGCAGATGGGCCCGGAATTCGTCGAATCGCCAGATGTGACACAACGTTGCCAGATTGCCGCAAACAAGCTGCTGGTTTCGGTCAGCACCCGGAACAAACTGCTGGTCGAACTGATGGCCGGCTACATTCTCAAGCGCCTGCCGGGGATCAAGACCGTGGAAATCGACACCGGCGGTGAAATGCTGAACACCGATTTCATTTTTGACGACCATGCACGGACTGCGCCGCACCCGGCTGGCGCAATTCGTCCGCCGACCGGCATGAATGAAGCCGAGGCCAGGACCAGGGCGGAAAATGACGTCAGCCAGGTGTACAAAGTCGGCAAGGCGTTCCGTTTTGCAGTGCATGATCGTACCAGCGGCCGCTGGGTGGAGTCGTCATTCAGCCCGACCGAGGAGCAGGCCAAACAGCTGCGCGCCGAAGCCTGCGCGCGCCTGGCCGAACAACTCATGCAAGTTTGATCCCGCCGACCGCATTTGACGCACCGGCACGTGGATAACGATAATCCCAAACGTCCATTCGGCGTTTCCCCGCTAGCTTCCCGATGCGTGAAGTCAAACCGTTAAGCCTCATCTATGAAATTCCGAACAGTCTGCCGGACGACGTCTGTCGTGAAATGATCCGCCGTTTCGAGGCAAACCAGGACCAGCAGTACGCCGGCCGGATCGGCCAGGCGGGCACGGAAGAATCCTCCATCAAGAAAACCACCGATCTGCGCATCAGCGGCCGCCAGGACTGGAAAGATATCGATGCCATCCTCATGCAGTCGCTCAGCCGGCATTTCGGCGCCATTGCCCGGATGTTTCCGTTCTTCGCCGCGAATCGCTTCAAGGACCTGGGCTACAACCTGCAACGCTACCGGGAGGGCGAGTATTATCATTGGCACGTGGATAGCGGCCCGGGCGAGTTCAGCCAGCGCCAATTGGTGGCGATCTGGTACCTGAACGATGTGCCCGGTCCGGGCGGGGAAACCGAATTTCCGTTGCAGGAAATTCTAGTCAAACCGGAAGCCGGCAAACTGGTGTTGTTCCCGCCCTTCTGGACGCACCCGCACCGTGCCGTGACGCTGGCGCAAGGCGTCAAGTACATTGCCACCACCTGGATCTGTTTCGCGTGATTCGGCACACAAGGCCGCGATCCGTCTGCCGTGCCTGGCAACCATGTTCGCCCTGATTGCGCTCACGATTGTCTGCATCGTGACCTACACGTTTGAAATCGTGTTCGGCCTGGCCGGCACGGTGATCCTGCTCACGGCGCTGACCTGGCTATACGATGCCAAGACCCTGGTCATTTACTCGGCGATGCCGCAGATTCTCGTGGCCGGCATCGGCCTGTTGCGCTCGCCGCGCACGCTGCGTCTCGATGTTCTGGCCGGCATGCTTTTTTTTGCCGGAATGGGCGGACTGGCCGGTCTGTATCTCTTCTACCAATTCCCGCTGCCGCTGTTCCAGTTGCTGCTCGCCGCCACCATCACCCTGTTCGGCGTTTATCTGGTCGTCGCGCCCAACCGATTCCGGCTGACGCCCTGGCTGGCCCGGTCGCTGGATACCCTCGCCGGTTTTTCCGCTGCCCTGTTCGGCATCAGCGGACCTGTCACCATGACCCGCTTGATGGTCACATTCTGCGACAAGACGATGGTTCGCAATCATGCGTTTGCGTTCTTCCTGTCTTTGAACCTGTTCCGCGTCGGCGGTTATGTTCTGAACGGCTCGTTCACCCCGCCAATCCTGGAAATGATGTTGTTTACCGGCCCGTTCATCGCTGTGGCGCTGTGGTACAGCCATCAGCTTCACTTTCACGTGAATGAGATCATGTTTCGCCGCGTCGTGGCTTGGGTGGTTTTGTTCGGCGGGCTGTCGCTCTTCTTGCGTTGAGGCACACATTATGTCCGCTGCGAAAGCTATTGCTCTGCCCGACTTTAATTGATCGAAATACGCCGGGGAGGCCCTCACTTGCGCGCCAGCACCGTACTCGTAACGGTAACAATGGTCTTGTTGCCGGAACCTTCGGTGGCCAAGCGGGTCACGGTATAGATCCTGCCAACTCTGATTGCAGGCGCGTGTTTAAACTCACGATCGCTACAAAGTTACTGTCCCGTCTCGGCCTATTACCAGCAATACAAGATAATTATTTCTATTTTGCTGTCTGCGGGGCCGTTACCTTAATCGTACCGGTGGCAAGCGTTTTGTTGCCGGTGACATCAGTGGCCGAGTAGGTCACGGTGTAAACGGCTGCACTAGAAGGTAGCGGCAGCCTAAATGCCCGGTCGTCCGTGCCGAACACGGCAACCTGAGCTGGGTCGAATTGCCCGCCACTGAGGCTGTACAACTTAGGTGTGTAAGGCGCACCGTTGAGCGTCATGGATTCAAGCCTGATGGCAGGCGCAGAATCAGCGTTGTCCGTCGCCGTAATGGTGACAGTAACGGCGAAGGTGGGTGCAACGATATACACGCGGCCCGGCGGCAGCGGAGCAACGGTGCTGGGATTCAACGTCACCGAAAGCGTCGGCGAGATAATATCCGCATTGACATCTGGCTCAACCATACCGTATGCCTGCACACCGTCATTCGTGGAAATAACGTAATGCGTGCGCGAATATCCCTCACCCGGACGCGAATGAGGCAGACCCAAGTAAGAAGGATTGGCCTCGGCACGCGTCACGCTCACGGTCATGGATTGCCCCGGCAAAAGACCGGGATTGCCTGTCCCGGTCCCCCTATTGACTGTTTCCCACGTCAATGTATGCCCCAGATAACCCTCAGTGCCGCTTTGATCTCCCGCCCATCCCGCTGGCGCCGTCATTGCCAGTACCCCGCTGCCGGGATACATCAACATACCACTGATTGGATCACGCGTGGGCGGTAGACCAGTAAGTTCAGGCTCTTCCCTGGACGGATCGCGCCCAATCTCGATACGGCTTGTCACCGCCGGACGCGTAACATTAGTCCAGCTATTGTTCGTTATCGTGTAGAGGTACGTCACGCCGGCAGGAGTGCGTTCGGCGCGGCCCGTAACCTTAAAGAAAACGGAAGCGTCAGCCATAAGCGGAGTGAGCAACAGAGCACCGGACAAAAGTGAAATTCTTAAGATCATAGTATTCTCCTTTGGAGTGCCGGTTAAGTCTAGTACGGTACAGTGTGGTTAGGGTCATCCGACCCATACGGACGCCTAAGCCTACAAATAAATGGTGGCTGCGAGCAGCGGTCAATATCCGCACGATGCGTACTGTTCACATCGAAACAAGCCCCGGAAGTATGGCAACTGGCACTGTAGGACGGCGGGAGCCTAGACGTGCCAAGTTGGTGACGGCCACTAAACTCGTTACTTATTTTTGCTTTCAGCGCCGTGCAGTTGGGATCATCATTGAATTCCAATTCATTTTTCCATTTCCTCCAAACATCGGCTATGTGCTGCTGGTAAGGCAAGGGCCGATACCCGGAAGCAAGGATATTCGGGAGAATCGGCACGCTCGCGCAACCCGATAAACAATTCAGCCCTTCCATTGTTGTGCTAGTGAGATTATTCGTATCAACCGGCAGGGGATCGGGCGGGCCGAATCGCGCTATGTCAGACACCGGACACCCGCTTACTGGGCCACCCAAAACGCACCACGGCCCAGTCACTCTATTCACAGGCGGTGGAGGAAAATTATGCCCGGCCGGGCAGACACATAACGGTCTGGCCGCTCCCCCGTCATCGGGGAGACCCCCTCTCGGACATTCCAAATCACGTATCCAACCTAATGTGCGGGATGGCGCGGTGATGTCATATCCATGGACGGTGCCATCGTAGTTGTTCGTCCAGTAACACCCCCCACCAACATAACCCATTGAGTGAGTTATGTGGCTGTATGTTGAACTATATCGGACGCCCGGAGGCGGTATGGGCCCTATCGATGGATGCGCCGCCACCGCTGCACGGCATGCCTCTTCCGGCGTTGCGTGGCCAAATAGAGACGCGGGCAAAGGCAAGTCGAAACGCACACCTGAAACGCACACCTACAGGAAAATTTCCGTGATGGCTTATCGTTGCGGGATAAGGTACGGCATCGGCGGATACAACGGGATTTTAAAACAGCAAGGAAAAACCAAGCAATACTGCGGCCAACGGGCGAACCCAGCGTGTAACCATCGCGTCCCTCCTTGGACTTATGTCTTGGACCCAGAGAAAAAGGGCACGTAAAAGATACATCCATGGGGGGGGCTGATGTCAAGAAACCTTGTTAACCACTGCGTGTTGCAACGATGCAGCGTGTTGTTGAATGCGTTGTTGCACTTGTACTGCCATCACGAGCATGACATCCGGTAAGCGTGGATAATCTCCGTTCATCGCCGTCGCCCTGTGGTACAGCCATCAGCTGCACTTTCGCGTGAACGAGGCGCTGTTCCGGCGCGTGGTCGCCTGGGTGGTTCTGTTCGGCGGGTTGTCGCTCTTCTTGCGTTGAACAAGGCATTGATATTGAAAGGACGAACCAGGCAGGGCTTCAGATATAATGGGGCTCCCTGACTGACACGAGACTACCTGTGCTGCTCCGGATTCCTTCAGTACTCGACCGCAGTGAGCTGGACGTGGTGCAGCGCATGCTGGCCGGTGCGCCGTTCGTGGACGGCAAACTGTCCGCCGGGCTGGCGGCCAAGCGCGTCAAGCACAACCAGGAAGTGGACCGGAGAGCGCGTGAACTCGAGCAGCTCAACAATCTGGTCATGGGCAAGCTGGTCCAGCACCCGGTCTATCGTAGCGGTGCCCTGCCGCTGCGCGTCGCCGCGCCCTACTACGCGCGTTATACGCCCGGCATGCGGTACGGAGACCACGTGGACGACCCGGTCATGGGCACGGACGGCACCCTCTACCGCTCCGACATTTCCATCACGGTCTTTCTCGGCGACCCGGCGGGCTACGATGGCGGCGAGCTGGTGATCAACACCCCGTTCGGCGAACAGCTGGTGAAACTGCCGGCCGGGGATGCGGTGATGTATCCTTCATCCAGTCTGCACCGCGTGGCAGAGGTGACTCGCGGCGTGCGCCTGGTGGCCGTCACCTGGCTGCAAAGCCTGGTGCGCGACCCGGCGCGGCGCGAGCTGTTGCACGAACTCAACAGCGTGCGCGAACGCTTGCTGGCCAACACGCCGGAAACTGAGGACGCCAAGCTGATTAACAAGACCTATGTCAACCTAGTGCGCATGTGGGGCGATCTGTAACATCTCCCGCGCTGAACATCACACAACCCGTTGCCTTCAAACCCGCATGAACACTCAGCCGAACAAGGATCTGCCCATGTGGTTGTGGACGGGAATTCCCGTCGCGATGCTGCTCCTGACGCTCTATGCTTACTTCACCTCGGCGGATTTGATGGCCCTGCTGATCCGCCGCGACGAACATCCGGACGGCGGCGGGATCGCCGAGAACGGCACGGTTCTGATACTGCTCCCCGCCATCGTCGCGGGTATTGCGATCCTCCGCCATTACCGCGACCGGCTCCCGTTGTGGCTGGCAGGCTGGTTGCTGGGCTGGATCCTGGCCTGTGTGTATTTTGCCGGCGAGGAGGCGAGCTGGGGTCAGCACTATTTCCGCTGGGCGGCGCCAGAAGTCTTGCACGGACTCAACGATCAAAAAGAAACCAACTTGCACAACATTGGCTCCTGGTTCGACCAGAAGCCGCGCGCGCTGGTGGAATTGTGGATCGTATTTGCCGGTCTACTGGCACCTTTCCTCCGGCGCTTTCGACCCAAGGCCCTGTGGGCCGATCGCGACTGGTCACGCTGGTTCTGGCCGACAGCGATTGGCATTCCGACCGTGGTCGCGTTCCTGTTTTCGCTCACGGTGGGGCTGATCGCCAAACAAACCGGTCGTGCCGATTTGCACCAGCTCGGTTCCAATGAATTGCGCGAGTTTTACATCGCGGTATTTCTTTCCAGCTATCTTCTCTCGCTTTGGTACCGGTTGCGCCAGGCGGCAACCTGAACGGAGGCATGGCATGAAACATCCCAAGGACAAACCGGACGCCGAGTGGCAGGCCGAGCTCACACCGGAGGAGTATCGTGTTGCCCGACAGCACGGCACCGAGCGCGCCTTCAGCGGCAAGTACTGGAACAGCAAGGACCAGGGAACGTATCGCTGCACCTGCTGCGGCGCGGAACTGTTCAGTTCCGAAACCAAATACGACTCCGGCAGCGGCTGGCCGAGTTTCTGGGAACCGGTGAAACCGGAAAATGTCGGCGAGAACGAGGACGCGACACACGGCATGCGCCGCGTCGAGGTGCACTGCAACCAGTGCGGTGCGCATCTCGGTCATGTATTTCCCGATGGGCCTGAACCCACCGGCCTGCGCTACTGCATCAACTCCGCGTCGCTCAAGCTGGAAAAGAAATAGCCGGTCTAGCTGTAGCCAGGATCGGTCAGGCCAGTCAAACGCCGTGTCGCGGTGACGCTGACGGATTCAAACGCATCGCGCAGATTGCGCACGACCTTGCTGGATGAGAACTTTTCTGCCTCATCCAGGCGATGCTGCTTGTCGAGCGTGGTCAGGACAAGCTCAAGACGCACGGTATTCGGGAAATAATGCTGCGCGAGCCTGGCGAGCGCATCCGCTTGCGCCGGCGTCACCCGCGGCAGGGTGAATGCCAGGGTCGTGGCGCGTTCAATCTGCACGCTCGAAAAAACCGGCCACAGGTGCTTCTGCACCTCGCGTTTCACGCGCTTGCGGATCTGCGCCGCCAACGCCTTCACCGTGCCGATCAACGCCGGGTCCATGTCCGGGTGGTCTTCGAAATAGTCGAGCGCCGGGTAATAACCCAGCCGCTGCGCGCGCACGATCGCGTCCACACGTTCGGCGAGCACACGGCCGATAGACCTCTCCGCGGCGTTCGACAAAGCCCCCAACTGCTCCGGCGCCAACACCACCTGGATGGTGAGCGCCACCGGCACGATACCGAGGGTGCCCGGATTATCCATGCGCGCTGCGGCGCAGCGCCGCGATCTGCGCCAGCACGACGCGCATCACCGGCTCGATCTTGCGGCGCATCAGCGTTCCGGACGCACTGCTGCGCGCAAACACCGGCGTTACCACCGCCTCATCCATGCGTGCCAGCGCATACATGGCCAGAAGTTCCGGGCGCAGTTCCGGCAGGACATCCAGCAGCTCGCGGACAACGGGCTCCGCGTCGAGTGCGCGTGCGGCCTCCTCCATGATCGCGGCAATATCCTGGACCGGCTCGTCGGGTTTGCGCAAAACGACGAAGTAGCGGCTCAAGACGTTAAGCAGGGCCACGACCGCATCCTGGCTGGACAGTTTGTTCAGCACCTGCTCACAAGTGGCTAAAAAGGCCTGACCCGGTCTATCCAGTGCCCGGAGTAACAGCGCGGCGAGCGGGTTATGGCCTGTCGCGAGATTCGTCAGTGCGGCGCGCAGTGGCGCAAGATCGGCGCGCGCCGGCACGGGCAGCGGCAGACTGTTCGGTTCGGCCTCGAGAAAGCCGATGCGATACGCGCTCTGCGCCGCGCCCTTCTCCCACAGACGCTGGCGCACCTCCGGATCGATGAGCCCGGGCTGCAACACCAGGCGCACCGTATCGATGATGACGTGTGGCTCGCTCTCGAATGGCAGATGCTCGATGAGGTGCCCGGCCAGCACCCGGCCCAGCGCGCCCTGCACGACCACCGCGCACGCCAGCATGCGCCGGGCATTTTCGGAACTGGGATCGACCCACCATGCGCGCCGTGCAATCTCCTCCGTGAGCCCGGGCGCGCACACGACGGCCGCGATGGCCTCGGGTTCGCCCAGCATCAGGAGCTTGGCAAGGTTGGCATCGCGCGCCTGGCCCATGCGCGTCCAGCGGTTGAGGTGCACCGGATAACCGCCCGGCGATCCGAGCGCGAACGATGACAGGAACTCGCGCACCGCGCGCAGATATTGATCGGATCGTCCGGTCGGGTTAAGTTGCACCCTGGCCTCGCCGCTTGCCGACAGGCCATAGACAGCCATGCTGCGCTCGTCGATGCGCACCGCCTCGACGTTCATCACCAGCACGTTAAGGCGAAGACAGTCTTCGTTCGAGAGTTCCAGAACCGCCATGACTTCCTAATTCAGCTGTACGCGTTGCCCCCACGGAACCGTCGCCTTGCCCTTCACCAGCCACAATACCGGATAGACAGGCTCGTGCTCCGGAAATTCACCGAGCGCGTCCGTGAAATACACCAACAGATCCGGGCGCCGGTCGAGATTCTCCAGCCAATTGAACACCGGCCGGAAATCCGTGCCGCCACCGCCAGGGAACGAACGCGGCAGCATGATCTCTTCCCACGGCTCACTGCGCCACGGGCCGTCGTCCGCGAGCTTGTCGTCGCAGGCGTGCAGGGTGATGCCGGCCTGAATCTGCCCCTTGATGGCGTTGACCTCGGCAAGAAACTCGTTGAGTTCGTCTTCCTTGATCGAGCCGCTGACATCCAGGGCGACGGTGACATCGATATGGCTACTGCGCAGGCTCGGGAGAATCGCGGCTCCCTCGCGCCGCGACGGGCGCATGTAGCTGTAGTCGTCACGCGCAATGGCGGTCAGGTAGCGCGCCAGCAGCATGCGCCATGGCAGTTGCGGTTGCAGCAGGTGATCCACGAGGCGCGCCAGCGAACCGCTGAGTTTGCCGGCCTGCAGCGCCAGTTGCGCAGCTCCAGCCATGCGCTCCTGCCACTGCACGCTCAGCTGCTCGCGCTCGGTGGTCGACAACGGCGGTGGTCGTGAAGCGCCGGCCTGGCTTTCGTCGGACTCGGACTGGGCGCCGTCGCCCTGCCCCTGCTCCGGTTTGTCTTCGGATTTGCCGGACTCGCGCGTGTTGCGCGGCGGCGGGTTGGGTTGGTTGTCGCTGCCCTGCTGGCCGCCTTCGGCATCGTCGTAGGCGTGATCGTCGATCGTCTCCTCTTCCGTGTCGTCCTTGATGTACGGATAAATCTCTTCGGCGGTCATGCCCTTGAATTCGTCGAGCAGCAGCGTGCCAGGCGGCGCGCGCAACCCGTCTTCGACCAGCAACGGGTTGATGGCATGGTCGCAGGCCACATCCCAGCGGTGCTTCACGCGATGCAGGCGGCGGGCGAAATGCGAGAGCGCGCAGTGCAAGGCCTCGTGCGCCAGCATGAACTGCACGTGGTCGAGGCTGAGCGCATCGATGAACTCGCGGTTGTAGTAGAAGGCGCGCGCATCGGTGGCGGTGGTGTGGCACCAGTTCGGATCGCCCTCGACCATCGGCAGGCGCAGCACCAGCGCGCCGAGAAACGGCTTGTCGAGAATCAGGCGCGTGCGCGCCGCGGACAGTTTGAGTTCAATGTCGTCCTGCATAAAGAAGCCGGCTTAGCCGCAGATGAACGCAGATGAAATTTGATCGAAGCGGTCTTGCCACCCATATCTGGGTATATCTGCGTTCATCTGTGGCTGAATTTCTTACATTTCATACAGCATCACGTCGGCGATGGATTTCGCCCACGGCGCGAACTGCGGAACTTCGAACAGGCCCGGGCCAATGGCGCGGTGCATGTCCGACACCAGCATCACACCCATCTCGCGCTGCGGGAAGCGGCGCGCGTAGTCGAGAATCCGGCCATAGGTTTCGTTGGCGCTGCCATTGGCTTTGGCGCGGATCGCGCGGCCGACGAGCGCGGCGGCGACCGCATACTGCAGGTCGATGTCCTTCGGCACCAGCACATCCTCGCCGCGCAGGATGGCATCAATGTCCGGCAGCTTGTCGAGGTGATCGATGAAGGCCTTGAGCTCGATACCGGCGGCCTCGCCCACGCAGGCCTGCAACGACGCCAGCAACAGGTGCGGGCGGTCGCCGAACTTGGCGAGCGCGCGATGCGCAAATTCCCAGGAGCGCGGGCTCGGAAACGCCACCGGATTGTGCGCCGCCTCGAACTTGAACAACAACTCGGGCTTGAAACGCAGGAATGCAATCAGACGCTCATCGATGCCGTTGGCGTAGGCCCAGGCCACCCAGTCGTCGAGATGCGCCTCGACCGTGTAGTGCGAGAAGCGATTGGCGAGCGGGGCCGGCATGCTGTAGGTGACGCCGCGATCACCCGGGCGATTGCCGGCGGCGAAGATGGCCCAGCCATCCGGCACCCGGTACTCGCCGAGGCGCCGATCGAGAATCAGCTGGTAGGCAGCGGCCGAGACCGTCGGTGCCGCCGAGGTGATTTC
>Ga0105101_10000187_pt1 | contig 24544 bp, 24 predicted proteins | sample PPLLak21cMay2015_2_FD_87037 | JGI IMG/M metagenome (GOLD analysis project Ga0105101, IMG submission 87037) | Freshwater sediment microbial communities from Prairie Pothole Lake near Jamestown, North Dakota, USA - PPLs Lake P8 Core (1) Depth... | ecosystem: Environmental > Aquatic > Freshwater >... | reverse complement strand
TCACGACCTGGAAACCGTGTTTCCGGCCGGCCTCCGCCAGCATGGCAAAATCCCCGCGCCGCTTGCGGCCGAAACGGAAATCGTCGCCGACCACGAGATAACGCACCTGCAGGCCGTCCACCAGCAGGCGCTGGATGAACTGTTCGGGCTCCAGGGCGGCGAAGTCGGCGTCGAATTGCAGGCACAGCACGCGATCCACCGAGTAGCGGCGCAGTGCCTGGAGCTTCTCGCGCAGGCGCGTCAGGCGCGGAACGGCCGCCTGCGGCTGAAAGAACTCCTGCGGCTGCGGCTCGAACAGGATCACCTGGGTGGGCAGGCCGAGTTCCTGGCCTTTTTCCGCCAGCTGGCCGATCACCGCCTGGTGACCGAGATGCACGCCGTCGAAATTTCCGATCGTGGCGACACACCCGCGATGCTGCGGCTTGAGGTTGTGCCACCCGCGTATGAACTCCATGGGACCGCTCAGATTTATGCCCGGGAAAACCGGGAAGGTTACCGTCTCGCGCGCGCGAGAACAAGCGAGAAACCGCGGGAAAGCTACAGATGCGCCCAGTCCGGGTCGAGTTCTTCGATGATGTCCTGCAGCGGGCGGCGCCCGCCGAAGCCTTCGTGATAACTGTGGTAATGGCCGATGCGCAGTTCCGGAAATTTCCAGCACAGATACCCGTCACCGGTGTCGAAATCCGCCAGCCACAGCCCCTTGACCACCAGCCCGAGCCGCTCCATCTTGCCCATCCAGCGGCGCACGATCGCCTCGTACTGTTTTTCCACTTTGCGCACCTGGGGATTGCTCGGCACCATGGCCTCGAGCGTACGGCGCACCGGCTCGAGTTCGCGGTAGGCTTCTTCGGTGATTTTCCACATCAGCGGGAACAGCTCTTCGGCCTCCGACAGCGTGAACACGCGCGGATTGTTGCAGGCCGAAATCTGGTATATCTGGGCGGCGCTAGTCATCGAATTTTGCCCCCTCCCCCTTCCTAAGCAGTAACTGTGCCAATCGTACTCCGAAAGCGGTAACGGTCAATAAATACACCGCAGCACCGGCAATTACCCATATTGACAAGCGGGTTGCCCGTTCCAGCGCCGGGGCTCGCAGCCAGGAATCAATATCGCCCACGCCCCAGACGAGGACAATACCCATGACGACACTGGCGAGAATCACGCGCGTCAGAAACGACGTCCAGCCGGGAGCGGGGCGATACACATCCAGGCGGCGCAGCATGAAGAACAGCACGCCGGCATTCACAAATGCCGCCAGTGAAATGGCCAGCGCCAGGCCAACATGCTTGAGCGGCATGACCAGCAGCAGGCTCAGCACGATATTGACGCCCATGGACATGGCGCCGATGCGCATCGGCGTTTTCGTATCCTGGCGTGCATAGAATCCCGGCGCCAGAACCTTGATCAGGATGAACCCGAGCAGACCGAAAGAAAATGCCATGAGCGCATTGGCGCTCATGTGCACGTCATGGGCCGTGAACTTGCCGAAATAAAAAAATGTCGTCAGCAACGGTCCGGAAAGAATCACCAGCGCCACCGAGGCCGGCACGGCGATCAGAAACACCCAGCGCAGCCCCCAGTCGAGCAGATGGGAAAAGTCCTCGTGCGATTTCTTGGCATGGCGCCGGGCCAGGCTGGGAAGAATCACCGTCGCCAGCGCGATGCCGAACACGCCCAGCGGGAATTCCATCAGGCGGTCGGAATAGTAGAGCCACGACACGCTGCCGGTAACGAGGAACGAGGCCAGCAGGGTATTTACCAGCATGTTGATCTGCGCCACCGACACGCCAAAGATGGCCGGCAGCATCAGCTTGAACACGCGCGCCACGCCCTGGTGCCGCTCGCGCAGGCGCAGCCGCGGGCGCGGCAGCATCCGTATCCCGCGCAGGAACGGTATCTGGAACAACAGCTGCACCACGCCGGCGATGAACACGCCCCAGGCCAGTGCCAGCACCGGTTCGTCCAGGCGCGGCGCCAGCCACACCGCGGCACCGATGAGCGAGAGATTCAGCAGCACCGGCGTGAAAGCGGCGGCGCCGAAACGGCCATATGTATTAAGTATGCCCGCCGCCATCGCCACCAGCGATATGAAGAAAATATACGGGAAGGTGATGCGCAGCATCTGCACCGTCAGGCCGTACTTATTCGGCTCATCGAGAAAACCGGGTGCGAGGGCCATGACCAGCAGCGGCGCGACGACCACGCCGGCGAGCGTGATGACGAAAAGAATCATGCCGAGCACGCCGGCCATGTGATCCACGAAAGCCCGGGTCTCCTCGGCCGTGTATTTGGCCTTGTATTCGGCGAACACCGGGACGAAGCTCTGGGAAAAGGCGCCCTCGCCGAAAATGCGGCGCAGGAAATTGGGGATGCGGAAGGCGACGTAGAAGGCGTCGGCCGCCACACCGGTGCCGGCGCCGATGAGGCCGGCGAACAGGATGTCGCGGACGAGGCCGGTGATCCGCGACAGCAGGGTCATGCCGCCGGTGACGGCCGTGGATTTAAGGAGCTTGCGGCTCACGTATGCGCTTTAGGGGCGGGGCTCCATTGAGCGGCGATAATACAGGATGTCGCCGGGCCGCCCCAACCGCTGCCGCCCCCTGAATAACGCCGGACAACCCGCCGGCGGGATTGACAAATACGCCCAAAATCAGCATAGTTGCCGCCCTTTCGAGGCATTCCTAGGAGAATTGTTTTGGCCAATACCGCTCAGGCAAAGAAACGTGCGCGTCAAGCCGAGGCGCATCGCGCCCGCAACGCCGGTCAGCGCACCGAGCTGCGCACCCAGATCAAGAAGGTTCGCACCGCCGTCGCCTCCAAGGACAAATCCGCCGCGCAGCAGGCCTTCCGCGAAGCCGCTTCCGTCATCGACCGTCTGGTTGGAAAAGGACTGGTCCACAAGAACGCCGCGGCACGCTACAAGAGCGGGCTCAACCAGCAGTTGCGCACGCTGGCGTAGGTTTTCCCGTTTTCATTAAACAAAAAGGCCGGCATTGCCGGCCTTTTTGTTTTTGCGTTTTCAATTACAACACAATCATGTTATCGCGGTGGATCAATTCGGGTTCGTCGATGTAACCAAGAATGGATTCGATCTTGTCGCTCGCCTTCCCGATGATACGCCCCGCTTCTTCCGAGCTGTAATTCACCAGCCCACGCGCCACTTCATGGCCTTCGGGATCGAGGCAGGAAACGATTTCACCGCGCGTGAACGCGCCCTCGATGGCCTTCACGCCCACCGGCAACAAGCTCTTGCCGCCTTCACGGATGACCTTGACCGCCCCGGCGTCGAGCCTGAGTTTTCCCGTGGCACGCAACTGTCCCGCCAGCCACTGTTTGCGCGCCGCCACCCGTCCTTGCGCCGCTTGCAGATGGGTGCCGACCGGTTCACCGTCCAGCACGCGCGCGATCACGTTCGCTTCCCGCCCCGAGGCAATCACCGTCGAGGCGCCCGAGCGCGCCGCCTTCTCCGCCGCCAGCAGCTTGGAGCGCATGCCGCCGCGTCCGAGCGCACCCGAACCGCCCGCCATGGTGAGCAACTGGGGATCGCCGGCCTTGCCTTCGGCCAGCAGTTTCGCCTCCGGGTCCTGGCGCGGGTCGCGTTCGTACAGGCCGCGCTGGTCGGTGAGGATCAGCAGCAGGTCCGCCTCGATGAGATTGGCCACCAGCGCCGCCAAGGTATCGTTGTCGCCGAACCGGATTTCCTCGGTGGCGACGGTGTCATTTTCATTGATGACGGGAATCACGCCGAAACCCAGTAGGGTGCGCAGCGTGGTGCGGCTGTTGAGATAACGCCGGCGATCGGTCAGGTCATCGTGGGTCAGCAGCACCTGGGCGGTATGCAGGCCATGGCGCTGGAACGCGGATTCATAAACCTGGACCAGGTTCATCTGCCCGACCGCCGCCATCGCCTGCAATTCATGCAGCGCGTGCGGGCGCGTGCTGCGGCCGAGGCGCTGCATGCCGGCAGCCACGGCCCCGGAACTGACCAGCACCAGCTCCAGGCCACGGCCGCGCAATTGTGCGATTTGCGCCGCCCAGTCGTGAATGCCGTCGCTGTTCAGACCCTGGCCGTCGCGCGTCAGCAGCGCACTGCCGATTTTAACCACGATGCGGCGCTTGCCTTTGAGCGGGTCGCGCAGGTTGATGCCCATGTTCATTGCTCGTCGTTTTTGCCGGTTTTCTTGTTGAGCTGCTCCAGCCGCCGCATCAGATCCTGGGCCAGCTCGCGGCAGCCTTCGCCGCTGATGGCAGAGATTCTATACACCGGACGTTTCCATTTCAGCTTCCTGAGGAGACGGCCGGCGATCTGCTCGCGTTCACCCTCGGGAAGCAGATCCATCTTGTTCAGCACCAGCCAGCGTTCGCGCTTGGCCAGCTGCGGGCTGAATTTTTTCAGCTCCGCCTCGATGGCCTTGATCCCCGCCGCCGGGTCGGCGTCCGGTTCCAGCGGTGCCATGTCGGCCAGGTGCAACAGGATGCGCGTGCGCGACAGATGCCGCAGGAACTGATGCCCCAGGCCCGCGCCCTCGGCGGCGCCTTCGATGAGGCCGGGAATGTCGGCCACCACGAAACTGCGATGTTCGCCGACGCGCACCACGCCCAGGTGCGGATGCAGGGTGGTGAAAGGATAGTCCGCCACCTTGGGACGCGCGTCCGACACCGCGCGCAGCAATGTGGATTTGCCGGCGTTGGGCATGCCAAGCAAACCCACGTCGGCCAGCACCTGCAGTTCGAGCGCCAGCGCGCGCTGTTCACCGGGCTTGCCGGGCGTGGTGCGCCGCGGCGTGCGATTCGTGCTCGACTTGAAGCGTGTGTTGCCGAGTCCGCCCTTGCCGCCATGCGCCACCAGCAGCGACTCGCCGTGGCGGGTGATCTCGCCGATCAGCTCCTCGGCCTCTGCGTCCGTCACGCGCGTGCCGAGCGGGACCTGGATATAAAGATCCTTGCCGGATTTGCCGGTGCAATTGGACCCGCCGCCCTTGGTGCCGTTCTCGGCGCGAAACACACGGGTGTGCCGGAAATCGGCGAGCGTATTGAGGCCCTCCTGCCCGATCAGATAGACGCTGCCGCCATGACCGCCGTCGCCGCCGTCCGGACCCCCGCGGGGAATGAATTTCTCGCGCCGGAAAGACAGCGCGCCGTTGCCGCCGGCACCGGCCACGATACGTATGGTGGCTTCATCAACGAATTTCATAATATTTCTCTGCCACAGAGATCACAGAGTACACAGAGCTGACAATGGTTTCTTGCTCTGTGCCCTCTGTGATCTCTGTGGCTAAAGTCACAAAAACAAAAAACCCCGCCGTGTTGCCAGGGCGGGGTTTTTCGATGCGCGCGTAAGCGGGTCAGCCCGGGACGATGCTTACCGTTCTGCGATTCCGCGGGCCCTTGATATCGAACTGCACCCGGCCGTTGATCTTGGCGAACAACGTGTCGTCCTTGCCGATGCCGACGTTCACGCCGGGGTGAAATTCGGTGCCGCGCTGGCGCACCAGAATATTGCCCGCCAGAACCTGTTCGCCGGCATAACGCTTGACGCCGAGGCGCTGCGCGTGGGAATCCCGACCGTTGCGTGAACTGCCGCCTGCTTTTTTGTGTGCCATGGAAGAATCTCTCTGTTACTTACTTGATGCCGGTGATTTCCAGTTCCGTGTAGTACTGACGGTGTCCCTGGGTCTTGCGATAGTGCTTGCGCCGGCGCATTTTGAACACCTTGATCTTGTCCGCGCGCCCGTGGCTCTTCACCTTGGCCGTGACGCTGGCACCCGCCAGCACCGGATTGCCGATACGCGCGCCCTGATCGTCGCTCACCATGAGCACCGGGTTGAGATCGACCGTCTGGCCTTCGGCGGCCTCCAGTTTTTCCACCCGGATGACATCGCCGGGCGCAACCCGGTATTGCTTGCCGCCGTTTTGAATGACCGCGTACATGAATTCAGCTCCTGCCTGGCCCCTGGGCCGGAAAATGCGGAAAAAGCCCGCTAAAAGGCCGGCAATTCTAACGATTGTGCCGCATCAGGTCAAACGGCTTGACGGGCCCAAACCCACCCCCTAGCATGCCGGCCCGGACCTCACCGACCCTTTCATTTTCATGGATTACGAAGCCATCAAGGCCCTGGTTCGGGACGATCTGCGGGCCGTGGACCGCGAGATCGAGACCCGGCTCCAGTCCGACGTCGCCCTGATCAACCAGATGGGCTCCTATATCGTCCATAGTGGCGGCAAGCGGCTGCGACCGGTGCTGGTGCTGCTGGGCAGCCGGGCCTTCGGATACAGCGGCAACGCCCATATCCGCCTGGCCGCCATCATCGAATTCATTCATACCGCCACCCTGTTGCACGACGACGTGGTCGATGCCTCGGAGCTGCGCCGCGGTCATACCACCGCCAACACCATCTGGGGCAATGAAGCCAGCGTGCTGGTCGGCGATTTCCTGTATTCGCGCGCCTTCGAGATGATGGTCGAGGTCGGCAGCATGCGCGTGATGGAAATCCTGGCCCACACCACCAACACCATCGCCAAGGGCGAGGTCATGCAGTTACTCAATTGCCATGACCCGGAAACCACCGAAGAACGTTATATTGAGGTCATCCGCAACAAGACCGCCAAGCTGTTCCAGGCGGCGGCGCAGCTTGCAGCCGTGATCAGCGGACAAAACCAGCAGATCGAAGAGGACATGGCGTCCTACGGGATGCATCTCGGCACGGCGTTCCAGCTGGTCGACGACGCCCTGGACTATGGTCGGGATAACCACGACTTGGGGAAAAATATCGGGGATGACCTCGCCGAGGGCAAACCGACCCTGCCGCTCATCTATACCCTGCGCCAGGGAAACAACCGCCAGCGCGAGATCATCCGCACCGCCATCGAGGAAGGCGGCCTGGCCCAGATGGAAGAGGTCATGGACGCCATTGAATCAACAGGTTCCATCACGTACACTGCGCGCCGGGCTGAAGACGAGGCCTCCCGGGCCACGGCATCCTTGGCCGCCATACCGGATTCGCCCTTTAAACAAGCGCTTCTCGATCTGGCCCATTTTTCCGCCCACCGCAATTATTAGGTATCGTCAGTGTCAACGGGGTGTAGCGCAGCCTGGTAGCGCACTTGCTTCGGGAGCAAGGGGCCGGAGGTTCAAATCCTCTCACCCCGACCAAATTCAGGAAATTAAATCGCCAAGAACGCCGGGTTTCCCGACAAGGCTTTTCCTGGCGCGCCAGCAACATTCGATGACTTAATCTTCAATGGGTCAGTTTCTCCGCCTCGTCATCATCCTGATCGGCCTGTGGCTGGTCCTGACACTCATCAAACGTGCCCTGGCCTCACGTCGAAAGTCACCATCAGATAAACCGGCCGTGGCCAAAATGGTGGCCTGTGCCCACTGCGGGGTGCATATACCTGAATCCGAGGCGGTTCATGACGGGGACAGTCACTATTGCAGCGAAGAGCATCGGAGAAAAACGCCCATCTGACTGTCTTCGAGGCTGTGACAGCTTCAGGCGCGCTTCATCCCTGCTTTCAGCCTGCGCCAGCGCGGAAAATTCCGGCAAAAATATAAACTGACAAATTTTGCCACCCCCCCGAATCTGTGCTATTTCCATAGGGTATGACAGCTATGGAAAGCACCCTTCCCCGCGCGGGACAGAGCCGGGCAGAAGGCCGGGCTACCGTCGACGCCCAGAACTGGAAGCTTCTCAAGTACTTCAATTTCTACCGCCTGATCATTGCCCTGGCTGCGGCGGCCATTGCCGTTTTTCTCGGGAAATTCCCGCCTTTTGGCGAGGCCTATCCCGGGCTGTTTCTCAGCACCAGCGTGGTCTATGCCATCCTCAGCCTGACAGCAGTCTTTTCCATCCATTGGCAGAAACCCGACTATGACAGTCAGGCTGCGCTGCTCTCCTTCGCGGATGTCACACTGCTCACAATCATCATGCACGCGAGCGGCGGGCTGGACAGCGGCCTGGGGATAATGCTGGTGGTTGCCATCGCTGGCACCAGCCTGATGCTCGGCAAGCGCCTGACAATCTTTTACGCCTCGCTGGCCACCATTGCCGTATTGCTGGAACACTCATGGAGCTGGTTGACTGGCGCCGTCACGACCGATTTCGAGTTGCTGGAAGGATTTCCGCAGGTGGGGCTGTTCGGGATCGGTCTCTATGCCGCGGCCTTCTTCGGCTACCTGCTCGCCACGCGTCTGCGCGCCACCGAGGAGCTGGCCCAGCGCCGCGGCGTTGACGTCGCCAACCTCACGCAACTCAATGAACTCGTCATCCAGCGCATGCAGTCCGGTGTGGTCATCTGCGATCCGCAGGGAAACATGCGTCTGATCAACCAGTCGGCGCAGAAATACCTCGGCATCCACAACGAGGCCGAGAAGAAATCGCCCCTGAACGAAATCTCGCCGGAGCTTGCCATTCAGCTGTTCCAGTGGCTTGGCAACAGCGCGGTCAGCCGGGGAAGAAAGGTCTTCACCTCGCGCGTGGGCTATTCGTTGCTGCCCCGCTTTGTTTCCCTCGGCGATGACAAAGCCGCGGTCAAGCTGATTTTTCTGGAAGACATGTCAATCCTGAAGCAGCAGGCGCAGCAGCTGAAAATGGCGGCGCTGGCGCGCCTGACAGCGAGCATCGCGCACGAAATCCGCAATCCTCTCGGTGCACTCACCAACGCCGCACAGCTTCTCGGCGAAACCATGAACACCGAAAACGCCGAGGAAAAGCGTCTCGTCAAAATCATCGATGAACAAAGCAAGCGCATGAACGTCATCGTCCAGAACGTAACGCAACTCAGCCGGCGCGACCGCATCAACCCGATCCGTCTGGAACTCGAGCCGTGGTTGCAGGATTTTCTGCGGCAGTACGGCGACACCGTTTCCGTGACACGCGAGGCCTTCGTCATGCAGGGCATTCAGGGGCTGTCGGTATGCGTGGACCCGGATCAGCTGTACCAGGTCATATCCAATCTGTGCCAGAACGCCCTGCGTCACAGCCCGCCCTTTACCGGCACGCCACTGATCAAATTCCAGGGCAGCCGGGACGGCGAGGACCGGCCCATGCTGGATGTCATTGACTGGGGCAGCGGCGTCAATCCCGATATCGCCGACAACATTTTCGATCCTTTCTTCACGACCACCCCGAAAGGGACCGGGCTGGGCCTGTATATCGCCCGGGAATTGTGCGAAGGCAACGGCGCCACACTCAATTATTATCCCGGTGAAGGCGGCGTCGGCAGCCGCTTCCGGGTTACTTTCCTGCGCGCCGAGGATTGCGCCGAGCTGGGAACGCTATGAACAAACCGAAAAACCAGATTCTGATCGTTGACGACGAACCGGACATTCGCGAAGTTCTCGAATTGACACTGGGGCGCATGAACCTCGAAACGCGCTCGGCCTCGAACCTCGAAGAGGCGCGCCATCTGCTCGAGGATTACAAATTCGATCTGTGCCTGACCGACATGCGTCTGCCGGACGGCAACGGCATCGAGCTGGTGCGCCACATCCAGGACAGACACCCTTACCTGCCGGTGGCGGTCATCACCGCTTTCGGCAATATGGAAACCGCCGTGGCCGCGCTCAAGGCCGGCGCCTTCGATTTCGTTTCCAAACCACTCGATCTCAACGATCTGCGCAACATCGTGCGCGCCGCCCTGCGCGTGGGTCAGGCACCGGTGGCAAAGACAACTGTCAGCAGCAGCGAGACACCGGAAACCGGGGCCGGTACCAAAAAAATGCTGGGCCAGTCCCCCGCGATCGAGAAAGTGCGGGCCATGATCGAGCGGCTCGCCCGCGGACAGGCGCCGGTCTACATTGCCGGCGAATCCGGCACCGGCAAGGAGCTCGCGGCGCGCCTGATTCACGAGCTGGGTCCGCGCGCGGACAAGCCCTTCGTGCCGGTCAACTGCGGGGCCATTCCCGAAAGCCTCATGGAAAGCGAATTCTTCGGTCACAAGAAAGGCAGCTTCACCGGCGCGGTGACGGACAAGGACGGCCTGTTCAAGGCCGCCGACGGCGGCACGCTGTTTCTCGACGAGGTCGGCGATCTGCCCCTGTCCATGCAGGTCAAGCTGCTGCGCGCGATACAGGAAAAATCCGTCCGTCCCGTGGGCGCCCAAATCGAGATCAAGGTGGATGTGCGCATTCTCTCGGCGACCCACAAAAATCTGCATGACCTGGTGGCGCAGGGAAAATTCCGTCAGGACCTGTACTACCGGCTGAATGTCATCGAACTCATGATTCCGCCGTTGCGCGAGCGCGTCGAGGATATTCCCCTGCTCGCGGAAGCGCTGTGCCGCAAGCTATCCGACAACATGGGCATGAAACCGCCGTGCCTGACGACGGACGCGGCCGAGGCCTTGCAGCGTTACGCCTTCGCCGGCAACGTGCGCGAACTGGAAAATACCCTCGAGCGCGCCTTGACCCTGTGCAACGGCACGGAAATCACGGCGCAGGATCTGCAGCTCCAGGTGGCCGCGAACGAGAGTGAGGCGGAGACCGTCATGGGCGGCAAGGAATCGCTCGACGACTATCTCGAACGGATTGAGCGCGCCACCATCGAAAAGGCCCTGACCCAGACCCAGCAGAATAAAACCGCCGCCGCCAAGCTGCTGGGGATCAGTTTTCGTGCCCTGCGCTACAAGCTGGAGAAGCTAGGAATTGAATAAAGACTGACGTACGCGGGCAGTGCCGCCCAAAAACGGCAAATTCTCTTGAAAAAACAGGGGGGTGGATATTTATAAACGGAGATGGTAGCTTAAAATTCTCTTTTGATTTCAATGGGTCATGACAGTCTCTCCGCTGATCGCCGAAGGACGGTCGCTGGCATAGAACATGCACCATTTACAGATGGAAAAGTAGTGGAGTTGGGCAGGGTTTCAACTGAATTGACTTCGGAAAGGGCTCTGCTAAGTAGGTACGTTGAGGATGTCACGGAAAGCATCGGCCTGGCAGGGAGCCGGGGCCCCATGCTCGCAGACGGTCCCCGGTTTAAGGAAAAACAGGGCCGGTTATTTCCGGGGCACCCTCGCAACAATTATCCAATTGGAGGTATTTTTATGAACAAGTTGCAACAGGGTTTCACACTCATCGAGCTGATGATCGTGGTCGCGATCATCGGCATCCTGGCCGCGATCGCGGTACCGGCGTATCAGGACTACACCGTCCGGGCGCGCGTTTCGGAGGCGGCCAGTCTGTCTTCCGGCGTGCGTACGGCGATTGACGTCGCCTATTCGGAAGGCAGGCCACTGGACCAATTGCCGACCACACCCGCCGATCTTGGTGTTTCGCAGCCTGTGAGTTACACAGGCAAGTATGTCGCCTCGGTTTCGTATGTACCGACCAGCGGCAGCATCATCATAACCATGCAGACCGTCAACGATCTGCCGACCTCTGTCCAGGGCCAGACGATTGAGTATTCTCCGATCTCACGGACAGGTAACCTCGAGTGGACCGTCAAGGTACCTGCGGGCAGCACCATACCGCCGAAGTATCTGCCGAAACGCTGATCCTTCGGGAAAATCCGAAGACGACAAGGGCGACGCAAGTCGCCCTTGTTTTTTGGTGTCGTAATGGCCCGCGGCATCGGCAAACACACTCCTATCATTGCCGCCGAAAAGCCACTATTGTTGTTTCTACTGAAACAGGACCGTTCAGGTAGCCGTCATTTGACCGCCGCAAATAATCTTCCATCCGGCCGCTTTACCACCCGAGGCGTTTTGCGGGCGTACTCTCCCCAGCTATCCATCATAATTCTCGTTGCAGTGGGTGTCCTGATCTACCTGCCGGGGCTCAGCGGCCCATACCTGTTCGATGATTACGGCAACCTTATTGCGAACAGCTATATCCAGCTGGAGCAACTGACATGGGGCGATCTGTACCGTGCTGCGTTCTCCCTCGACTCCGGGCCACTGCGTCGTCCGCTCAGCGTCCTCAGCTTTGCACTCAACTACTGGTTTGCCGGCGGGTTCGAGAATTCAGCCGCCTTCAAGGGCGTCAACCTCGCGATCCACCTGGCCAACGGGATACTCGTGTTTATCCTGACGCGGCTCCTGCTCGCGCGCGCGGTTATCCACGCGCCTGGGGCCGACCGGCCCGAAACCATTGTGCGTCGAATGCTGCCTGGCCTGATTGCATTGCTTTGGACAGTGCACCCGATCCAGCTGACGAACGTGCTGTATGTCGTCCAACGCATGACGAGCCTTGCCGCGTTTTTCACGCTTGCGGCACTTTGTACGTACCTGCTGGGCCGCCAACAGCTGGCGGCGGGCAAACGCCGTAACGGCTGGCTTTTGATGTTCGGCGCCGGGTTGCTTGCAACGCTCGGGATCTTCAGCAAGGAAACTGCGGCCCTGTTCCCGCTGTACGTAATTGTCGTGGAGCTGGTGTTTTTCCGCGATTCGATACCCGGCTATCTTCGCCATCGCTTCGGCCGTCGACTGCTGCCCGTCACGATAGCGACAGCCGCTGCCCTCACCGTGACGATAATCTGGGCGATTGACTACGTTGAGCCGCGCTATTCGCACCTGACGTTCACGATGGGCGAACGACTGCTGACCCAGTTCAGAGTCCTGTTTTTTTACCTGTCACTGATTTTGCTGCCGAACCTGGGCCGGCTCGGACTGCATCACGACGACCTCGCCCTCTCGACCTCGTGGCTCACGCCATGGACGACCCTGCCCTCATTCGCAGGCATTCTGCTGCTGCTCGGCGCTGCCCTTGCCCTGCGCAGGCGCGACCCCCTGATTTCGCTTGGGGTGCTTTGGTTTCTGGCCGGGCACAGCCTTGAGTCCACGATCCTGCCGCTCGAGATTGCCCACGAACATCGGAACTATCTGCCCTCCCTCGGCATTGTCCTTGTATTGCTGCACGCACTGACGCACCCCAGGCTCGCGATATCAAGGCCTCCGGTGGCGGCTGCTCTAACCTGGGTTATCCCTGTCTTCATATTGTCCGCCGCCGCGACAACGACAATACGTGCCACGCAATGGTCTGAGCTTCGCACACTGAGCGTTTACGAGGTGCTGCACCACCCGCGTTCGGCCCGATCACACGCCGTGCTCGGGAGTATGCACGCCTCCGCGGGACAACCAGGCGCTGCCATCGAGGCCGTGCAGCAGGCGGCAATTCTCGACCCTCTGGAGCCAGGATACCTTTTACTTGCGATGCAAATCGCCGCTCCCCATGACATTGCGCTGACGGACGCGGTCCATGCTGAGCTTGACCGGCGCCTGGGCATGCGCACGCCTTCGATGCTGACGCGCACGGTCATGGGTGAAATCACGAATTGCCTGCCACATGGCTGCCGCCGCCTTGCAGAACCGATGATAGGCTGGACCGACATATTGATCGGCGCGACCCCGCAGGACAGTCCTCGGCTACAATCCTATTGGTATCACATACGGGGTCGCGCACTTGCCGTCCTGAAGCGCCCGGCCGAGGCCATTGTCAACCTTGAAAGGTCGCACGAGCTCGATCCGCACTATCTGCATCCGCTTTTCGAGATCTTGCGCCTTCACATTACCGCGGGAGATCGGGTTAGCGCCGAAAAAACCCTGATACGACTCATGCGCGCGAATGAAAAGGCCCCCCACCCGCGCAACCGCGAGCTCCTGGAAGCCAGCCAGCATGTCTATGCCATGCGCGAAGCACAGGACACCGAAAAACACCCGGGCATCGAACCGGCCCCGGACACTCATGAATAAAACGATAACAAACAAATTCGGCTTTCTTGCCGCGCTGCTCGTTCTGGTGGCGCTTGCTTACGCTCCCGGTGTCAACGGTCCGTTCGTGTTCGATGACAGCATCAATATCGTCACGAACACAGCGGTACACATGACGCAATTCGATCTTGCCTCGTTGAGCCGGGCAGCACTTTCCGACGAAGGTACGATCTTCAAGCGTCCCCTGGCAACAATGAGTTTTGCCCTCAATCACCTGGCCGGCGGACTGGAGCCTTATGGCTACAAACTTATCAACATAGGTATTCACCTGGCCAACACCGTTCTCGTCTATTGGCTGGCGATCATCATCCTCGACGTCTTTACCAGCCGCCGCAACACTGGCCGGACCCGGCTTCACGCCTGGATCCCGCTCATCAGCGCCGCAATCTGGGCGTTACACCCTATTCAGCTTACCTCCGTGCTCTACGTGGTTCAGCGCATGACGAGCCTGTCGGCATTGTTTGTCCTCGCCGGGCTCATTGTCTTCCTGATCGGACGCCGGGGTATCGACACGGGTCGCCAGCACAGTTTCGCACTGATGGTCGCGGGGATCGGTGGCGGGACCCTCCTGGGTGTTCTCAGCAAGGAAAACGCCGTGCTGCTGCCCTTGTTCGCCCTGCTGCTGGAAATTACATTTTTCCGTTTTGTGACGGGAACCCCAGAGTCAAGACGTCGCTTGTTTTTGTTCTATGGCGTTATCGTCGGCCTTCCGTTACTGGCCGCTGCGGCATGGCTGATGATCAATCCCACCTATATCACCGGCGGCTACCGCTGGCGCGACTTCACGCTGGACGAACGCCTGCTGACGCAACCGCGGGTCCTCTGGTTCTATGTATCGCTGTTCCTGTTTCCTGACATCCGCCGATACAGCCTTTACTATGACGACATCGAGATCAGCACCGGCTTGCTGATGCCGGTTGCTACTCTTGTCGCCATGGCAGGTCTCGCCGCCGCTGTGGTCGTTGCCCTGTATGCGTACCGGCGTGCCCCATGGTTGTTCCTCGGGATATCGTGGTTCCTCGCCGGCCACCTCATCGAATCGAGTGCCATCGCGCTGGAGCTCGTGCACATACACCGCAACTATGTGCCCACCGTCGGGCTCGCGCTGGCATCCGGATACGGACTGGTATACCTGCTCAACAGTCTCACACAGCCAAAGCTCGCCACCGTTCTCATGCTTTCAGTATGCATGACACTCGCCGCTATCACGGCGAGCTATGCCTCGATCTGGCGCGAGGAAGAATCCCTGGCGCAGTTCATGCTCCGATATCGTCCGCTATCCGCCCGCGCCCACGTCATGCTTGCCTCGGCTCGCGTCAATTCAGGCGACGATCCGCTGTCAACGCTTATGCTCTTTCAGCGTGCCGTCGAACTCGCGCCAACGGAGACTGCATACCTCATACGCGTCGCAGAAGTCGCTGCGCGATCGCTCGTCCACATGCGCGACAAACATCCGGCCCCGGGCCAGTCCTTGACGGAGCATCTGCCGCCTGAATTATCGGAATATCTCGTGGTCCATACCAGCTCAGGCAAGAGCCGTCTCTGGCTCAAGCCGGCAATGATTGACAAGGTTCGCTCCCAACTGCGGGACCTGCCCGTCAAGTCAATGACCGAGCAGACGCTGGTCAGCATTGCAACGTGCGTCACCGATGACGTTGGCGACTGTGCGCCGTTCTACGACGAGATCGTCAACTGGATCAACATCGCGCTCAGCAACCCGCGTATTCTGCACTACGCCAAGCGCAATTTGACACTCACGCTTGGCAAGCTCTATTTTGAATTCGGCCAATTTCATCTCGTCACAAAACTTGCCGAGACTGCGCGACAGTCAGACCCCAAGTCTGTCCAGCTGGCCATCATGCACGCGAATGCCCTGTATGTTCTCGGGCAACGCGCACAGGCAGGCAACATTCTGTCCGCTTTCGCCGACACGCATCCCAATGAAATCACAAGGGCCCGCGCGGAGATACTTCGGCTTATGAATTCTCTCTCCGGCAACCGATAGGTCGTCGCGCAGGGGATGTCCCATTAAAATGTGTGTGCGGGCAGACAACAACCACTCGTACAATACAAGAAACGAATGAACCTAGGAGACCCTACAATGCCAACGATCTCGGTGATCATTCCCGCTAAAAACGAAGCCACCGGCCTGAACCAGATCCTGCCCCGCATCCGGTCGCTCTACAAGAACGCGGAGGTGATTGTCGTGGACGACGGCTCTGGCGACGATACTGCCGATATTTGTGCCCGTTACGATGCCGTTCACCTCAAACATCCCTACAGCATGGGCAATGGTGCAGCGGTCAAGTCCGGGGCGCGCGCGGCAAACGGCGAGGTGCTGGTTTTAATGGACGGCGACGGACAACACAATCCAGACGATATTCCGCGGTTGCTGGCCAAGCTGGACGAAGGCTATGAGATGGTGGTGGGCGCCCGCTCGTTCCGTACGCAAGCGGGCCTGCACCGCGCTCTCGGGAATATCGGCTACAATCGCCTGGCCTCGTGGATGACCGGCCATCGCATCGAGGACCTGACATCCGGTTTCCGGGCCGTGCGCGCCGCCAAGTTCAAGCGCTTTCTCTATCTTCTTCCCAACGGGTTCTCGTATCCAACGACCATCACGATGGCCTTCTTCCGCTCCGCCTATCCCGTCGCCTATGTCCCCATTGAGGCCGCCCGCCGGGAGGGGCGCAGCAAGATCCGGTTGCTCAAGGACGGGGTGCGTTTCTTGGTCATCATCATGCGTATCGGAACGTTGTTCTCCCCGATGCGGCTGTTCCTGCCGGTCAGCGCGGTCTTTTTCCTTTTCGGCCTCGGCTACTATACCTACACCTATCTGAGTTGGGGGAGGCTGACAATCATGAGTGCGTTGTTGTTCATAGCCTCGATGCTGACCTTCCTTATCGGAATCGTGTCGGAGCAGGTTTCGTCACTGCACTACAAGAGCAATGAGGACGATACCGGGCGGGACGCCTAGCGCGTCTGCTCAGGAGGCGCGTCGTGCCGCAATCGCCTCGCGGCAGATCTGGCGGAGACGGTCGCCAAACCGGGGCCAGGCAAAATCAGCGGCAAACTCGCGACAGCGCCCGTACCAGAGCGCCGGGTCCTCACCGCTGAGATGCATGAGCACGGTTCGCGCGAATCCCTCCTCGTCCCCCGGCGCAATCAGATATCCGGACACGCCATGCCGGATCGCGTCCGTAACGCCTCCGAGGGAAAAAGCAATAGTCGGCAATCCGTGGGCCGCCGCCTCGAGCGCCACCATGCCAAAACCCTCGACGTCACCAGGCACGTCGCGTACCGGGAACACCAGCAGGCGCGCGGCGGCATAGGCCTGGTTCAATCTGACATCGTCGACCGCGCCGAGCAGGCGCAGATGGTACGACAGGCCGCGCTTGGCAGCCGCGCGCTCAATTCGCTGGCGCTCACCGGAACGATGCCGCAGCGCGTGCTCAGGCTCCACACCGATCACCGCCAGCACAACTTCCGGGTTCCTCGCAACGATCCGCGGGAGCACACTTTCCACGAACTCCGCCAATCCCTTGCGGGGTATCAAGCGGCCAACCGCCAACAGGATATGGCTTCGCGAATCTATGCCAGCGAATGCCCGGAAGTCTGCAGGATCGGCTTTACCATCAGGCAGGCTTACACCGGGGTGCAATATCTGGATCCGCTCCGATGCGATGCCTGCCCTGTCAGCAAGGGCGCCGGTGTGGTGGCTGTTGACCAGCAGGTGTTGGCAGCGACGAATCGCCGGCAGAAATATGGATTTATAAAGCAAACCCGGCACCACAAGATCCAGGCCGTGCAGATAACAGACTGCCGGTGCGCCGCAATACCGCGCGGCAAGGATGGCAGCCGGCGCCGTGGCACCGCTGCCCGCGATAACCAGGTCTGGCCTGAAGCGGCGCGCGAGCTGGAGGCTCTTGATCTGGCAATGCCACAGAAATCGCGGCACCGGTGAGAGCGGGCAGGCCAGCATCTCCTGGGCGGCGCCTGCAAAATCCTCACTGCCCTCCGGCCCCACGAGTGCCAGGCTGAACTCGCGCGCCAGTTCCAGGAAGGCGTGATGGATCAGTCGCTCCATTCCTCCGACCTGGGGAGGAAAGTTGCGCGTTACGAGCAGTATCTTTTTACGGGTTTCAGTCACCAGCATTTCGAGAGCCATAACATCGCCCGCTTTACCGTTTGCGCCACGGCGCGAGAATCGAGATGGAGCGCGAACGGACCCGGTAAAGCCCGCGAGATCTGATTCACTAACCAGCCTTCTTCAGCAACCAGATATAGGTTGGGCAGAGCCAATAGGCCAGACGCAGCATGATCAGCGATATCTTCTGTTTAGCCGAGCCCGGCTCGATAACATCCAAAGCAGAAAAACGCACGGGATCCTTCACGGCCTTGACTGTATAGTCAATCACCTCGAATTCTGAAACCAGCTTTTTCAAACCCCAATACGTCAGATGTGTTTCGTAGTAAAAATTTCCGCGATTAAGTATTCTCAGATAAATATGCGCCAATGTTTTCGGTAACATTGATAACAGCGGTAACCGATAATGTGGCTCAATCAAGCTGATGCGGTTGCCTGCAGTAAAATAACAGGCGCCCCCCGCCTTTAAGAGCCGGTATATTTCCGACATTAGCTGATGTGCGTCGGGGACATGCTCGTATACATGTGTACAAATGATCATGTCAAATGATCCATCCGGGAATGCGATACGCTGAGAATCCATAACCAGATAATCAATATTCGAACTTCCGTTGTGTCTTGCAGCATGCCTGACTGCTGGTTCATCGATATCTATGCCTACCACATGGTGAAAATGCTCTGCATATACTCTGGTTCCAATACCGGCAGCACAGCCAATGTCGAGCATGTCGAGCTTTGCCATGTGCGGATAAGCATCTTCTATAATAGATAATGCTTTCGCAGCCTTTTTCGCTCTTGTCCCGGCGTCAAAAATGGTGGATCCATGAATGGCAGAAAAGCCTTTTTGTAATTTATCATTGGCTGTCATACGGAAATATTCCTGCCCTGTCGTTAGCGCGCAATAAAACCTAGTATAGGCGACGCACAGACAGAATTCTTGCCGTCAGGATCATCATGTGGAAGAACAAAAAGCCGGCCCTATTGTTCGCACTACTGATAATTTTTGGCTCTGTTCTCTTTGTGGCCTCTAAATCCCCGCGCACAAGCATCATATACGGTGGACTCGTGCGTAGCTGAAAATCCTTTTTGCAATTTTTCGTTAGACACCGCTCGTGCGAATATCGTCCACAAAACACCTCCGCCCTTGATAAACGGTCATGGCAAACCTGACTTCCGGGAAAACGAACGGTATGGGCATGGTTTTGATTTCCTTCGACGAGACTGGATCATGAACGATCTCGCGTCCGATATACAGTTCTTGGCACCCACCTGGGCGGCGCGCGATCACCAATTTCTGCTAAAATTCCTGACATATGGATTCCATTCACGAAACAGCCCGTACGTGAAACGACTCACGCTGAGGCCAAGCCATCCAGCCGAGGGTCTCCCGTGGCAGACGACGGTTCCCGCTGAATATTTTCCGGTCATCGTCACATGACTCCAGTCAAAGGTGTTCATAAATTAGACGATCCCGCTTCAACCCCGCCATACTTCATTCGTTGCATCATTTGACCCTGCGCCACTTCCGAAAATGAAAATCTGGTTACCAGTAATACGCGGTGGGAGCGGAACCGATGTCTTTACCCGGCGGCTCGCGAGCGCGCTCGAAAAGCGCGGAATCCGGACTCAAGTATCCTGGTTTCCCGCATGCTTCGAGTTCGCGCCATATTTACTGCGATACGTCACTCCGCCCAGCGGCACGACGATAGTGCATGCCAACTCGTGGAACGCCTTTTCTTTTTATCGCCATGGCATACCGCTGGTAGCAACCGAACACCTCGGGACTCTGGATCAGGCGCCAGGTTTCCGGTCATCGTTGCAAAAAATGTATCACTCCACCTTTATCCGGCGGTTCGTCGAGCGCTCCATGACGCGCGCTGCTGCCGTGACCGCGGTCAGTCGCTATGCGGCCGATACCATTGATCAGGCGGGAATGCGGCGCGACGTAAAGGTGATCTACAACTGGATCGACACGCATCGTTTTCGCCCGCCAACGGCGGCTTCAGCGATACGCAAACCTGAATCTCGTCAGACCCGCTTGCTGTTCATGGGCAATCCATCCGTACGTAAAGGCGCGGACCTGCTCGCGCCGATCATGCGTGAGCTCGGACCAAGCTTTACGCTCACGTACACTGCCGGGCTCCAGTCGCGTGCATTGTCGGATGTTGCCGCTAACATGCGGAATGTCGGTCGTATTGACGATGAGGATGAGATAATCCGGCTCTACCAGGACACGGATATATTGCTTTTTCCGACTCGCCAGGAGGGTTTCGGTCTCGCGGCGCTGGAAGCCATGGCCTGCGGCGTACCCGTGATCGCCACGCGCGGGACCGCCTTACCCGAAGTCGTGGAAGACGGCGTAACCGGAATGCTGTGCCCCGAGGGCGATGTCCCGGCTTTCGTCACGGCATGCCGGCTGCTAGGCGCTGACCGGCATCTATGGCAAACGACATCGGCCGGTGCTCGCCGGCGCGCCGAAATGCTATTCTCGGAAGACATCATCATTCCTCAATATATCGGACTCTACGAGGCGCTGCTTTCAGGTACACCGTGAGGCTGGCTGTCGTTATCACTGATTATGACGGTTGGGAGCAGACGCGCCGCTGCTTGGAGCATCTGTACGCCAGCACGCACCGGCCCTTCGAAACCATCGTCGTGGATCATGGGCTAAGCGACGAAACTCGACGCGGATTGCTGGAAAAATTTCCGTCGGTAATCCGGGTAGAAGGCGATCCGTCGTTATGGTGGGCAGGAGCAACAAATCTTGGCGTTCGCTGCGCACTCGAACGCGGCAGCGATTCCATCGTGCTTCTGAACAATGACTGCTATGTCGAGCCAAACACGCTTGCCCGGCTCGTCACCCATTCAGCCGCCGAGCCACAAGCCGTAATCGCTCCGATGCAGATTACTCTAGGCTCCGGCACGGTACAGCCGTTCCTCTCAACCTGCCTGTTACTGGGGTTTCCAACGCTTGCTGTCTCTCGTGGACCACGAAATGGCGCTGACGCTCCACCGCTTGTCAGGACCGGGATGATCGGAGGCGGCCGAGGGGTGATAGTGCCGACCCATGTCTTTCGTAAAATTGGACTGTTCGACGCCGAAAACATGCCACATTACTACGCTGACCATGACTTCTACCTGAGATGCCGCAAGCAGGGCGTGCCGCTTTATATGGCCCACGACGCCGCGGTCGCGGTCGACCCCAGGCGCACTACTGCGGCCGCGAACTACTCCCGGCTGAATCTGAGAGAATTCCGTCGCACCTTCTCGGACCCGCGCTCGCATCGGAACCTGCATGCCCTCACCATGCTGTTTCGTTTGCACTATCCGGTACCGGGCTTGTGGTGGGTGGGGGTCGGGTTGAATCTGGCACGTTACATTCTCACCTACCTCGCAGCACGAGGCTTTCGCCTGCTCGCCACACGGGGGAAATGAGGCATGCCACTTTCCGTGGGGCGAAACAGACGCTAGAATCCCGTTCCGGCAACGTTTCGCCGGAATCCATGGGGCGGTAGCTCAGCTGGGAGAGCGCTGCGTTCGCAATGCAGAGGTCGAGGGTTCGATCCCCTTCCGCTCCACCAATCCCGAAATGGCCGGACTAACCGGCCATTTTCATTTATGGCCCGGCATTCCCGCCGGGCGGTTTTGTCCCGCCCTGCTGCTAGAATAGCGGCGGGCCCCGGTAGCTCAGTGGATAGAGCGGCCGCCTCCTAAGCGGCAGGTCGCCGGTTCAACTCCGGCCTGGGGCACCAAGTTCAAAGATTGATGTATCTTCAACCTGTCGGGGGAGGCTGTCCTTGCTGGAAGCAGTCGATCTGGAATGTGTCCGCGGCGACCGGCCCCTGTTCAGCCACCTGTCATTCTCGCTCAAGCCGGGGGAACTGCTGCACGTGACCGGCGTCAATGGCAGCGGCAAAACCACCCTGTTGCGCGCGCTCTGCGGACTGACGCGTGCCCATGCCGGCGAGATTCGCTGGCATGGCAACGCCATAAACAAACTCGGCGACGATTATCACGCCCAACTCGCCTACGTTGGACATGCCAATGGCATACAGGGCGATTTGACGCCGGTTGAAAATCTCCGAGTGGCTTCCAGCCTGAGTGGCGAAGCGGACAAATCGCGAATCGGAACAACGCTGGAGCGTCTCGGTCTCGCGGCGTATCACCACTTCCCTTCCAAGATCCTGTCACAGGGCCAGAAGCGCCGGCTCGCGCTTGCGCGTCTGGTGGTTGAACACAAGCCGTTATGGATTCTGGACGAACCCCTGAGCGGACTCGACGTGGATTCAGTGTCGCTGATGACAACCATTCTGATGGAACACCTTGCTCAGGGTGGCTTGATCATTATCACTTCTCATCAGGATATCGAAGTAGCAACCAAGACCACGTTACAGATCCGGATCAGCTAGCGTGCCAAAACTATTGCAAGCCATTGCCCGCCTGTTCTGGCGCGACCTGACGGTTGCCATGCGCCGCAGCACGGACGTCCTGACGCCGCTGGTATTTTTCGTGATCGTCGTGAGTCTCTTTCCGCTGGGCCTCGGGCCTGAACCCGCGGTACTGCGCACCATCGCGCCCGGGGTCATCTGGGTCGCGGCGCTGCTCGCGACCATGCTCTCGCTCAATCGGCTGTTCGCCAACGACCACGCCGACGGCACCCTGGAACAGATGGCGCTGGCGCCCTACCCGCTGGCGCTGCTGGCGCTGACCAAGATTACGGCCCACTGGACGCTCACCGGCCTGCCGCTGGTGCTGATCTCGCCCCTGCTGGCGGTGCAGATGCACCTGCCGGAATCCGCCATCGGCACGCTCGTCCTGTCGCTGCTGCTGGGGACACCGATCCTGAGTCTGCTCGGCGCGGTCGGCGCAGCGCTGACGCTCGGGTTGCGCGGCGGCGGTGTGCTGGTTTCTCTGCTGGTATTGCCGTTGTATACTCCGATCCTGATTTTTGGCGCCGGCAGCGTGGCGGGTGTGATTGCCGGCATCGATACCGAAGCGCATTTTTCCCTGCTGGGAGCCTTTCTTGCGTTGGCCCTGACCTTCGCGCCCTGGGCCGCCGCGGCGGCACTGCGCGTATCTCTGGACTGACGCATGCATAAATACGCCTCACCCAAATTCTTTTACTCCCTTGCCGGGCAACTGATTCCATGGACCGCGGCGGTCACCGTGGTGCTGCTGCTGGCCGGACTTTATCTGGGCCTGTTCGTGGCCCCGGCAGATTACCAGCAGGGCGAAAGCTACCGCATCATGTTCGTCCACGTCCCGGCGGCATGGATGTCCATGTTCATCTACGTGCTCATGGCCGGCGCCGGCGCGGTGGCGCTGGTGTGGAACATCAAGCTCGCGGAGATCTTCGCCAGCAGCTGCGCGCCCATCGGCGCCTCGTTCACCTTTCTCGCGCTCGCCACCGGATCGCTCTGGGGCAAGCCCATGTGGGGCACCTGGTGGGCCTGGGACGCGCGCCTGACCTCGGAACTTATCCTGTTTTTCCTGTACATAGGCTACATGGCATTGCAGGCCAGCATCGACGACCCCCGGCGCGCGGCGCGCGCGGCGGCCATTCTGGCGCTGGTGGGCGTGGTCAACATTCCCGTGATTCATTTCTCCGTGGAGTGGTGGAACACCCTGCATCAGCCGGCCTCGGTGAGCAAGATCGGCACGCCCTCGATTCATCCGAGCATGATCGCCCCCTTGCTGCTGATGGCCTTTGCCTTCACCTTTTACTTTGTCGCCGTGGTGCTGCTGCGCATGCGCAACGAGATCCTGGAGCGCGAGCGCCACACCACCTGGGTGACCGACATGCTGGAGTCCAAACCATGAACTGGGCGGAATTCTTCGCCATGGGCGGCTACGGCCAATACGTCTGGGGCTCCTACGGCCTGGCCGCGCTGATCCTGATCCTGAACCTGTATCTGCCGCTGCGCCGCCGCAAGACGGTGCAGCGCCTGCTGCGTGAATTTCTGCGCCTGAAGGAACAAACCCGATGAAAACAAGACACAAACGTCTGGCCATTATCGTCTCCGGCGTCATCGGCCTGACCGTTGCCGTGCTGCTGGTGCTGAATGCCTTCCAGAGCAATCTGGTCTTTTTCTATTCACCCACGGAAGTGCTGGAAGGCAAGGTCGCCGCGGGCGCCGGCAAGACCATCCGCATCGGCGGGCTGGTGGAACAGGGTTCGGTAAAGCGTTCCGCCGACGGCCTGAAGGTGGATTTCGTCATCACCGATCTCAACAAGAAATTGCCGGTCCACTACGAAGGCCTCCTGCCCGATCTGTTCCGTGAAGGTCAGGGCGTGGTGGCGCAGGGCCGCCTGCAGGACGGCAACCGGTTCGCGGCAAGCGAAGTGCTCGCCAAGCACGATGAAAAATACATGCCGCCGGAAGCGGCGCAGGCCCTGAAGGGCGGGACCTTTACCCCGGGCGAAGAAAACAAAAAACCATGAAGAAGTACCTCGTTCCGCTGGCAATCTTCGTGGTGCTGGGCCTGCTGCTCGCCTACGGACTCAATCTCGATCCGCGCAAGATCCCTTCGCCCCTGATCGGAAAATCGCTGCCGGCCTTCTCGCTCACCACCGTCGCCGATCCGGCGCGCAAGGTCGGTCGCGACGATTTGCTGGGGCGCGCCTACCTGCTCAACGTCTGGGCCTCCTGGTGTGTCGCCTGCCGCCAGGAACACCCGTTTCTCAACGAG
>Ga0105101_10000184_pt1 | contig 24714 bp, 20 predicted proteins | sample PPLLak21cMay2015_2_FD_87037 | JGI IMG/M metagenome (GOLD analysis project Ga0105101, IMG submission 87037) | Freshwater sediment microbial communities from Prairie Pothole Lake near Jamestown, North Dakota, USA - PPLs Lake P8 Core (1) Depth... | ecosystem: Environmental > Aquatic > Freshwater >... | reverse complement strand
GGAAATCTGCCATCGCCGGACAAACCTTTGATGTAATCTGTGCGTTTGCCGTTTTGCATCACATACCGGGAGATACACTACGCCAACAGCTCATCACCCAGATGGCTGCCAGGCTCGCGCCAAATGGATTGTTCATCCACTCTGAATGGCAGTTTCTAAACAGCCCGCGCCTGCGGGCGCGCATTCAAGACTGGCAGACTGTTGGCCTCTCAGAGACCCAGGTAGATGCAGACGATTATCTGTTAGACTGGCGCAGTGGTGGAAGCGGATTACGTTATGTACATCATTTCTCCAGCGCAGAATTGAAGCAGCTGGCTGAGCGAACCGGATTCCAAATACAAACTGAGTTCAGTTCGGATGGGGAAGGAAATCAGTTGGGTTTCTATCAGATCTGGAAAGCAATGCAATAACTGGACAATGACGAATCCTTGCAGAAGGAGTATAATTATATTGCATCTTGTTAGATATGCCATTCATTTCCAGACAGGTATTAATAATTCACAATGCGCATTTTAATCATTTCAGATATCCATGCTAACTTTACAGCACTCAAGACTGTCCTGGAAATGGCTGGTAAGTTCGATGCGGTATGGTGCTTAGGCGATCTAGTTGGTTATGGTCCAGACCCGAACGCCTGTGTGGAGACAATTCGTAATTTACCAGGCTTGGCATGTATACTGGGCAATCATGACGCGGCTACATTAAATCATATTGATACCAACAACTTCAATCCCGAAGCCCGCATAGCTATCCAATGGACTCAAAATGAACTGAGTGAACCAAATCGGGCTTTCTTGAGAAGCTTGCCAGAGAAACTCGAGCTCGATGGAGTCACCCTGGCGCATGGCAGCCCGCGCCACCCGGTTTGGGAATACCTGCTGGATAACCGCACTGCGAGACAAAGCTTTGATCATTTTCAGACTGATTATTGTCTGGTAGGCCACACTCATTTGCCAGTACTCTATACATTAGAAGATAAAAACTATCCCGCCCGTTTGATGGTTCCTGAACCCAATACAGACCTGATATTAAATCCACGCGCCATCCTAAACCCTGGATCTGTCGGCCAACCGCGCGACCGCGATCCGCGGGCGGCGTTTGCTATTTTCGACACTCAAAATGCCATTTGGGAGTACCGGCGAGTCGCTTACGATGTCAATGATGTACAACAACGCATGGCCGCAGCTGGGCTTCCTGATCGACATATAGCTCGCCTGGCAGCTGGCTGGTAAGCTTAATAGATCAACCTACGACAACAAAAATCGAAAGTGAGTACCCAAACACCCTGGCTTGAGGAACAAAATCAACCAGGGTTCCGTCTGTAAGATAGTCCAAACCAGCAATTATCAGGAGGCCACCATGAACGGGATTCATCCCCAGCAAGCAAATCGGGTAAGACAATCACATCGTCCACTGACTATTCTATTAAGCACCTTCGTTTTATTGGCCTTGTTATTGGGCGGCTGTGCATCTGCCGCGCCTACCGCTGACCTTTACTCAGAAGAAATGCCCGCTGCTGCGCCGATGGAGCCAAGCCTCGAAGCCGGCCGAGAATTTACAGACTACAGTACAAACTCCCAATCCGCTGACCAATCTATTGAGCGTATGGTGATTAAAAACGCCAACCTGAGTATCGTTGTGGATGATCCGTCTGTATCATTGGACGAGATCAGCGCTATGGCTGAAGAAATGGGTGGCTTTGTAGTAAACGCCAATCTCTACACCAGCCAGACAGAAAGCGGCGTTGAAGTGCCCCGCGGTGCGATTACTATCCGCGTGCCTGCAGAACGGTTGAATGAAGCGTTAGAGCGTATCCAGGCCCAGAGTGATCGCGAGCCACTCAGTAAAAATTTGGACAGCCAGGATGTCACACGCGACTACACTGACCTGCAGTCTCGACTACGCAACCTGGAAAATGCCGAAGCACAACTCACCGAAATCATGGGGAGCGCTACCAAGACGGAAGATGTCCTCTCGGTTTATAACCGCCTAGTCGAGGTTCGCGAACAAATTGAGATGATCAAAGGCCAGATCCAGTATTATGAACAATCCGCAGCCCTTTCTGCGATAAGCGTTGATCTACTGGCGAATGAAGCCGTGCAACCTCTGACCATCGGTGGCTGGGAACCAGTGGGAGTTGCTAAAAGCGCCATCCAGGGTTTGATCGATGTGGTGAAATTCCTGATTACCGCCCTGATCTGGATCGTTATCCTGGTGGTCCCGGTGCTGGCAATTCTTTATCTGGTCTTCTTCCTGCCCCTGCGGTTTGTGTGGCGTAAAATCCGCAAACCCAGAGCACAGTTAGCCCCCAAGTCTCCAGCCGATCCCAATCCCCCGACCTCGGCTTGATCTGAAAACTGACTCGAAGCTATCTCAAAACAGGGTGATACGACCCACCTTTCTTGAGACAAGTTATCGTCAAAAAAGGGACCGGTTTGCACCCGGTCCTTTTTGATTAGCGTGGAAGAAGATGATTGTACGGGAGCAGCCTGCTAAGTCGGATGGCGTTAGACTCGTAACCCGGTGATATAAATGCCCGCTGCAAACCATTGATTAGCAGTGTAGGGGAGGTCGCTGGACGTGCCTGGACATCCTGCAAGATTGTTGAAAGATAAACCCGATTGGTTAGCTCGTCCGGGTTCAAAAAACGAACTGTAACCGCCATATTTCCCAGTACCTGCCAGGATTTAAGAAAAGTATCCAGTGGATAGCGCTTTGCTCGTCCCGTATAAGCGTCGATCGCTTCCACCTTCTTCTGATTGTATCCCACCAGGATCATTGTATGCTCATAGTTGGCAACCTGCACCCTGTGACCGTCGCGAGCGCTATAGTTGGTTGCTTTTCCAGGCCATATTTCACCAATAATCCAGACAATGACTGGACGTCCAGCAGCGATCTCTAATTGCAGATCGGCCCAGGTTAAGCACGTATGCGCCTTGGCTGGGACACCAAAATCCTTCAACAGCTCAGCGACCGGATTGGCATGCACTCCATAAGAATATGGCGGAATGTAACCCCAAACACCGTTCGGGTCACCCACAAAACCAACCTCAGGGTTATCAGAACGGGGTAAACGTTTCTGAAATTCACGTTCGCGGATTTCTATCCCCCAGAATGCAGCCAGATCGACTGCTGAGCGTGCTTCACAAGAGAGAGCATAGGATTGAGGAAAGCCTTTCACAGCCTTGCCGGCGATATCAACGACAAAGGCCGTCGCTGGAGGAGAACTACCTGCCGCAGTTGTTGATAGGGCCGCTGAGAGCAACCAGATGGAGAACACAATGATCATTAAAACCCGCCTGATCAACATGCTCCGATTTTAGCCAAAATCTTTGAAATCGACAAGCGCATTACCCATACCAGTTTTGGCAGGACCAACCGCTCAATACCACCAACAGGTATAATCGAACGTATGAGTGAATTAGCCCACCATGCCTTGAGTTTATTTGGGCTGCGTCTGAGCGCTGCTCAGAGGCGTTTATTTCAGATATATGAAAATGAATTAATAACCTGGAACCAACAAGTCAATTTAACAGCCATCAACACCACTGAACAAATACGCACAAAACATTTTTTGGATTCGCTATCTACCATCTGTGTGCTGCGCGGGTCCCCAATGAACAGCCTGGTAGACATTGGCACCGGGGCGGGATTCCCTGGCATCCCCCTAAAAATCCTGTTCCCTGAGATGCGCCTGACTTTAATTGAATCGGTGGGCAAGAAAGCAGCTTTTTGCCAGCATCTTATAGATTGTTTGGGGTTAAGTGGTGTTGAGATTTACACTGAGCGGGCAGAGAGTCTGGGCCAAAACCCCAATCATCGCGAGCGCTATGATTGGGCTATAGCCCGTGCTGTAGCAATTTTGCCCGTCCTGGCAGAATATCTGTTGCCTTTTGTCCGTGTGGGTGGCGCCATGTTGGCGATGAAAGGTGAACAAGCTCCTGCCGAAGTCCACCGCGCCGAGCACGCCATTAAGGTGCTTGGTGGGCATGTGCGCAAATTAACCCCGATCACGTTACCAGGTGTTGCCGAAGAACGCTATCTGGTTACAGTGGATAAAATTGCTGCTACTCCGCCCCTATACCCACGCCGCGTAGGCTTGCCTTCCAACAAGCCACTCTAATTCTCAACCTGAATAATCACATCTCCAGGCAGCAGCGGGCCACCTGCCAGCACGCGCGCGTAGACACGTGACCAACCAGGATGTTGCATCTGGGAGATACGGCTAAATTGGCCATCTTTAAAATAGGGAATGAGGTTATTGCAAGGGTTTGTATAACGGGTAATCTCGACCAGCACCCGATCCCCAAGCTGGTAACGTTGTCCGGGCTGGATATTCTCCCAATCTAACCCGCTAATAACGATGTTTTCTCCAAACGCGCCAGGAAAGGTGGGATGACCCTCAGCTTGCAGCTGCAGAAGTCGCTCCAGTGAATAGAGACACAAAGCTCGATCTGGCCCACCATGCACCTTCAGGTTCGTTTGCCGGTCGCCAGCGACCCCTTGCTCGGTCACTTCTGCGTGTGGGATAGCTAACTTGGGCACACCTCCTGGCGAGATATTGATCTGGAATATGCGTCCCGCTTGAGAATCATTTTTCACACTTCACCTCCTGTAATCGTCCCATCTGCACATTCCAAAGATGAGCCTGGCTGATAAATTGCTTGTTAAACAAGTCAAGATCGGTGGTAGTCAAGAAAGATTGCTCGCTATGCATTAGCCGGCTGAGTAAATCCTCCCTGCGTTGATCATCCAGTTCAGCCAGGACCTCATCCAGTAACAATACGGGCCATTCGTGAGTCTTTTCTTTCATCCACACCACTTCAGCGAGCTTCATGGACAACATGCAGGTACGCACCTGACCACGCGAGCCATAGACTCCCAGGTCTATACCATTCGAGTGGAAACGGAACTCATCACGGTGAGGTCCTGTAGTAGTCAGGCCCCGCCCAATATCTTCAGAACGCTTACGAACAAGATGCTCCTGGAATCCCTGGCGAATTTTATCCAACGTCAGCATTGAATAATCCGCAGGAGCATCCAGTGGTAAGCGATATTGGTTGGGTTGTACAGGCAATGGATCATAAGATGGTTGATAAGCCAGGTGAAGCACCTCCTGGCCGCGGGTTAATTCACGGTGGATGCCAATGGCTACTTGTTCCAGTTCTTGCAGCGCATGCGCACGTGCCAGGATGATTGAACCCCCCGTAAATGCCAAGCGCTCATCCCAAAAATTTAGTTGGTTCGGATCGCTGTTTCGTTCAGCCAACTGCTTAAGCAATGCATTCCGCTGAGTCAGAACCTGGTTAAATTCCATTAATGCTTGAGCATACTGTGGATAGATTTGGGCAATTGCCAGGTTTAAATACCGGCGGCGTTCCTCCGGGCTACCTTCCACCACACGTAGCATCTGTGGCAGGAAAAGCACTGCATTGAATACCCCGACCACATCGCTAATTTTTTGCTTAACCCCATCCAAAAGAACTTCCTTACGGACGCGTGGGCCATTATTGCCATTGGTCTCTTGAATCACGCGCACTTCGATGCGCCGTTGCGCCGCGCCACGCTGGAAATCAGCTACAATGCGGGTCACAGCCAGAGGCTCGCGCCCTACCAGAAAATTAATCAATTCTCGATCCGACCCGGCATGGAAAGAAATAAACGTGGCCAGATAATAAATGGCTTCCAGTAGGCTGGTCTTGCCCTGAGCATTGCTGCCAACTAATAGAAGAGGTCCGCGTGGCATGTCAATATCCAGGCGAGTAAAATTTCGAAAGTTAGTCAGGGATAGATGCGTCAGATACATGTTCGAAGAAATGCCACGGAGTTTTTCCCCGTGGCATCCACGCTTGGTATAAGTTCAATCACAATACACAAACAGGTCAATCCAGCGGGATTGGCATGGTTGGTTCATCTTCTATCTTCCAGACACGTTCCGCTCGATCGGTAAAAAGCACCCCATCCAGATGGTCAAGCTCGTGTTGAAAGATACGCGCCAGCCACCCATCCGCCTTTATGCGCATGGGTTGGCCATGCCGGTTTTGCCCCCGCAGGGTAACCGCATCAAAGCGGTCCACTTCCCCCGCGTACCCAGGAATTGACAAGCAACCTTCTGGAGCAACAACCGTCTCCTGGGATGTACGCGTAATCTCCGGATTAAGCAGCACAAACAATTTAGGAGGCACGGCCTCATCTTCTTCATCCCCAAACTCGACAACGATCGCCCGCAAGGGAATACCTACCTGAGGCGCAGCCAGGCCAACTCCAGGGGCGTGACGCATGGTATCCACCATATCATCCAGCAGTTTCTGCAATTCAGGTCCGAAGTCTGTAACTTTGCGAGCCTTGCGGCGCAAGACCGGATCTGGGATTGTCACAATCGTACGCAATGCCATTTCAACCTCAAAATAAAAATATCAAGTACCAACACTTTTGGTCGGCTAATTTTACCCTTAAAGTTGGTCAGACTGGTCAAGATTTTCAAATATGCTTGGGTCAGAAGTCTGATCATAATAGGTGACCAGCCAATTAATCATCCGCTCGCGCTCTTTGGCCGCTTCAGCTTCGCGCTTCTTGCGGAATAAGACCTCCCGATAGTCCGAAATATCCTGGTGGACCTGGTCTGGATTATAAACCCCGCGAAAGATGAATTTTGTCTGCCCGATGTTTATTGTCACATAGCCAAAATTTAACAAGTTTTGAATAATATTTTCACGCTCATGTTCAATGCTGAGGATTGATTCCAGTGGCGCGCTTTTTTTCATCTCCTCACCAAGGGGTTTGCGTTCAATATCCAGGATCTGTGTGGGAGTCAAGCGATATATATCATTTACCCAATCCCAGAAATGATAAACCAACCACATTAACACCAACCAATATGCAAAACCGCCTATCAGGTATATCCAAAATCCAGTGATTAGCGCCTCTTCTTGAGAAAACTCCAGCCACATAAGACCAAGGGTGCTGCCAATCAGCAGTGTGAGGGTTAAAATCGGCGCCCATGCTTTTTGAAGTAGTAACAGCCAATGCTTTCGATAGGTGATCACCCCATTGCGCTCATAGCGCACTTTCAGAAAAGTGGTCAGAAAATCACCTAGGGAACCTTCTTTTTGTTCTACTGGACGAGTTATTGGCTTAGGTGGGCGCAGTACAGGCTCTACAACTGGCATTTCAAAAGGATTAGCTGCTTTTCGACGAATTGCCTGTTCCAGCTCGCGCTCCATGGTGCGCTTTTCCTCTTCTGCAGAAAGCACCAATACTCGCTTTTGATAGCCTCTGACAATGTCTTCAAAAGCAGAGGGATGGCTCATCTTCCGCATCAGGATACCACCTGTAAAGGTACGCACCATCACGTCTCCATAACCGAACGTGCGTCCCAATAAACTAGAATTTACATTTACCGACAGGATGGTATCCAGGGGCGCTTCGCGGCGGCTATCATACAAGCCAACCAACTTCTCGACCCATACTACGCGCTGGCTGGTGACAACATAAAAATCATTACTCCAATCAATCCAATTCCAAATCAACCAGGCCAGACCAAAGATAAACATCCCAAAGCCGAGGGATAAGAAGAGCAAATTAGAGGTAGGGGAGCCAGAAAAATATAAGCCAAAAGCCAACACCGGAAAGGAAGCGATAAAGACCAGGATCGGCAAGACCAACGATAAATATAAGAAAAATGGGTTCTTGCGGGTGATGAAATAGACGACTTCATCCATTCCCAACCACTTTAAATTTTGAGAGTAGGCCAGATTGCGGCTTTCAGCCGAGAGCAGCAGGCGTTCATAAAGCAGCGGGTAATCCTGCATGAGTGCCACAAATTCTTCAGGGAGCAAGCGCAACAGGAGACAACTCTCTCGGGTGATCACCGTATACTTGCGCGGCTGGTTAAGTAATAACCCCTGTTCTCCAAAATAATCTCCGGTGGTCATCACATTCAAGAGGCTTTCACGCCCATTGACAGAGCGCATCACTCGGATGTGCCCATGAAAAATTATGTAAAACATATCGGACGGCGCGCCCTGGCTGAATACGACGGTGTTACGAGGCAAACGAACCGGGTGAAAACGAGCTGCGATATCTGCCAATTGCTGATCATCGAAACCCATGAACAACGGCTCGCGCTCAAATAAGGCTATCGTTTGGAGAGTTTGCTCATCCATTGAAATTATTTTAACACGACTATATCGAAGATGTAATCGAGGGTCTTTACTGGCAGCACGAACGAAACCTTCCCATTGATCGTGCAGGAATTATGCCAAAGGATAGCCTTTCTTATCACACAAGTAGCAGAGAAGCTCCCATAGGTTAATAATTTATCCCAAATGTAGGATCGTACTGAATGATGATAGAATCGCTTCACATTTCAATTGACCGAGGATAATCAATGCCTATACACTTTGGAACTGATGGCTGGAGAGCCGTCATCTCAGACACATTTACATTTCACAATTTACGCCTGGTCACGCAGGCTATAGCTGATGCGCTGCGTTCAGAATCATGGAACAACGGCATGCTGCTCAACCATCCGATCGATCCAGACAAGATGGTGGTTGGTTTTGATACACGCTTTCTCTCAGACCGCTACGCATCTGAGGTAGCCAGGGTGCTGGCTGCAAATGGCTATACGGTTTACCTGGCGCAAGCGGATGCGCCGACCCCTGTTATCTCCCATGCAGTGCGGAACTTGGGAGCAGCCGGTGGGGTGATGATCACCGCCTCCCATAATGCGCCGCGTTATAACGGCGTTAAGCTGAAGGCTGCGTATGGGGGTTCAGCTTCGAGCGAGCAGAGCCGGCGTGTAGAAGTGTATCTGAATGATAATGAAAACCGGGGACGTGGCCCGAACCTGATGGATTTTGACCTGGCGCGCAAGCAAGGCCTCATTCAACGCTTCAATCCGATTCCTGACTATTACCAACATATACGCCAATTAATCAACTTCGATGTAATAGCTGAAAACCCCCAGCGAGTGGTTGTTGACTCGATGTATGGCTCTGGCCGAGGGGTTATCAAAGGTATCTTACAGGGGACTGGCTGTGAGGTCCAGGAGATTCGTGGTGAGATGAATCCCGGCTTTGGCGGCGTGCACCCGGAACCAATCGCTCAACATCTAAGTGTCCTGGCAGGGGCAGTCAGCACACATATGGGGAATTTTGGCCTGGCGTTAGATGGTGACGCAGACCGAATTGGCGCCATGGATGAGCGCTGTAATTTCGTAGACCCGCATAAGATTATGGCCCTGGCCATGCGTTATCTCATCGAAACACGTGGGTGTCGTGGTCCTGTGGTACGCACTGTATCAACTACACGGATGATCGATCGCCTGGCAAAGAAATATGATGTTCCAGTTTATGAGACCCCGGTTGGGTTTAATCACATCGCTGATTATATGTTGAAAGAAGATATCCTCATCGGTGGTGAAGAATCGGGGGGCATCTCTTTCTGTGGGCACATCCCAGAGGGCGATGGGGTGCTGATGGGTCTTTTATTGGTTGAAATCGTTTCCAGCGCTGGAACAACACTGCACGAACTAGTAAATGATCTGTTAGCCGAGGTCGGGCCAGCATACTACCGTCGCAGCGACATGCGCTTAAGCCGTCCGGTAGCCAAAAAGACTATGACTGACTATATGGTAAACCACGCTCCACAGTCCATAGGAGGTGAGACAATCTCGGCCATTAGCACCCTGGATGGAATTAAATATCTACTGGCTGATGACTCCTGGCTGCTCATACGCCCGTCGGGCACTGAACCTGTGCTGCGTGTATATGCAGAAGGTCGGACCCCGGAAATGGTAGACGCTTTACTGGGGTATGGAAAACAGGTAGCAGAAGAAGTGACATAACAAAATTACCAGAAATCGCCTGGAAATAAAGAAGGCGGAAGATCCCAGAAAGCAACCCAAAAAGGCTGCAATCTGGCTTCTTCCGCCGATTTTATTAATGAATCTGTCGACTATGTAGCTGAGCGCAAGCGGCGAGCGACAAAAATCACCGCTACTAACAGGACCGCCATCCCCATCATGACTGGCAGACCAACCTCATCAGCAAAGCCAGTATCCGGCAGATTTGTGGCAGTGGGCACTACTGTTTGCGTTGTCTGAGCTGCCTGGGTCAGCAATGCCGCAACTGTTGCTGTACGCGGATCCGGTCCTGCCGAGGTGCTGGTAGCGACAACCACTACAGAGGTCGGCGTAGCCGTTGCAGTACTGGGTGGCGGCGGCTTGGTCGGAGTAAGTGTCGGAGCAGCCATAGCGGCAGATGTCTGCGTAATGGCCAAGGCTACCTGAGTGTTCTGCGCATTCAGTGTAGCTACTTGCTGTTCCTGAGCCGTACGTTGCCGCGGGAGGAGCACCAGCGCATAAACTGCGATACAAATGAGCGCCAGAACCGTAATTCCGCCCAAAATACCTGCCGCGATAAGGAAAGTGCGGTTTCCCGACTCCTCTTTTGGTGGGGCATCCTGGGGCTCTAATTCATTGTCCATATCCATATTATCGAAAGCCATTTTTCTCCTCCTGCTAAGGGAAAGAATTACTCGATCACTTCGAGATTTGCAATAGGTAACAGCACGTTCTCACCATTTTCCAGGTTAATCTCTGCTGCTTTTGCTCGTAAACCACTAGGAAAAACCTGTAAGCCAGGCTCGAGGCTATTAATTTTTCCCGTCATACCTGCATAAGGCGCTTTGACTACTCGTACGGTTTGGTCAACTCTAAAAAACAAAGCCACGCGCGGCTCTGGAGGTTCACCTGTGGCTGGAAGCTGGATCACTACTTCTGGACGCGCTCCGGTGTAGGGATCCCACGGCTCAGCATTAATAGAAACCTCACGTCGCTCATTGGTTGAAAGGAGGCGAAAAGCGGCCTGAGACATGCTTCGATGACCAAAACCATCCATAAAGCTAACCGGGAATGAAACCCGCAGGGCAGTCGGGATAAGCTCAGGATTCATACTCCCTAAGATCAAACCCCGCAACGGCAAATCCGCCGCGGTATTTAGTACCTCAACATCACCCACGTGACCACCCAGGATCACCGCGCCGCGCATGCTGACATCTAATTGGGAGACAGTCAAAATCTGGTCCGGCATTTTGGAAAGCACATACATCAGACCAAAATCGATTAAACCATTACCCCAAACACCCTGGATAAGTGCACCAGCCGTTTCAATAATTGCTCCTCGGTCGCTCAACAATTCCACGACCAGTCCTGGCATTCCAGCTTTCAACTCAAAGGGAGCAGTCTGCAAAGCTAAGAGTGCCTGACCTTCTCCTACCAGTACCACACGCCCGCGCTTGGGGGCGCGTACCACGCGGCGTGCCAGACCTACCGGGCCTGCTATAATATCTCCTTCAGCCAGCAGATCGCCAATGCGGCACTGAACTGTCTCATCAACCGCATCCGCAGAGATCCCTAAACCTCGTCCAAGGTCAAGCAGCAAATGTTCAGGGGTTAAATCCACCTCCGCCAGAGTTTCGCTGGCGCTGACTTTCTGACCTTTACGGACAACAACTTTTCCAGGCACAGGAAGCAAACGCTCGCGGCGGATTGTCGTAAGCGGCAAAATATGAGTGATCGGCGCTAAGGTCGGTACAGGCACAATGGTTTTTCCTTATCCAATTGGTGCAAGATCAATGCCCGGTTAACCACCGAGCGTCCACAACCACTTGCGGTAGAGTTCTCTGCGTCTGCCTAGATCACTTGGAGGCTGCAATGGTCGGCCACGGGCATCAATAATCACGCCTAAACTGCCACCATGGACGGTCAACCTTCCCCCGCGCCCGGGCCCTCCCATGCCGACATCGTAGCGGTGCAAGGGCTGTAGATGCAGAGTGGCTGTTTTACCGCTCTGAAGGGGTAATACTTCGAGAGAACCCTGTTTTACTTCCAGGGTCGAGTCATTACCACCTTCACGTTGTAATTTGACGCGCAGAACCGTTGTTCCCACCGGTGAACTGCCTACAGGAGAGATGACCGAGCCGAGGTATTGGAATGTTCCCGAATCCAGTACCTGTACAGTCAAAACAGGATTGATCCCCGCAGCAGCCCCTAAAGCAGGCGCTAAATGATTGGTATCCAAACCCAGCGTGGCTGTACCAACAGGCTGGAGACCATCCAATAGCATAAGCAAGGCCTGACCTAAGGATGGTGCTTTTGTCAGAACCGAACCTGAAGCGACAATAATTTTAAACCAGGGCAAGAGGCCATCAAAGCTACTCTTCAAGCCTGCCGGGAAGCCTGCCACAGAATGTTTCAATGAGGCTTGCAGCAGCTGGCGAGCCAAAGCTTGCTCAATCGCCATATCCTCGGCACTGGCAGGAACTGAAAGGGGATATAGAGCTTTGTTTTGAATATATTCACGTACGTAACTTTCAGAGGTATCCGTCAGTACCCAGCGAGTTATCTGTCCTAATGGGATATATTTCAGCAGGTTGGCTAAACCTCGCCCCAAGCCATACTGCGGATATACACCCAAACGCAGTTCGTCCTCAAATGCGGCAGCAATTGTGGTTGCAGCAGCGCCGATATCCACACCAAGCACACCTTTTGAGGAAGCATAAGAACGGCTCAGAAACTGAACAATCCGCCCAAACGCAGCTGCTGAGGGCATCAGCCGCCCGCCAGCCCATTTATCTAACTCTTCAACTCCTTGGATCTGGCGCGCCCTGACCCGCCGGTAGATATTCCCTAACTCTACTTGCGCAGAGCCAAGCCGCTCCATTTCTAATGAGGGGCGTGCATTTGGCGCAAAATGCAAATTAACAATATTTTTAAGAGAAACCTGTACTTCATCCCGCAAGGCTTCATTCCCTATATATAGCACCTCGGGGCGCTGTTTTTCTGGCATCAAATAACAGGCTAATCCGACGGGTTCTAAAAGTTTTAGCACGGATTGGCTAGCGCCTCCCTCGGTGCCACCAGCAACCAATATCATGTCCGGGCGCAAACGCATAATTAAATCGATACGTGCTTCTGTTCTACGACGATCATTCAGGCTAATCGACTCCACAACACCTGAATAGGCTGTATCAGCCAGCCGGCGTGCACTTTCCAAAGAAACATCTTCCAGAAGCCCCACCACTACCATTTTCAGTGGTGCGCCAGCCGACATGACCACTGCACAAGTATCTACTCCTGTACCATCTGGTGCACTGGGAATGATCAAATTCTCATCCGAGCCCACAAACACCCGGCTGGTGATCAATTGAAGCTGGTCGAGCGCCTGGCGAACACCTTCCCTTATATCGCGATAAGGCGCAATATCCGTGGTTGGTCCTGTCCCCATAGCCAAAAAGCGATAGCGGCCATCAACCACATCGAACAATATAGCCCGTGTAGCAGCGGTGCCAATATCTATAACCAGGAGGGAATCTGCATCGATCAATGAAGTCGTCATAGCTGCCTATCCTGGAATCACCAGGCTAAATATAAAGTCTACTAAAAAACCCAGGCGCTCCACTAAAGCGCTCAGTGTTGCCAGGTAAACACCAGCAAACAATGCCCCAAAAGTGATGGCAATAAAAACTTCACCCACCCAGGCTGTTACCTGCAATGCCGCACCATGCTGAGCAGGTTGATCATTGATCTTACGCGTCCCAAACTGAAAATAGGCAAGCGTCGTAACCGTACCAAAGACGATGAAAGCGCTTTCGGCCAGTTGGATCAAAATATCAGTGCCACCACTACCCACCCGTGTATCCCCAAATAGATTTATGGAAGCTAAAGCCTGGGGGAAAAGCGTACCCAAGATTGCACCACCGATCGCTGTGGCAGCTCCAACGCCAACCAAAAAGGCAACTGCCAGTCGACCCCACCCTCCCAACCGGGGAGAAATTTTCGTCAATAGCAACCCACTCAGCACTAGCGGAATCAGGAGGTAAAACCTTTCAATCTCGCTCCCGAACAACAATGGCTGGATCATCTGCGGCCAAAGGATATTGTAAAAGGCAATCACAACTGCCAGTCCACTGGCGACACCAACAAAAAGATGCAGAGCGACTCGGAATAAGGGATTATCCCCAATAATATAGCTCAAGATCAAAAGCGTGAGTATAAAAGCCACGCCGGCGCCAATTAGATCAGCCATGCTCATAGACGTGATACTCATAGCTGGTCATCCCCTCCTGGGTTAGTCTTCTGCATGCGTGCCCCTATAATTGGAAACGCATTAATTATGCCGCCCAGTAATATCAGTATGCAAGCCGCTAATACACCTAAGGAAAAAGCACCCCACTGGCTGCGTGCTATCCCCACACGACCCAGCAAGTTTTCATATGCCGCTGCACCCGACATACCGCTCACGATCCCTTGCACTTGTTGTGGCGAGCCTGCATAGTAGGGACGAATAATGGGCGCAGCCTGCGCGCTCAAAACCATAATCAAGGGTTTACTTTCTAACTCAGGTTGGAATTGTTCGATCCACATACGCGCAGTATCAGCATTCTCGGTAATGACCATCGTCAGGGCAAAATCTGAAGCTTTACTCACCCCCCGAAGTGATCCACTATCCCATGGATTGTTTTCGCTATCAAACGTTAATGGGGCTAATTGGCGTGGTGTTGATGCAAAAGCAAGTATACCGGCGCGCCCACCCGAGATGTATCCCAGGTTTGTTATCTGCTCTCCAGCATATGAATGGTCATATCGCTGGTTAACGATATTGACCAGGCGTTCCGCCTGCAGAGGCCCGCTTGGATTGGTTGAGATAAATGCAATTTGCGCCCCCCGCAACATCAAATGATCCAGGACGGTGGCGCCAATGGCTTCCATCTCACCGGAGAAAGCGGGTTGGAAATCTAAAGCAACCAGGACGCGATCCGAACTGCTCAGATTGTTAATTAATTCGCTAACAGCCCCCGTTTCTATCGGAAAACCAGGCACTTTGGCGATGGGAGTATCAATAATCAAGGTGGACAGGATGGCTAAGATCAGTGTCACTGCAATGACAACTTGTAATATGCGTTGTGATGAGATAGCCGGCTTACGTGGCAGCGGTTTAGCCAGAGCTTCATTCTGCACCAACTCCTGGAGCATATCTGCACGGGTGCGCTGCATATCACTAACTTGTAGTTTTAACCCAAACGAATCCGGTTTGTGGGCCAGGGTGACATCTGGCTCAGCAGGTAAAACTCCCTTTAAACCCACCAGTGGGCCAGCCTTCTCAATACTCTGATCGTGTTCGTCCATTATGTCTGCTGCTGCCGCCGCGACCGCTTCAACCGGACGCATAGCCTCTAACCACGTTGGAAGATCGGCTTGCACCAACCCATTCTCAGAATCTCTTTCGAAGGACTGACTTATTTCTAACGGTTCGCTATCCCCCGTGATATGCTCAATCGCCTCCTGAGCATGAACATCAATCAGCCAATCTGGAATCGCCTGTCCTGCCATGGCTTCTGCTGGCAATTCATGTTCGATATCTTCTGAGAATGGCGATACTTTAAGAAGCCCTTGATCTTCAACGCTATCGCCCATTTTTTGTCGTAATTCCACCAGCCAAAGTGGATCATCGACTGCTTGTAAGTCATCTCCCTCTGGCGTAGTTACTAAAGCCTGTTCCAACTCTCCATCTGGAAAGAGTTTTTTTTCTAATAATGCGAAATCATCATCCAGATCTGCTTTATCTTCATCGTAATGAAGTTCAGCATCGGTCAGCTGGGTTTCCGGTATTTTCTCAAACTGTGAAGAAGATAGTCCTTCATCTATGGATACGGGCTCACTTTCAATAGATAATTCTTCAAGTTTAGGCGTTAGGCTTTGGGTAACAAGGTCCTCTTTATCAGCTTTTAACCAATCCGGGATCTCTTCTGCGGGGATTGGCTCCGATGAGTCTGGCCCGCTCGCTTCTAAGCGCAGCCATTGCGAAAGCTGATCAGTAGGTTTAAAGGGTCTTCCAGGAGCTGTAGCATACCAGGGAGGCGAATCATCGGGAAGCTGTTCCGAGTCTTTTCTAATTTCCGGTTCACCTGGCTCGGCGTTTGGTCCAGGTTGGTGTGAACCATCCTTAAGCCAGTCTGGTAGATCGCCCTCCGGTATCAGTAACTCGTCCTCTGTTGACTTGAGCTCATTGAGATCAGTCACTAAATCAGCACTATCGCCTTCCTTCTCGAAATACGATGTCCAGGTAGGCACTTCTTCTTCGGGCGCAGATTCAAAAGATTGATCAACAGCCGCGCTTCCTAAATTCTGTCCATCAGCTTTCAACCAATCTGGTATTTCGTCTTTATCAGCAGAAGGCTCAGGCACTTGCCCAACACCCTCTGTGGGATGGACAGATCGTAACCGTGCCAGCCATTCTGGTTCAGCGTCCGTATCTGGTTGAGATAGTTCCGGTACAGCCGGCTCATTCACAGTGTCATTGTCAAAGCGCGCGTTGGATAACCAGTCAGGAATTTCAGCGTCAGTTGTATCGGGTACATCGAGTGGCGCCAACTTTTCTTCCTCAATTTCCTGCTGGACAGGTTCAGTCTCTGTGGGCTCTTCATCTGATTGGCGCGACCGAAAGTCTGCTAGCCAGTCCGAATCGTTCGATTCTCGGCGTTGTGCGCTTAAAAGATCCGGGGCATCCACGCCAGCACGCAGCCAATCAGGAGGGTCACCCATACTTTGATCTTCACTTAGATCATCATGGGAAATTTCACGCGAGCGTAAAGACCGCAGCCAATCCGGAGCAACAGGCTGGTTTACGCCAGTTGAATCATCGAGATTCTCATCATCCTCGGTTTGATTGAGCCAATCGGGTGTGGGTTCATTAGGCTTGGCGATAAGGGGTTTCAGACGCGCCTGGCAAAACTGGCAGATTTCCAGTTCGTCAGGGTTAAGTCTACTGCACATCGGGCAACGTATTTCAGCCATGCTCAACCCCCATAAGGCCGGTCAGCGCCCATCAGGAGCCGGAACCCGGTTGCTACTGTGCCCAAGGCCACGCCTAATAGGATACCGCGTGCACCCGCAGTTGTGGGAACACGATCTATCCAATCTCGCAACTCAGCCAAAACTGGAAAATCTACAAAGCTGAGGGAAATGCTTCCCGCCAAGACAAATAGCGCAGTCAAGATGAAGATGATCGAGAAAGCATTAAACCGACGTCCTAACAAACGTGCTCCTGCGAAGGCCATGACTACAGCCAACACAGCCATTAAACTACTTTCAATCGGCACATGGATATAATTGAAAATCCACATTGACCAGAAGGAAGTTGGTCCCAGGAAACCAACGATCAGCACTGTTGCGATCAAGGCTATTAACAGGATCAGGCTATATGGGCTGCCTTTTTGGCCAGTATTAATTTTTCGCAGATGCACATTGAACAAGTTAAATACCCCCACGATCAATGCAACCGCACCCAATAAGGCCGCCCAGCGCAAAAAGACAATTTGCAGGGTGTTCAGCATAGGTATATCAAGAAAATACCCGCCCAGGACAATTAGCCCAACAGAGATGACGATCGCAACCGATAGAGAAGTTCGCAGACGACTCATTCGATCACCCCGATTAACTTGAGCAGGCCTCCCAGTAAAATGCCTGCAATAACTACCCATCGCATCACATCTTGAGTTCTAACGCTGGCCTGATGCATTAATCCCGCATTCAGGTAAGCACCACTGGCATATAACTCTTCACCAATCAAAGGGTCTTGTGAGCTGACATAGAGAACAGCTTGGGCTTCTAAGTTATCGCTGCCTGCCATTGTTTGACTTCCAACGCGTTCATTTGCATCAGTGATCAGAGCAACTTCACTACCGAAGTGCCCAGCGAGCACAGTCGTTGAGACTTGCTGATCCATGATTATGGGCAGTGTGCCAGCTGCATAAGAGAAAGGCGTCAGACCACTGATCTGCCCATAGATTGGATCATATAGATTTTCTGAACGGATCGCTTGATATGAACTCTTAAGAGTATCCTGTGAGAGGATACCCAGCGTACCTTCTCCACTGCTGGCTATAGGTGGGCGATCACTGATAGATGCGGCGCGCGCTATTCTTTGAAGCATCGTCAGACCAACCAGACCAGACGCACCTTGAACATCGTTCACGCCGCCGTAACCGAGGGCGATGTGCAGTCTTTTACCGGCTTCCACTGCCAAACCAACTGAACGCCCCAGATGCGCAAATGCAGGAATCTCTCGCAAGCGCTTCTCAGGACGCTTGCGGATTACAAGGGCAAACAAAATAAGTAAAACAAAAAATAGCCCGGCAAATGAAAGCTCAAACAGATGAATCTGACTCACTGGAAGGTACCTCCCGTAACAATGAAACAAACGCACGTTGCTGTTGACTATCTTCCAGCAAAGCGGTCAGTGCGTCCAAATGTTCTCCAGCGATAGCCAGCCTGAGCAGAGGTTGGCCAATATAAACAGCTTGAGCCCCCAGAACAGTTAAAGGGCCTGTGGCTTCCAGTAGGGTTGCCACCCAGTGATTTACCCCCCACCGGTGCAAGTTTCTTGCCCAATTCTGCCAGATATGCTGGTCAAAATTCATATATACAGTATAGCACAAATCCAATTTGCATGGAATCTAGAATTACAATTATGCATGATTCGTGCCTAAAGCAATAACTAATTTGTAAGTTGCTATTTTGGTCTTAAAGACCTCCTTTTATACAATCTAACCATGATTTGTCTGAAATATGACAGTTAACAGGTAAATTTCATGCCATATATAACTATCTCATAATGCCCTTGCAAGCTAAACTATGCTATTGGAGAATTAATCCGCAGGTTATTATATACAAGAAAACAATATCCCTGCTAAGTCAAAATCACTTCTTAAGCGGAGTACAAGAAAAATGTCTAGAAACCTGGTAACTCTCGAAGGCAACGAAGCGACTGCCTACGTTGCTCACAAATTAAGTGAAGTCATCGCAATCTACCCTATTACCCCGTCTTCTTCTATGGGCGAGTACGCCGATGAATGGTCGGCTCGCCAACACCCCAACATTTGGGGGTCGGTCCCGATGGTGGTAGAAATGCAATCCGAAGGCGGTGCAGCAGGCGCAGTACATGGTGCACTGCAAACTGGGTCGCTGACCACGACTTTCACAGCATCGCAAGGCTTGCTATTAATGATTCCGAATATGTACAAAATAGCCGGTGAACTGACCTCCACAGTGTTTCACGTCTCCGCTCGTTCGCTGGCAGCACAGGGACTTTCGATTTTCGGTGATCACTCGGACGTTATGGCGACGCGCGGCACTGGCTTTGCTATGCTGGCCTCCAATTCAGTCTTAGAAGCTCAGGACATGGCCCTAATAGCCCACGCTGCCACGTTGGAAACGCGCGTACCTTTTATGCACTTCTTTGATGGTTTCCGGACATCTTCCGAAGTTAATAAAATTGAACAACTGTCCGAAGAAGACCTGCGCTCAATGATTGATGATCGACTGGTGCAGGCTCACCGGGCGCGCGGATTGACTCCCGATCGTCCTGTTCTGCGTGGAACTGCTCAGAACCCAGATGTGTATTTCCAGGGCCGCGAGACCGTCAATCCCTTCTACCTGGCATGCCCAGAGATCGTCCAAAAAACCATGGACCGGTTTGCCGCCCTGGTAGGCCGCCAGTATAAGCTGTTTGATTATGTTGGTAACCCTCAGGCTGATCGGGTTATAGTTATTATGGGTTCAGGCGCTGAAACCGCTGGAGAGACGGCTCACTTCCTGAATAAAACTGATGAAAAAGTCGGTGTCGTAGTAGTCCATCTTTACCGCCCCTTCTCTATAAAACACTTTATTGAGGCGCTTCCAGCCACTGTCAAATCTATCGCCGTACTGGATCGCACCAAGGAACCCGGTGGAGCCGGTGAACCGCTCTATCAAGATGTTCTGACTGCCCTGGCCGAAGGCTGGACAGGAGACATGCCTGCCGTAATTGGCGGACGTTATGGACTATCTTCCAAGGAATTTACGCCAGCGATGGTCAAGGCTGTTTACGATGAGCTGAGTAAGGCTGTACCGAAGAACCATTTCACGATCGGCATCATCGATGATGTCACCTTTACCAGCCTAGATTTCGATCCCACATTCTTCATCGAATCACCTGAGACCGTGCGCTGCATGTTCTGGGGTTTGGGCTCGGATGGTACCGTCGGCGCCAACAAGAACTCGATCAAGATTATCGGTGAAGAAACCGATAATCATGCACAGGGCTACTTTGTTTACGACTCCAAAAAATCCGGCTCGGTAACAATTTCGTATCTGCGCTTTGGCCCAAAGCCGATCCGAGCGCCTTATCTGATCGATCAAGCCCAATTCGTTGCCTGCCACCAGTTCTCCTTCCTGGAGCGCTTCGACATACTCAAGAATGCTCAGCCAGGTGGAGTTTTTCTCTTGAACAGCACCTTTGGTCCTGATGAGATTTGGGAGAATTTGCCGGTTGAAACCCAGCAATCGATCATTGACAAAAAGCTGCGCTTTTATATTATTGATGCCTATGACGTTGCCAACAAAACCGGTATGGGAGGGCGCATCAATACCATCATGCAGACTTGCTTCTTCGCCATTAGCGGTGTTCTACCCCGCGAGCTAGCGATTGCCGAGATCAAAAAAGCGATCAAGAAAACCTACGGTAAGCGCGGGGAGGCTGTAGTTCAAAAGAACTATGAAGCTGTAGACAGCACCCTGGAACATCTTATTGAAGTCAAAGTACCTGCCCAGGTAAGCGGCACGATTAGCCGCCGGCCTGCCGTACCTGCGAACGCCCCTGCTTTCGTCAAGGATGTGCTCGGCTCGATGATCTCGCGCGATGGCGACCTGCTGCCGGTAAGCGCTATGCCAGTCGATGGCACCTTCCCAACGGGTACAACTAAATGGGAAAAACGCAATATCACCCTGGAGATCCCGGTTTGGGAACCAGATCTTTGTATCCAATGCGGCAAATGCTCGTTTGTCTGCCCACATGCCGTAATCCGCGAGAAAGTGTACGATCCAAAATATTTAGAAAACGCACCCGAGGCATGGCATTCTTCGGAAGCACGCTGGAAAGAGTTCCCCGGCATGAAATATACCCTGGCAGTAGCTCCTGAAGACTGCACGGGCTGTGGGCTGTGCATCGAAGTTTGCCCTGCCAAGGATAAAAGCCAGGTTGGACGGAAAGCAATCAACATGGCGCCTCAGCCTCCCATCCGTGAGGTCGAAGCAGTCAAATGGGATTACTTCCTGACAATTCCCGAAGCTGACCGGACTCAGATGAGCCTTAGAACGGTCAAGAACTCTCAATTGCTTGAACCGCTATTTGAGTTCTCGGGGGCATGTGCTGGCTGCGGTGAAACCCCTTACCTGAAGCTGCTAAGTCAGCTTTACGGTGACCGTATCCTAATCGCAAATGCCACGGGCTGCTCATCCATCTATGGTGGAAATTTACCCACCACACCCTGGTCTAAAAACGCTGCAGGCCGAGGTCCAGCCTGGTCCAATTCCTTGTTTGAAGACAATGCTGAATTCGGTCTGGGGATGCGCTTGACCCTGGACAAACGTGAAGAATACGCCCGAGAGCTCCTGCCTCAATTTGCTGGACAGGTGGGCGAGCAGCTGATCAACGAACTCCTTCAGGCAGACCAAACCAGCGAATCTGGCATCCAGGCTCAACGTGAGCGCGTTGCACTGCTCAAACAACACCTGCAAGGACTTGATAACCCTATCGCCCGCGATATGCTTAGCATTGCAGATGTATTGGTTCGCAAGAGTGTTTGGATTGTAGGCGGCGATGGCTGGGCATATGATATCGGCTATGGCGGTCTGGATCATGTGCTGGCCTCCGGACGAAATGTCAATGTCCTGGTACTCGACACAGAGGTTTACTCAAACACTGGCGGCCAGGCATCTAAATCCACGCCACGTGCTGCGGTTGCCAAGTTTGCCGCTCAAGGAAAGGCGACTCCTAAGAAAGACCTGGGCATGATCGCTATGGCCTATGGTTATGTCTACGTCGCTCGAATTGCGTTCGGCGCCAGCGACCAACAGACGCTGAATGCCTTTATCGAGGCAGATGCTTACGATGGGCCTTCCCTGATTATCGCTTATAGCCACTGTATCGCCCACGGCTATGATCTACGCATGGGTCTGAATCAACAAAAATTGGCCGTCCAATCCGGCATCTGGCCCATCTACCGTTACAATCCAGCCCTGGCAATGGAAGGTAAAAACCCACTCACCATCGACAGCAAAGATCCAACTGTATCGATAGAGGAATATGCATATAATGAAACCCGCTATCGTATGCTGCTGCAAACCGATGAAACCCGGGCTGAAGAATTGATGAAGAAAGCCAAGCAAGATGCCTCTGGTCGCTGGGAACTATATCGCCAGATGGCTGCTTTGCATTACACCCCCCAGAATGGCAATGAAATTAGCGAGGGCGCTGAATAGAACTTCTCATCTAGCAGGAGGCAAGTATTAAAACTGGCCTCCTGCTAATATCAATTAACCAGACGAATTATTTATAAAGGGAGTATGCCATGGTTGACCTGACGACAACATACCTGGGCCTGAGATTAAAAAATCCCCTGGTAGCTTCTGCATCACCACTTACCAAAAAAATCGAGACTACCAAGCAGTTAGAAGATGCCGGGGTCTCAGCAATTGTCATGTACTCACTGTTCGAAGAACAGATTATACAAGAGAGCATTAAGCTGCACCAGGATCTAATCCGAGGCGCCGAATCACATAGCGAAGCGATGACTTATATCCCCGAATATGGCCTGTACAGCATTGGCCCACAAACCTATCTGGAACAGCTGGCAAAAATCAAAGCTGCAGTTTCTGTTCCCGTTATCGGTAGTTTAAATGGCGTCACCAGCGGTGGGTGGGTGGAATATGCACGCAAGATTCAAGACGCCGGTGCAGATGCACTGGAATTGAATCTGTATTATCTGGCGACCGACCCTAACGTCACATCCAGTGAATTGGAAGACATGTATGTCGGATTGGTCAAAGACGTCGCTACACAGATCAGCATCCCCCTGGCAGTCAAACTTAGCCCCTTCATCACCGCTCTGCCCCATTTTGCCCGCCGCCTGGCCGAAGCGGGTGCGCGCGGCCTGGTCCTATTTAACCGCTTCTATCAGCCAGATTTTGATCTGGAAGAACTTGAAGTCATACCCAACCTGGTCTTAAGCAACTCGCACGAACTGCGCCTTCCTTTACGCTGGATCGCTATTCTTTATGGACGTGTCCCGGTTGATTTCGCTCTGACCAGCGGCGTCCACAACTCGAATGACATGGTCAAAGCGATGATGGCAGGCGCCAGTGTGGCGATGACCACTTCGGAATTGCTCCAAAATGGCGTGCAGCGTGCTGAAGATTTGCTAAATGGGTTTCAAACCTGGCTGGAAGAACATGAGTACGAATCAGTTGAGCAAATGAAGGGCAGCATGAGCCAACAAGCTGTTGCAGAACCAGCGGCCTTTGAACGGGCGAATTACATGAAAGTACTCAGCTCTTACTGAGATACCAGGCAACAAGCTCTCAAACTGAACAACCATCAGCCGAGTTAAATGAAACGGGCCCTTGCAGAACTCTGCAGGGCCCGAATTGTTTAAAACAAAGCATGGATAAATCCGAGACGAATGGCAAACACCAGACGCGGAAATTTAGAGCGAAGTTTCAGGTACCGATGCGTGCTTCTTATGCCGGTAAACAATCCGCCCACGCGTCAGGTCGTATGGAGACATCTCCACCCGCACCCGATCGCCAAGCAGGATTCGAATATAATACTTGCGCATCTTGCCAGAAAGGTACGCCAGCACCTCATGTCCATTGTCCAGGCGGACCTTGAACTGGGTTGCGGGTAGCGCCTCAATTACCAGGCCTTCTACCTGAATCTTGTCTTCATCCTTAGCCATTCACACCTCCAAAGACAGGGTCATACTCTGTCAAAACCTGCTAATCCAATTATTCAAAATCTGTCGTTTGGCGCCGCTTAAGCCGGCGGATCGCCTTCTTCTTAGAAATACGACGCAATTCACTCTTCGAAACAAACCAACGTTTACGGCGCACTGTGCTGAGAATCCCACTCTTCGCTACCTTCTTGCGGAAGCGGCGGAGCAATTGATCCTGAGACTCATTCGGACGTAGATTTACCGCTGTCAACTTGTTCACCTCCTTTCGGCATGAGGAGTATTTCTCATAAGCGGACGGTTAAAAAGAACCGCCCGGCGTGCGATCACGGTCTATGCAGCCGAGCTGGTACAAAGCTCATAACGGAATGACGACATTCACAGTACCCCGATCGGCTCTCTCCTTTTCAAGTAAATAGTACCAAAAATAGAGCAGGCCCGCGATGCACAATAATTATAGCGGAAGACATATAAAATGTCAAATTTGTTAAATTAGAAAAAGTCTCTTGGCAATGACCTACTCTCCCAGGGGGTCGCCCCCCAAGTACCATCAGCGCTAACGGACTTAACGACCGGGTTCGGTATGGGACCGGGTGTACCTCCGTCGCTCCAATCACCAAGAGACTTTTATCTACGATGTTAATGACCAATTGAATAGGATGATCTAGAAAAGTTTCGAGTTCTCCGCACCACGTTAAGCCCTCGGCCATTAGTACAGCTTAGCTGAACACATTACTGCGCTTACACATGCTGCCTATCAAGCAGGTGGTCTTCCTGCGGCCTTACTCCCTTACGGGACGAGGGATCTAGTCTTGAGGCGAGTTTCCCACTTAGATGCTTTCAGCGGTTATCTCTGCCAGACATGGCTACCCAGCGATG
>Ga0105101_10000183_pt1 | contig 24722 bp, 24 predicted proteins | sample PPLLak21cMay2015_2_FD_87037 | JGI IMG/M metagenome (GOLD analysis project Ga0105101, IMG submission 87037) | Freshwater sediment microbial communities from Prairie Pothole Lake near Jamestown, North Dakota, USA - PPLs Lake P8 Core (1) Depth... | ecosystem: Environmental > Aquatic > Freshwater >... | reverse complement strand
TATGATCTGTGGATCCTGACAAAATCCGGTCCCGGAAGATTGTCCTCGTAAAACTTCATGGTCTGCTGTTTAAGAGCTTTACCGTTGGCATGATATATCATTACATAATCATCCTGTGCTTCAACATAGCGTACCTGGTCGACCGGGATAAGGTTAATAGCATTGCCCTTACGAACAACAATCCTGTTGACCGGTGATGCAGGTTCCGGCATCTTAGCCAATAGCTGACCGGCAGGTTCCTTTTTCCCTATCCCCGACCTGATCTTGTCTTTGGCTTTAATAACCGCTTCAAGAAACCTTCTTTGCGGGAAAGGTTTCAGAAGATAGTCGACAGCATTCAGCTCAAAAGCCCTGATGGCAAACTGATCATAGGCAGTTATGAAGATAATTTCCGGCTTTTCAGTGAGAACTTCCAGAAGTTCAATTCCCGTGAGCCTGGGCATCTGGATATCAAGGAAAACCAGATCAGGTTTCATACTGGAAATTGTTTTCAGGCCGGCAAAGCCATCGCCACATTCTGCAATCACCTCAATATAGTCGAGCTCCGATAAATAATGTTTTATTATTTCCCGGGCCGGAGCTTCATCATCAATAATTACAGTTCTGATCTTTTCCATATTAGAAATGTTTATCGCAGATTTTGCAGACCTTCCTGATGGCAGCCAGTTTTGCGAAATCCGGTGTAACACATGGTGTGTGTAAATATACATAATGCAAACCATTTCTGATGATTCCCGGAAGTTCCTGACTACCAGAGATATCCAAATTTCGGTGTTCGGATGTTAATCAGGATTTTCCGGCATTGGCAAATGAGAAGTGTTGCTGGACAATCTCCCATTTACCTTCCCGTTTTTCAAGAACACCTGTCCATCTTGTATTTTCCCAGCTGGCAGGCTCTCCTTTCCATTCATTGATATCGTCAAGCATACAGAACCACCAGGCAACATCACCTGACCGGGAGATGTTTATCCGCAGGTCACGTATCTCATATCGGATAGCTTTGAATTCGGGATTCATCCAGAATTCTTCTGCTTTCCTGAATTCGTCAAATCCTTTTACTACTCTTGATCCCGGGTGGACCTCGAGGAAGGATGAGTCATTGGCTATAACACTGTAAAGCAGGTTAATATTTTTATTCTGAGCCCAGCCGATGCTGGTGCGGATAGTCTTTTCGATCAACAGTTTTTCATTTTCAGTATTCAAACTGCCTGCTTGCTTTTTACCGCAACTAATCAGTACCGGAAGAATAAGCATTATTGTGAGATTCCTGTAATTTCTGTTCATGATACTTTCCTTGAATAAAACATAGTATCAATTTACTAAAATACCTGGAAATTAGTATGACGCAATTTGCAGATTGCCTGCATGGGTTTATATAATGCAGGGATATTGATATGGATTGCTAAATCAGAAATTTCAAATTTCTGAAGGGATAAAAAGTGATACGGTAAAAATACCATTCTCCTTTGTTGTTCTCATTGATGCCTTCCGGCCGTAAAACAATTCAAGCCTCCTGGTAACATTAATTAATCCGGTTCCGGTTCCTTTCCTCGATGATGGTGTCGGGTCGTAATTATTAATAACTGTTATTTCAAGGTATCCCTCATTGATTTTTACCTTTGTCAGGATACTGACTCTCCCGGTACTTTCGTAAACGCCATGCTTTATTGCATTTTCGTAAAGAGGTTGAAGGAGCATTACCGGCATTTTTACATCAAAACAATTCCCGTCAATGTTCTCCTCAGTCGATAATCTGTCGCCAAACCTGACTTTTTCAATATCAAGATATAGCCTCAGGTTCTCAAGCTCACTTCTTAGTGAAACCGGTTGTTCATCTTTTTTTGAAAGTGCATATCTCATGAATTCCGACAGCTTGTTCACCATATCCCTCGCTTTTTCCGGATTGGTGATTGTCAGGGAGCTTATTGAATTAAGGCTGTTAAAGAGGAAGTGCGGATTGATCTGGGACCGGAGCATTTTCAACTCAGTTTCCTTTACCAGGCTTTCAAGTTTTGCCTCCCTTGCTTTTTTCTCGGAAAGATTGCTAAGACTGATGAACAGGAAATAAGTCAGAATGACAAGCAGATATATGAAAAAGCCTGTTCCGATCCTGTATGGCAGAGTGACTTCCCAATATTCCTGATAAGTATTTTCATCTGTCATTATCAGCATGATAATCCCTCTCGATATCAAAATCCATAAAGCCACTGAAATAATGCCGATAGCCATCAGGTTTAAAATGAGTGTCAATGGATTAGATTTTCCCTGGTTAAAAAAGTTCAGGGGATACCATAATGACAATGCTATACCTGAGTAGATCAGCAGTGAAAGCAAAGCATCAATTATACTTACGTTCACAAAGCTGCCGTAGGCAAAATAATATAAAAGTGCCTGGCCCAGCACTATGAAGAGCCAGACCAGCCACCAGACTATCAATCGGATCCTGTTTTCAAGTACAGGATGTTGCATGGTACAGAATTAGTAACTTTTTATTTCTCCCCCGCCGAATACCACAGCACCCCGGATCACAAGCTGGCTTGTTGAATCTACAGTCCTGCCGGGACTGAGTTTCCTAAGATCAGAGAAACCTCCCAGAATGGGTGTTACCTCAATCGTTACATACCAGTTATCCGGAACAATTAGCGTTGCTCCTCCGAAAACGCAGGCAATTTCAAGATCATTTCTGCCCGGAGCCATTTTTGCTTTTGTGAGATCGAGTTCCGTACCGCCAAAGACGGCCGTTATTTTGCCGCCCCTGAAATTTTGCGATACAACCTGACGTTCCCCGCCGCTGAATACATTCACATAGTCAATATAGTCATCGCCAATCATGTCGGACTTCTTAACAGCATTCCAGCCTCTTCGCCGGGTCACAATGAATATTACCCCGATAATTATGAATATTGAGGGCCAGAACATATTATACATATGAAATGTCTCCCGGAAGACCAGAGGGATCATAAAAAAGCCTCCGACTGCCATTACAATTATTCCCGCTGTTTTTTCTGATGCACCGAGAGTCATTACAAGACCTATTGTTACCAGCAGCATTGGCCAGCTGAATACCACGTGATCGATAAAATCGGGAAAAAATCCTGTGTTCCTGATTGCGAGGAACAATCCTGCAAGTACCAGGATCACTCCGATTATAACCCTGTTACTGGTAGGAGTATTGGATTCTCGTCCTGATAACAGGCGGTCATCCCTGAAGTCATTTTTTGTTTCCATTTTCGTAAATTTATTTATTTTTAAGTTATTGAGTCTTTTTTTTACTGCGGAAGAAAGAGGATATTATAAATGAAATTCCAAGCAACATAATTACTCCGGGCCAGTAAAGAGTTTTTATCAGGCGGGGAATTTCATCCATATAGTCATCCATCATGAACCATGCTCCGCCCGCTATAAGCAGTAATCCCGGTACGAATTGAAGATTAAGCAGAAGCAGTGCTCCGATAAAGACCATAGCGCTTTGCCAGGTGAAGTATTCCTTTATGCTCCCCAGATGCAGCATGTCGTTTGTCGCAACCAGAAGAGCCAGACCCAGCACAATGAAAAACAGCCCGACGCCTACCTGAGGGTGATGCTCCCTCTGTTCCCGGATTTGATGATTACTCTTTTTCATAATTGTCAAATTTATATGGATCAAAAATAATCAGCTTTAATCCGGAGTGAAAGAGGAAATCGGCGAATGGCGGATTATTGACGGTATAATGCCAGATATGACGGATTATGTTACTTTTTTGTTCATAATTTTTTTAATTGAATAAGCTTTCATATTTTTGCAGTCCAAATTTTGTTGAGATGTCCGGATTTTATGCTATACCGGTATACGGATTGAAAGAGGGGCTCCACTGTTATGACTTTGAGATTGATAGTAAGTTTTTTGACCAGTTTGAGGAGTCGGAAATAAGGGAAGGAAATCTGAAGGCTAAAGTCGAAGCTGATAAAAGATCATCTCATATAGATCTCAATATCAGGATAGAAGGTACAGTCAGAATTTCCTGTGACAGGTGCCTGGGGATTTTTCCATTTCCATTGCAATGTGAGAACAGACTTGTTATTAAATTTGGTAAAACGCTTGATGAAAGTGATCCGGATATCATTACAATTCCGGCAGAGGAAAATGAGCATGATCTGAAGCAGTATTTCTATGAATATATACTTCTTGCTATACCTATCCAGCGTGTGCATCCTGCTGATAAGGACGGAAAAAGCCAGTGTGATTCGGAAATGATAAAGAAACTGAATGAGCATATTGTACAAAAAGAAAACAGTACCGACCCACGCTGGGATGAATTAAAAAAAATTATTAACAACTAACATCTTAATACTGAATACAATGCCGAATCCCAAACGAAAACATTCAAAAACCAGAAGAGATAAGCGCAGAACACATTACAAGGCAACTGCGCCAACTATAGCCAGCTGTTCAAACTGCGGATCTTCTGTTCAGTACCACAGGGTATGCCCGGAGTGCGGATATTACAGAGGCAAACTGGCAATTGAGAAAAAAGCCACCACCTGATTTCCTGAATCCAACCGGTACAACGATGAAAATAGGCATCGATGTTATGGGTGGTGATTTTGCACCTGATGCAATAATTGAAGGTGCAGTCGATTCACTTCAGAATTTTTCCGGTAAAGATAAACTTGTTCTGATCGGGAAGGAAGACTCGATTTATGCCAAATTGAGTAAGATGGGTGTAGACCCTTCAATGTTTGAAATTGTAAATACCACCCAGGTAATTGAAATGGGGGATATTCCGGCCAAAGCTTATTCCCAGAAACCCGATTCAAGCATTGCAATAGGATACAAAATGCTGCAGAATGGCATGTTAGATGGTTTTTGTAGTGCCGGGAACACAGGTGCCATGCTGGTTGGAGCCAGCTATACAGTAAATGTGATTCCGGGAGTTTTCCGACCGGCCCTTGCAACAATAATGCCTGTCGTGGATAATCGTAATGCCGTTATCCTGGATGTCGGATTAAATCCCGACTGCAAGCCGGATGTACTCATGCAATATGGAATCCTGGGAAGTCTCTTTGCAAAGTATGTTCTTGAAATAGAGAATCCTGTTGTTAAATTATTGAATATCGGTGCAGAAGAATCCAAAGGAACTCCGGCGGTCAAGGCTGCCTATGAGCTGATGAAAGGACACCCTGCCATTAATTTTCAGGGGAATATTGAAGCGAACGACCTGTTCAGGGAAAGCATGCCTGATGTAATTGTTTGTGATGGTTTTGTTGGGAATGTGGTGTTGAAACAGACAGAGGCATTTTTTCTCATATTTAAATCGAAAAATCTTAAGGACTCTTTTTTTGAGCGGATCGATTTTGAGAATATCGGCGGTACGCCGATTGTGGGGATCAATGCCAACGTTGTTATTGGTCACGGCAATTCAAAGCGGAAGGCAACAATGAGTATGATACTTCAGACTTTGGCTGTCGTGAACGTTAATCTGGCACAAAAGATCAAAGAAGCGATTTAGATTATGGAAAAAATACGTGCAGCCATAACGGGTATCCATGGCTGGGTACCGGAATATAAGCTTACTAATCAGGAACTCTCCCGGATGGTTGATACTTCCGATGAATGGATCATGCAGCGAGTTGGAATAAAGGAGAGGAGAATACTCAAGGGAGAAGGTCTTGGCAGTTCTGACCTCGGTGAAATGGCTGTGAAGGGACTTCTCGAAAAAACCGGAACCTCGCCCGATCAGATTGACCTGCTTATCTGTGCGACAATTACCCCCGATATGTTTTTCCCTGCAACAGCAAATATTATTTCAGATAAGGTTGGAATAAAAAATGCATTCAGTTTTGATCTTGGCGCAGCCTGCTCCGGATTTCTGTTTGCCTTACAGACGGCGGCTGCATATGTTGAAACTGGTAAGTTTAAAAAGGTTATTGTAGTCGGTGCAGATAAAATGTCGTCGATAACGGATTATACCGACCGTACCACCTGCCCTCTCTTCGGTGATGCAGCGGGAGCAGTACTTCTTGAACCAACGACAGAAGAGTACGGAATCATGGATTATATTTTCCGTGTGGATGGCTCAGGACGTAAATACCTTTATTTAAAAGCCGGAGGATCGGCCCGGCCGGCATCACATGAAACAATTGAGGCAAAGGAACATTTCATATTCCAGGAGGGACAAACCGTTTTTAAATTTGCTGTTTCAAATATGGCTGATATTGCTGCCGAGATCATGCAGCGCAATAACCTGAAATCGGAAGATATCTCCTGGCTTGTACCGCATCAGGCCAACCTCAGGATTATCGATGCTACCGGAAGAAGAATGGGACTTCCTCCGGAAAAGGTAATGGTCAACATCCAGAATTACGGAAACACTACAGCCGCAACAATTCCGATGTGTATCTGGGAGTACGAGAAACAGCTCAGGAAAGGTGATGTGCTGATCCTGGCTGCATTCGGGGGAGGATTTACCTGGGGATCGATTTATCTGAAATGGGCTTATGACCCGGTGTGAACATTTTAATTTTCTTCAGCAATAGTTTTATCTTTGTTGGTTATTAGTATGAATCTGTAAAAACTTCAACAACTATGACAAAGTTCAATGAACCAGAACCTGCAGCAATAAACCTTATAAGTAATGGTACCGAAATTACCGGAGATGTCAAATCAAGCGGAGATATCCGCATCGACGGATTCCTTTCAGGAAATCTTAATACCAAGGGCAAAGTAGTGATAGGGCCGACCGGAAAAGTGAACGGTGAAGTAAACTGCAAGAATTCAGAAGTGTCAGGTCTGGTTGAGGGTAAAATAATTGTAAGTCAATTGCTTATATTGAAGGTTGCTTCAAAAATACTGGGCGATATAGTTACTTCAAAACTGTCAATTGAACCGGGTGCAATGTTTACCGGTAACTGCAAAATGAGCGATAACGATAACAATGGAGGAACCGCAAAAGGAAAAGAACCAGAAAAAAATCCCAAATAAAGGATTAAGGGATTTTGCCAGGTATTCGGGAATAGGCTTCCAGATGATAGCTATAATACTTATAGCCACCTGGGGTGGCATAAAGCTGGATAAGCTGGCAGGATTCAGCAATCCTGTTTTTACAGTTATCCTTTCGCTCCTGGGTGTTTTTGCTGCAATCTACACGGCAATAAAAGATTTTCTGAAGTGACCTCCTGTTGAAACCTCTGAATAAATATATCCTTCTGCTAACAGGATTTGAGATCCTGGTTCTATTAGCAGGTTATCTGCTTACTTCCAATCTTACTACAGACATTAATTTCTCAGAGATCCTGTACCTGTCAGTTACGTTTACTCTGCTAGCAATGATGGTCCTTATCATTTTTTTCAGGGGTCAGTCGGGAGAGTCTGCAAGCCAGGCAATGCATCTGCTGGTATCCATTGGTCTGAAGTTCCTTTCTGAACTTATAATAGCCTTCATCTGGTTTTTTGTTGCTAAAAAAACAGGACTGGCATCCGTAATATTGTTTTTTATACTATATTTAGCCTTCACTTTGTTTTCGTTGCTTATTGTAGTGAAAACATTGAAATACAAACCCATATAACAGACATTGATTTGAAAAAAAGGATTTTTGATCTTGTCTTTTTTATTTTTTTACTCATATCTTTTACTCTCTCTGCAACAGGGCAGGATGAACCAGACAAACATGCCGTATCTGGTAATGAAGAGACCGAAGAGGAATTCAACGCCAGCGAATTTATACTTGAACATATTGCTGACTCACATGAATGGCATATCCTGACAAAGAAGAACGGGGAACATGTTGCGATCTATCTGCCTGTAATACTTTACAGCAGGGAATCAGGTCTTCATTTCTTTTCATCACGCCGTCTCGCACACGGACATGATTACAAAGGATTCAGGCTCATTCAGGAGGGAGATCTGAAAGGCCGGATCGCATCAGTGGATGAGAATGGCCAGATCAATGAGGAGATATTGCCATTGGATTTTTCGATGACCAAAGCGGTTATCGGAATGCTGGCCGCAGCTTTGATCGGGTTGTGGCTCTTCATCTCACTTTCTCATTCCTATAAGAAAACTGGGATCAGCCATCCGAAGGGCATTCAGCGATTCCTTGAACCTGTGATCTGCTTTGTGCGCGACGACATTGTCATTCCCAATATAGGTTATGAGAAGCATGAAAAATTCATGCCCTACCTGCTGACAGTCTTCTTTTTTATTCTCATTAATAACATAATGGGGTTAATCCCGTTCCCACCTCCCTTCGGAGCTAATGTTACCGGGAATATTGCAGTAACTTTCACACTTGCCTTCTTTTCATTCGTAATTATACAGATCAATGGCAGCAAAACATACTGGAAACATATCTTCTCTGCACCGGGCATTCCCTTCTGGCTGCTGCCGATAATGATCCCGGTTGAGATCATAGGTGTTATAGCAAAACCTTTCGCCCTGATGATCCGTCTGTTTGCCAATATTACAGCGGGCCATATAATTGTAATGAGTCTGCTTGCCTTAATATTTATTTTTGATTCTCTGGCTGTTGCTCCGGTATCAGCCTTCTTTGTGATTTTCATGGATTGCCTCGAATTACTGGTGGCATTCCTTCAGGCATATGTTTTCACATTGCTGTCAGCCCTCTTTATCAGCCTGGCAGTTGTTGAAGAGCATCATTAGTTTTTTTGTTTAATTAATTAAAAGTGTTATGACAGGTACATTAGCAGCAATTGGAGCAGGTCTGGCAGTTATTGGTGCAGGGATCGGGATCGGCAGAATCGGTGGTTCAGCCATGGAAGCAATAGCCCGGCAACCCGAAGCTGCAAATAAGATCCAGATGGCAATGATCATTTCAGCAGCCCTTATCGAAGGTGTTGCATTGTTTGCCGTTGTTGTTGCTCTTATTGCTAAGTAGAAATTGAAATCCTGCAACGGTTGGTTGCAGGATTTCTTAACATTAAATCCTTAAAACGGTAATTATGATATTAGCCAGTAACAGCCTTACAAGCCCTGCCATAGGAACAATCTTTTGGGCAGTCATTATTTTTTCGCTCTTTTTCCTTATCCTTAAGAAGTTTGCCTGGAAACCGGTCCTGAATGCAATAAAACAAAGAGATGAAATGATAAAAGGATCACTCGCAGCAGCTGAAAAAGCCAGGAAGGACATACTGCAGCTTCAGAGTGATAATGAGGCAATACTCCGGAAAGCAAGAGAAGAACGGGAAAACATTCTTAAAGAGGCAAGAGATGTACGAGATACTCTGATAGCTGAAGCCAGAGGAAAGGCCTCACTGGAAGCCGGGAAGATTGTTGAAAATGCCAAAGCCGGCATAGAACGCGAAAAAGCCAAAGCTCTGTTGGAAATACATGACCAGGTGGCTACACTTTCAGTCGAAATAGCTTCAAAACTTATTGGAGTGAGGCTGAGCCGTACAGGGGAACAGGACAAACTGATCGAAAAATACCTGAAAGATATAAACTTCAATAAAAATTAGGCAAAAGGAACCGGGATGAACGACAGCAAAATATCTGTCAGATACGCACACGCACTCTTTCTGTCAGCACTCGAAAAAAAGTTACTGGAAAAAGTTTACACGGATATGGTTTTTTTATCCGGTATCTGCCTGGTACCGGAATTTAAGGAGATGCTGAAAAGTCCGATAATTATACCCTCCAAAAAGATTGGAATACTTCATGAAATCATCGGAAAGAACATGGAGGAAATAACAATTTCCCTGGTCGATATGGTTATAAGGAACGGCCGGGAAATATTCCTTCCTGCAATCGCCAGGGAATTTATGCGTAAAACCAAGGAGCATAACGGCATTACCGAATCGGTACTTACAACGGCAGTAAAGGTGGATGAGAAATTATTAAAGCAGATTTCCGGACTTATTGCAAATTTTTTTAAAACAAAGGTTGAGCTTAAGGAAATTGTTGATAAGGATATTCTGGGAGGATTTATACTCAGGATTGAGGATAATTATATAGATGCCAGTGTAAGGAATAAACTGCGCAAAATAGAAAAAGAACTGAAGGGGGGAATCCTCACGGCATGAAAATGACAAAAGCAATTAACAATTTTAATATCAGGTAATTAAGAATAGCAATATGGCAAGTATCAAACCGGCAGAAGTATCAAGCATTCTTCGCCAGCAGCTTGAGGGAATCCAGACGGGAGCAGAACTGGAAGAGGTTGGGACCGTCCTTACCGTTGGTGACGGAATAGCACGTATTTACGGACTCTCAAATGCACAGTCAAATGAACTGATTGAATTCGAGAACGGAATCGAAGCAATTGTGCTTAATCTCGAGGAAGATAATATCGGTGCAGTGCTTCTTGGACCGACCGAAGAGATAAATGAGGGGGATATTGTTAAGCGTACAGGACGAATTGCTTCCATCGGTGTTGGGGAAGGGCTGCTTGGCAGGGTTATATCTCCGACGGGGCAACCCCTCGACGGGAAGGGACCGATTGAAGGAAAGCGTTATGATATGCCGTTCGAAAGAAAAGCTCCCGGGGTTATTTTCCGTCAGCCGGTGAAACAGCCGTTGCAAACCGGCCTTAAATCCATCGATGCGATGATACCTATCGGAAGAGGACAGAGGGAGCTGATAATCGGCGACCGGCAGACCGGAAAAACGGCTATTGCCATCGACACGATCATAAATCAGCGCACCAATTTTGAACAGGGGAAACCGGTTTATTGCATATATGTCGGAGTTGGACAGAAAGGATCAACAGTTGCCAATATTGCAAAGACGCTCGAAGAACATGGAGCCCTCGAATATACTGTGATTGTACTTGCAACTGCTTCCGATCCCGCCGCATCACAATTCTATGCTCCGTTTGCCGGTGCAGCAATCGGTGAATTCTTCCGTGATACGGGTCGTGATGCCCTTATAATTTATGATGACCTGTCAAAACAGGCGGTATCATACAGGGAGGTATCTCTCCTGCTCCGAAGACCTCCGGGACGTGAAGCATACCCGGGAGATGTTTTTTACCTTCATTCACGGCTTCTTGAAAGAGCAGCAAAGATCATAGAGTCGGACGAGGTGGCAAAACAGATGAATGATATTCCCGAATCGATCAGGCACCTGGTAAAAGGAGGAGGATCACTCACTGCATTGCCGATAATCGAAACCCAGGCCGGCGACGTTTCAGCCTATATTCCGACAAACGTGATCTCAATCACCGACGGCCAGATATTTCTTGAGACAACCCTTTTCAACTCAGGCGTAAGACCAGCAATTAACGTCGGTATATCGGTATCGAGGGTAGGCGGAAATGCCCAGATAAAATCAATGAAGAAAATTGCCGGAACCCTTAAGGTCGACCAGGCCCAGTACCGTGAACTTGAAGCATTCTCCAAATTCGGATCCGACCTGGATGCCTCAACCCTGGCAATTTTGAATAAAGGTGCCAGAAACGTTGAAATACTTAAGCAGGGTCAGTATGCCCCGATGCCTGTGGAAAAACAGATAGCTATTATCTACTGTGGGACAATGGCACTTCTGAAGGATATACCTGTTTCGAAAGTGAAGGATTTTGAAAGGGAATACCTGGAACTGCTTGATTTGAAACATCGCGATGTTCTTGATAGTCTTCGTGACGGGATCCTGAATAACGATATTACGAAAACCCTTGAAAAAGTTGCAGCAGATCTTGTACAAAAGTTCAGGAAGTAATACGGCTATTGCTGAAGAAGAATAAACAGGTACCGGATGGCGAATTTAAAGATTATAAGGATAAGGATAGCCTCTGTAAAGTCAACGAAGCAGATAACATCAGCTATGAAGATGGTTTCTGCTGCGAAGCTCAGAAGAGCACAGGATAAAATATTGAGGCTGAGGCCCTATGCCTATAAGTTGCATGAGATACTTGTCGGTTTGACGCAGAGTCTGGCTGAGGAGGAGGTTGAAAATGTTTATGGCCGGACTTCCGATCCAGAAAAGATCCTGCTGATTGTAATAACATCTAACAGGGGTTTGTGCGGAGCGTTTAATTCAAATGTTGTAAAGGAAACAAGAAGGATCATTGCTGAAAAATACCAGGAACAGTTCAATAAGGGGAATGTTACTTTACTGACAATCGGGAAAAAAGGCATTGATTACTTCCGGAAGCTTCAGTTTAAAATGCTCCCGGCATCCAATAACCTTCTGAATGAACTTACTTTTGAAAATGTTGTGGTTGTTGCGGAGTCGATAATGAATAGTTTTGTTGCAGGCGAAATCGACAGGGTTGAGATCATTTACAACCAGTTTAAGAATGCTGCTGTGCAAAAGCTCACCGACGAGCAATTCCTTCCGGTTGAAACGGTTCAGGCAGGTAATTCTGAATCTCAGCCGACCGATTATATTTATGAACCGGGCAAGGAGGAGATAGTTAAAGAGCTGATCCCCAAATCGCTCAAAATACAGTTTTATAAAGCAGTTCTCGATTCATTTGTGGCAGAGCATGGTGCCAGGATGACAGCCATGCATAAAGCAACCGACAATGCAACAAATATGATCCGCGAGCTGACTCTTCAATACAATAAAGCTCGACAGGCAGCAATCACAAATCAGATCCTTGAGGTTGTCAGCGGTGCCGAAGCACTTAAAGGTTAAGCCAGGGTGTACTTCAGTGATTTTTAAAAACAAGAGATGTACAATCATTCCGAACTAAAGGAGGTCGTTGACAGGGCTTTGGTAAATCTTTCATATAATACGGAAGCACCCAGGCTCATAGATCCGGTAAAATATATTCTTTCCATCGGTGGTAAAAGATTACGGCCGGTTCTGGCATTAATGGCCTGCAACCTTTACAGTGACAAAATAAATGATGCAATATTACCTGCCTCAGGACTTGAAGTATTCCACAATTTTACCCTGGTCCATGATGATATTATGGATGAATCTTCGCTACGGAGAAGCTTTCCGACAATACACAGGAAATGGAACATTAATCAGGCAGTCCTGTCGGGTGATGTCATGGCATTCATCGCGAATGAGTGCTTTCTGCAGACTCCTGAGAATAAGTTGCTGAAGGTATTCAGGGTATTCAATAAGGCTGCAGTTGAGGTTTGCGTCGGACAGCAGCTTGATATGGATTATGAAAAGGCAGTTGTGGTGACCCGGAATGAATATATAAGAATGATAGAACTGAAAACAGCCGTCCTGTTGGCTGCTTCGGTGAAGATAGGAGGCCTCATCGGTGGCGGCGACGATAAAGATGCAGACCTTCTTTATGAATTTGGCAGGAATCTCGGGCTGGCCTTCCAGATACAGGATGACCTTCTGGATGTATGGGGCGATTCAAAGGTGTTTGGCAAAAAATCGGGCGGGGATATTGTCGCTAATAAAAAAACATTACCCCTGATTATTGCTATGGAAAAAGCAGCCGGGAAGCAGAGAATTCAACTTCAGAAGCTGATGAAAAGCGGAAGTGCAGATCCTCAAATCAAAATTAAAAGCGTCAGAGAACTGTATAATGAGCTTAATATCAAGGATATTGCGGAAACTCAGGCCAATGAATACATTAACAGGGCATTTGGATTTCTTCAGAAAGTATCTGTTGACGAGGAAAGAAAAAAAGAGATGACAAACCTTGCCGCCTCTCTTATCGGACGTGATCATTAAATCACATCTCTGTTTTTTCGTGTTTGATAAGCCAGTCGATATTTATCAGAACACCAATTTTGAAGAGGAACTGATCGTACCTGGCAGCTATATATTTTGCTTCACCAAACAAATCGAACTGGTCTGAAAGTTTAATATATGTGCCGGCACCAAGATTCAATCCGAATCCGTTATCACTTTCCTTCGATTTGATGGTAGAGCCTGCAATATCTGAGATCCATTTGCTTTTTACAAAGGTAATATTAAGACCGGCAAGGCCATAAAATTCGAACCTGTCGAGAGAATTGATAACATAATGACCGTCCAGGTCAAACATCCCGCATGATATAATTTGTTTTGATGATTCCGCGTTAACCACTAAAAGTTTGGTTATATGCGGGAAATAGAATGTAAAGGAAGATGTTATGTGCAGAGGAAGGCTTAATTCATAAATTCCAGTCAGAAAGATGGCCGGAAGTCCGGTTTTGTAATTGTTATTTTCGGTTTCATTATTATAGTAAATACCTGTTCCGGCTGCTATTCCTCCTCCGGTTTTGGTAAATTGTGCGAATGAAGGTGGAATTAACAAAAGCAGTAAAAGAAACTGGATGATAAGCTTTTTCATCATATAATGAATTTTACTATAGGTTATCCGTGCAAATCAAAAAGCTAATTTATTATAAAAAACTGAGAAACTGTTTTTGACAGTATTAAAAAATCGGATCTGTATATTGAAACTGAATTTAAAATCGAAAACATCTGTAAATTTTTTTAAATTTGTAACTTCTGAAAAAAATAATCTTCATTTAAACGACATGTCACAGAATACGGGGAAAATCAGCCAGATCATCGGAGCAGTGGTTGACGTAACATTTGAAAAACCGGGCTTTGATATGCCCGACATTTATGATTCACTTGAGATAAAAAGGGATGACGGAACCACTCTGGTTGTGGAATGCCAGCAGCATATAGGCGAAAAGACGGTCCGGGCTATAGCGATGGATTCAACTGATGGTCTGCGCAGGGGAATGGATGTGATTGCCACAGGATCTCCCATTATCATGCCTATCGGAGAACAGATCAGGGGAAGGCTCATGAATGTGACCGGACAGCCAATAGACGGTATCGGTCCGCTTGACAAAAAAGGAGGTTACCCTATTCACCGCAAGCCCCCGAAATATGATGATCTCTCAACTGAAAAAGAGATTCTGTACACCGGGATTAAAGTGATCGATCTTATCGAACCCTATTCCAAAGGTGGCAAGATCGGCCTTTTTGGAGGTGCCGGTGTTGGAAAAACAGTAGTTATCCTGGAGCTTATAAATAATATTGCCAAAGCATATTCAGGATTGTCTGTATTTGCCGGTGTTGGCGAAAGGACAAGGGAAGGGAACGATCTTCTCCGTGAAATGATCGAGGCAGGTGTAATCTCATATGGTAAGGATTTCCTGGAGAATATGAATTCAGGCGGATGGGATCTCTCCAAGGTAGATCATGAGGCACTTAAAGATTCAAAGCTGGCGCTGGTTTTCGGGCAGATGAATGAACCTCCGGGAGCAAGGGCCAGAGTTGCACTCTCCGGATTGTCGGTTGCCGAACATTTCAGGGATGGTGACGGAAAGAGCGGAGGCAGGGATATCCTCTTCTTCATGGATAATGTATTCCGTTTTACACAGGCAGGATCAGAAGTGTCAGCACTCCTGGGCAGAATGCCTTCTGCAGTTGGTTATCAGCCTACCCTGGCAACGGAAATGGGAATAATTCAGGAGCGCATCACTTCAACAAGGCATGGTTCAATCACCTCTGTTCAGGCAGTTTACGTACCGGCCGACGACCTTACCGATCCGGCTCCGGCAACAACATTCGCTCATCTCGACGCAACAACCGTGCTGAGCCGGAAAATATCAGAGCTTGGTATCTATCCGGCCGTTGACCCTCTGGATTCAACTTCCAGGATTCTAACCCCGGATGTCGTTGGTGCCCCACACTATAATTGTGCCCAAAAGGTAAAAGAGCTTCTCCAAAGGTACAATGAGCTGCAGGACATCATCGCAATCCTTGGGATGGATGAGCTTTCGGAGGAAGATAAACAGGTCGTGCACAGGGCAAGAAGAATTCAAAGGTTCCTCTCCCAGCCATTCCACGTTGCTGAACAGTTTACCGGATTAAAAGGTACTCTTGTCTCAATAGAAGATACAATAAAGGGATTCAATATGATAATGGATGGCAAAGTTGACCAGTATCCTGAATCGGCATTCATGCTTGTTGGTACTATTGAGGATGCGATAGAAAAGGGCGAAAAGATCCTCGCACAGTCCAGATAAAAAATTTCAGGATGAAAATAGAAATCATCACTCCTGATCATAAAGTTTTTGAGGGAGATATAAAATCAATCCGGGTTCCGGGGAGAATGGGATCTTTCCAGGTGCTTAAAGACCATGCACCGATAATTTCAACACTTGAAAACGGACCCGTCATAATTGTTGATCAGGCCGACAAAGAAACAATTTACGAGATCAACGGGGGCGTAATCGAGGTTAAGATGAATAAGATCATTCTCCTGGTCGAATCGGTAAAATAACCTTTCTCTGATGACTCCTGATGAATTCCGGAAGCATGCCCATGAACTGGTCGATTGGATGGCCGGTTATCTCGAAAATATAGAAAAATACCCCGTCAGATCGCAGGTAACTCCCGGAGAAATCTTTAAACAAATCCCTGATAAAGCTCCTTCAGACCCCCAGCCATTCGGACAGCTGATGAAGGATTTTGATGAGATCATTATGCCGGGCATCACACACTGGCAGAATCCGAATTTTTTTGCGTACTTCCCGGCCAACTCGAGTCCGCCATCCATCCTGGCCGAAATGATAACCGCCACGCTCAGCGCACAGTGCATGAACTGGGAAACATCACCGGCAGCAGCTGAGCTTGAAGAAAAAATGATGATCTGGCTGAGAGACCTGATCGGACTGCCTGACTATTTCGAAGGCGTAATCCAGGATTCTGCTTCAACCGCAACACTTGCGGCAATAATAACGGCAAGGGAAAAAACAACAGATTTTTCAGTCAATAATAACGGTGCAGGATCTGCGGGTACTCTAAGGGTCTATAGTTCGGAACAGGCACATTCCTCTGTTGAGAAAGCTGTCAAAATATGTGGGATAGGGAAAAACAACCTTGTAAAAATTCCTGTCAAGGATGATTTTTCAATGGATCCCACCGGACTTGAAGATGCAATAGAAAAAGACAGAAAGAAAGGATATCTGCCCTGTTGTGTTGTTGCAACAGTCGGAACCACCGGAACGACTGCAGTTGATCCCATAAGGTCTGTTGGCGAAGTTTGCAGGAGGAATAATGTATGGCTCCATGTTGATGCGGCAATGGCGGGGACTGCTCTTATATTGCCCGAGTATCAGTGGATGATTGACGGAAAGGAATATATAGATAGTTTCCTGTTCAATCCGCATAAATGGATGTTCACCAATTTCGACTGCACTGCTTTTTTCATCAAGGACCCTGATCGGCTTATCAGAACTTTCGGGATACTTCCTGAATATCTTAAGACACGTACACGCGGGAAGGTTAACGATTACCGCGATTGGGGAATCCCGCTGGGACGCCGGTTCCGGGCTTTGAAGCTCTGGAGTGTTATACGGTCATACGGTGTGGATGGACTAAGGGAAAAGGTCCGTAACCATATCCTGTTTGCATCCCGTCTCAGGGGAATGATCCTTAAGGAACCTGATTTTGAAATTCTTGCCCCTGTTGTTATTAATGTGGTTTGTTTCAGGTACAAACCTGCCGGCCCGGATGAGAACAAGCTTAATTCAATAAATGAAAAGCTTAACCATTTCCTGAACGATTCAGGCAGGATTTACCTGTCACATACAACCGTAAACGGGAAATATACTCTCAGGATGGTAACAGGCCAGACAAATGTGACCCTTAACCATGTTGAAAAAGCCTGGGAATTTATTAATGAAACAGCCAGAAAATTAGGAAACTGATTTTATTACAACCTCTTTGACCTTCCGATAATCATTCCGTAAATATCAATGCTGAAGATCGCTTCGACCTTTGGTGTTGTCGTGCCTTTCACCCAGGCGGCCTGGGCGCCTGCAGACACCATATATGGGATGCGCAGGATATGAAAATCAGCAATCAGTTCAACCCCGAATGAGCTGAATGATTCTGTGAACCTGTTGACATGATCAATGCCCGATCCACCGGTCTCAAGGGTCTTCAGATAATAATTGTTTGTCCCCCTGGCGAAATCGTAGAAGAGTCCGGACCGGATTCGTTTAAGGTATAGTAAACTTCCCAGGTTGAAATCAGGATAAAAGAGAGGAGAAACATAATCGACTGAGGCATAACTGAGTTTTTCAGAGATTATATTTTTATATCCCCTTGGCAAATTGATCCTGTTGGATCTCAGAAATTTAGAGGTTGTCTGAAATTCATATTCATACCTTATCCTGAATGCATTGTTCGGAATAAATCCAGGGAAGTAAAATGCAGTTCTCAGCGTTGTAAGTGGCCCGTAAAAATCCTTATCATTCGGATAGAAGGATAAATTCAGGTCAGCAATCTGTGCCCATCGCGGATAGATATCACGGTAGGATGATGTATGGTAATTGAAGAAATAAAACCTGCCGGAAACCTGGGTTTGTCCGTAATCATACCTTGATTCCTCATTGACATAAATATAGTTATTCTGGTATATGGCTGACAGGGAGGGCTGAAGGAACTGGTGAAATTTACCTGTCGAGAATCTGAGAGGCAATGATAATGTGTTTGTAAAATATATGCCAGGGTCTATGGTCACAGGATCGCCAGTAGAGGCATCAGGTTTGTTTATGACCGGCCGGTTTCCGTAATCGATCTGTGCTTCGTAAACCGGATACCAGCCTTCCCATATTATCTGTGAATGAAACTTATGAAGTCTGTCGGAATACTCATATCCGATCGACGAGGTGAGAGTGCTCAGCTGGTTCTGGCTCATAAGTGTAAATCCCGGCCTCACTGCTGTCAGATGGGCCTGAACCTCTTCGATATCTGCATAGAACGGCATCCAGCTGTGAAATCCGAACAAGTGCTGCCATTTTTTGTATTTAATAGGAACATAGGTCTTTAACGGCTCTGTTTCATTGGTTTTTAATGGCGGTTTTATTTCATTAATGATGAAAAATGACGAATTGCTTTCAGATGATTTATCCGGAATATCTTTCTGAATGTCAGTAAAACAAAGATTATTTCCCGAAGAAGAATAATCACTGAAATAGATTCTGCTCCCGTCCGGAATTGGATCAATTGCTCCGAATTTTGAATTTGTAATCTTCCGGATCTTTTTATCGGGAGTAAGGATATAAATATTTTCTGTCCCTGACATTGAGCTGATAAAAAACAGTGAATCATGCCTCAGAAAGGCTGACTGGTAATCCTCAGGGCTCTCACTTATAAGTTTTTCCCACGACTGATCCGCCAGATTGAAGGATACAATCCCTTCACCTTTATTTGTAAGAGAGATCATGCAGATTTTTGTTCCGTCATCACTCCACCGCGCTCTCTGAAGATATGCGTTGTCCGGAACCGGGATCGATCTGACCACCTTGCCTGTATTAACATTTATAAGCACAAGGCTGTTTTTATTATCCGTACTGTTCTCAGTTGCTGCGATGGTGATTCCGTCAGGTGATATGGAAGCTGACATATACCTTGATCTCCGGGATAATTGTTTTATTGACCGGTCCCTGGTATCCATCAGCTTAATGACTGAATAATTCCTGTTATTCCATCTTGGATCAGGCTGGCTCTCAATCCACACAAGAATGCCTTTCGCTGCTGACAGAACATACGGATACATGCTACCGGGCGACTGGATTTTTATCTCCGATTTATCCGCGGCATCGATTAAAACCAGAGCCGGTGGATCAGTAAGGGATGTTTTAACTGCTATGAATTTATTGTCGTCAACTTTAACAGGACTATAATAATTTATGTATTTTTTTTTCTTTGGAGGATTGATCATTTCAAATGTTTCAGCGTCAGTGAGACTAATTTCTTCCTTCCAGATCTTTGTCAGTGTGTCGAATGTTTCATTAAAGAGCCTTTCTTTCGTGAGACCGGCATTGCTTCGGAGACTGAAATTGACAGGATTTATCGTAAACGGTGCATTTGCGGAAAGCTTCAGGACTTTATTCCACAGTTGCGGATCGTAATTTGCACGACTCCAGGCCAGCATCTGATATCCCGACTGATAATGATCGGGAATATAGTTCCTGTACGAATCATTGACCATAATATCATATTTGTACATCTGTCCCTTTTCTACAGAAATAGCTTTCAGTTCCTTCTGAAATGCGGCGCTTCTGCCTCTTCCTGATCCGGAGAATATGGTTTCGTTATAAACAGCATCCCCTTCCATGTACCAGAGTGGCAGCAGTGCCGCCACGGCACCTGGCATCTGCTGACCAAGGAGTACAGACATCACTTTTGTAAATCCCCTGTTCAGCGATTCCATCTGCATCACATGCGTCAGTTCGTGAAGCGCCAGTTGAGTATTATTATCCATCGGAATCGAATTCTGTTCAGGCGTTGGGTATATTTCCATCCGTTTTGGTGCCCAGGCAACATGCCCGTTCGATTGAGTTGTGAAATTGTGGATAATGACAGGGATTCTGACCTTCCCTGTATTGTAAAGAGGTGAAATGTCCGAATATGCTCTTTCGAGTGATCGTGCAAATTCTATACCCCCCGATCCGTATTTCTCAGGGTAAATAATTCTGAATTTATCTGTTTTGATCTGAAGCCACTTCAGATTTGCCGGATCCTGGCCGGTATTGTAATACTGAGCCTGAATTGATGTGGAGATCAGTAAAACAATTTTAAAAATGATTGCAGACCTGAATTGCATTAACGTGAATATTGCTCAAAAATAGCAAATTATGTGAGTCGCCTGCCTGTAGCCTTCGTAAGAAAAAAATCAGTATTTTCGCCACCATATCTGTTATACGGATCTTTATCAAAACCGGAAAGCCAATGAAAAAATACAGGCTGATCAACAACATAACAGGCTGGTCGGTATTTACAATTGCTGCAATTACCTATCTGCTGACTATTGAGCCCACTGCCAGTCTCTGGGACTGCGGTGAATTTATTGCATCTTCTTACAAGCTCGAGGTCGGACATCCTCCGGGAAGCGCTGTATTTATGATTCTGGCAAGGTTCTTTACCCTTTTTGCCGGCGGGAACGTATCAAATGTGGCGGCAATGGTCAACGCAATGTCAGCTCTTGCAAGTGCCTTCACAATACTTTTCCTGTTCTGGACCATCACTCATCTTGGCAGAAGGATCCTGATAAGGGACGAAGATGAGGCCTCCATGGCAGGAATAATCGCAGTTATGGCTGCCGGTGCTGCAGGCAGTCTTGCATTTACTTTTTCCGATTCATTCTGGTTTTCTGCCGTGGAAGGAGAAGTATATGCAACATCTTCACTCTTTACTGCGGCCGTTTTCTGGGCAATACTGAAATGGGAGGATATTGCAGATGATAAATATGCCGACAGGTGGATCATCCTTATTGCCTACCTGATGGGACTCTCAATCGGGGTTCATCTTCTTAACCTGCTTGCCCTGCCCGCAATTGTCCTGGTCTATTACTTTAAAAAATATGAATTTTCGTGGAAAGGACTTGGGATATCCATCGCAGCATCATTTGCAATCCTTGCATTGCTTATGTGGGGGATAATCCCGGGAATGGTTACAATATCCTCGAAGTTTGACCTTTTCTTTGTCAACAAACTATACCTTCCGCCTAACAGCGGGATGATAACACATGTTATAATTCTTACGGTTCTTTTCATACTTGCCATAAGATTTTCGCTGAAATCCGCCAATGTTGTTAACAACAGTCTGATTGCAATTGCAGCGCTTTTCTTTACCGGGATCTGGATTGTACTGGATCAAGCGATTGTAAATCTGATGGTTCTGCTGGCAATGGGAGGCATAATCTGGTATCTGGCCAGCCGGAACAAGGTGATGCTGAATACTTTACTTACTGCGGTTATGGTGATCCTTATTGGCTACTCATCAACAGCCATAATAGTGATCAGGTCATCGGTCGGGCCGCCGCTGAATGAAAACAATCCTTCAAATCCATTCAGTCTTTTATATTATCTGAACAGGGAACAGTATGGGCAGAGACCCCTGCTGAGAGGTACCTATTATAATGCCCCTGTTCTTGATTATAAGGATGGGAAACCTGTTTATGCACTTGAAAACGGGAAATATATTATTACTCACAGGGACCTTGAAAGGGTGTATGATGAAAGGTTTTATACGCTTTTTCCGAGGATGTGGAGTGAACAGAGCGAGCACGAAGAGGTTTATAAAGAGTGGGGAGGTTCCGGTGGGACCCCGGTGCAGGTTACTGACCAGTCGGGTGAGAGAATCATTATTAAGAAACCGAAGTATGGTGAGAATCTGAAATTCATGTTCTCATACCAGTTCGGGTATATGTATTTCAGATACTTTATGTGGAACTTTGCGGGAAGGCAGAACGACACCCAGGGCACAGGAGGTGCGATAAATGGGAACTGGATCACAGGTATTAAGTTCCTTGATGAGCCAAGGATCGGCACTTCCGACCTTCCTGATGAACAAAAAAATACGCCTTCCAGGAACAGGTATTTTCTGCTTCCGTTTCTTCTGGGAATAGCCGGCCTCTTTTATCAGCTGAACAGGGACAATAAAAACTGGTCGATCATACTGCTGTTGTTCGTGATGACAGGGATCGCCATTGTCTTCTACCTGAACCAGTATCCGAACCAGCCAAGGGAACGGGATTATGCATATGTCGGATCATTCTACTTCTACTCGGTCTGGATAGGGCTGGGTGTGCTTGCATTGTTCGAAGGCATCAGTAAAATTGTTAAGGAAAATATTGCAGCACCTATGGCGGGATTGTTGTGTTTGCTGGCTGTTCCGGTAGTAATGGCAACAGAAAACTGGGATGATCATGACAGATCGGGTCGTTACCTCGGACGTGATGTTGCTTTCAATTACCTGGAATCATGCGCACCCGGTGCAATCCTGTTCACGAACGGTGATAATGATACTTTCCCTTTGTGGTATGCTCAGGAAGTAGAAGGAAAGAGGACTGACATCAGGGTTTGCAACCTTATGCTTCTGAATACCGACTGGTATATTGACCAGATGAAACGTCAGGTGTATGAGTCTGACCCGCTTCCGGTTACATTACCGGTTCAGAAATATTATGACGGGATAAACAATCAGGTGTTCATAATCGAGAAGGTAAAAGAACCTGTCGATATTTCAACGATAATCGACTATGTGAACAGTTCCAATCCTGCAACCAAAGTGAAGGTTTCAGCTACGGAAATACTTGATATAATTCCCACAAGAACCATCCGCATTCCGGTTGATAAACAGAAGGTGATAGCATCGGGGACGGTAAGTCCCGAAGATTCAGCTAAAATAGTACCCTACATAGATATAACTCTCAAGGGGAATTCCATCCTTAAAAGTCAGCTTATAGTTCTTGATATTCTCGCCCATAATAACTGGGAACGCCCAATTTATTATGTTACAGGATACCACAGTGATGCCCTGGGCCTGGAAGGGTATTTCCAGCTTGAGGGTCTGGCTTACCGTCTTGTTCCGTTAAGATCAGAAAATAAAAACTGGGCTGATTACGGACGCATCGAAACGGATATTCTGTATGAAAATACTATGAAAAAATTTGTGTGGGAAGGTGCCGCAGAGAAAGGTGTTTATATCGATTACAATCACAGGCGTACATTGACGGTTATCAAATCGCGCCTTATTTATGCAAAGCTTGCAAAAGCGCTTGCAGGCGAGGGTAAGAACGAAAAAGCTCTTGAAGTTCTCAACGATTGTCTGGAAAAGCTTCCATTGAGCAATATCCCGTATGATCCCTATTTCGTTGATCTTATTGAAGGTTTCTTTACGGCAGGCGGAGATGAAAAAGCGATCAGCCTGGCTAACGATTTCTGCAGGTATAATTATGAACAGCTCGATTATTACCTGCGACAAAGTCCATATATTGTGAATTCAGCATTCTATGAGATCCAGACAGCGATGCAGCACTCTTTACCGAGGATTGCATATGCATGTGAGGGAGCCGGACAAAAAGGGTTTGCAGATGAAATAAACGGTAAACTCAGGGATTATTATTCAGCATTTGTGGGAATGCAGATGCCTGCTAAAGGTAATTAAACAGAACGCTCAATCAAGGACTGACGGGAAGACCTCCTGCATGAGGTACTTCTCCAGGAGCATGAATACCTTGTCGGGATAAACAGGTTTCAGAATGTATTCATTGCAACCAGCGAGATATGCTTCGGTCTTGCTCTGTTCAGAAGAATAAGCTGTAATCATAAGAACAGGGGCACTCTTTCTGTCTTTACGGAAAATCCGGATGCAATCAATACCATTTGTCAGCGGGATAAGAAAATCCATAATGACAAGATGGATCTTCTCATTATTCTGACCTATGAAATCAATGAATTCTTTTCCGTTATGGAAAATTTTGACATCGGCGCCTGTAGTTTTAAGGAGGGTTTCATAATACCTGATGGATGGCAGGTCGTCCTCCACTATCACTATTCTTTTATTTTCAAGATGTAATGCGCTGGTGGTCAGAGACATTTTAGGGATTGTTTAATATATCATAAAAATACGATAAGTAAATGAGCCCTTGCCCGGTAAAAAGCGCATTTATTAACATTTTTTCAACACCGGATTAACAGGATCAGGTTTCAGAGGGCTGTTAATTTGTTTTACTGGATAAATTTACACAATTTCGTATTAACAAAACTATCTTGTAAAGTAATGATTAAACATTTTTGTTTAATTAGAAAAACAATCCTCACCATCAGTCTGATCCTGCCATTTACCGGTCTCCTCGGCCAGGATGGATTCGATAATGCGACAAGAGCCCTGTACATTTTTGACCTTTCACGGTATATTGACTACGGCTCCGCCTTCTATGATTCGTCAAACTTTAAGATTGGAGTCCTCCTTGGGGATTATGATCTGATTTACGAATTAGGCAATCTTGCAAAAACCAGAAAATCGATCCAGGAAAAACCCGTTATAATTGTCGGATTCAAAAAC
>Ga0105101_10000178_pt1 | contig 25043 bp, 21 predicted proteins | sample PPLLak21cMay2015_2_FD_87037 | JGI IMG/M metagenome (GOLD analysis project Ga0105101, IMG submission 87037) | Freshwater sediment microbial communities from Prairie Pothole Lake near Jamestown, North Dakota, USA - PPLs Lake P8 Core (1) Depth... | ecosystem: Environmental > Aquatic > Freshwater >... | reverse complement strand
CGGCATCGCCGGCACCCAATACCAGAACCGGCTTACCTTGCTTACTTAAAATGCCATAGAGCCGATGCTCCTTCCAGGCGCGGTACGCAAGGCGGCTACCGCCCATCATCATGGTCAACAAGATCGGATCGAGCACCAGCACCGAGCGCGGCACCAAGGCCTGCACCCGGAACATGATCAAAACGACTGGCACAACCAAGGCGGCAACTACGACCGCCAGCAAAATGCGCTTCAGATCATGCAGGCTGGCATAGCGCCAAAGCCCGCCATACAAGCCGAAGCGCCAAAAAATAAGCGCCTGGATCGGCACCACCCAAATTAGCGTGCGCAATAAATCCGTGTTATATGGATTAGGAAACTCGAAGTTGAAGCGAAACCAATAGGCGAACGCCCAGGCGAGGCTGGCGGCAACAATATCGTGCGCAAATGCAAGGGCGATCCGGGGATTGATACGCAAAAGATGGTCTCGATTATTTCTGGATTTCTGGCCATTGTCAGATGGGTCACCCCCAACTGGGAGTCGGGCGCTTCACAGATTGCGTCACGCCCTTAAACCCCACCGAAATCACGAATGCATATTCTAACAATGCCGCATTACAATGACCACACCTAAACAGGATATGGCTTTCACAAAATCATTCCCAAACTATCTCTCTACGTACGTTCTCTGCACCCGATGTTTATCCAAAACAAATACCGCGAAACCTTAAAATTCGAGACAAGGACAAGCATCGGTACGCCTGCGACGATCAATGGGATACACCATCCACCCGCAGAACTTTTACGAACGTCAACCACAATATCCACATATCAAACCAGAAAGACTTTCGATGAATATATTCTGCATCCAACCTGGCCTTTTCTGAATTTGACAACTCATCCCGGCCGTTAATCTGCGCCCAGCCAGTCAGACCGGGCAATAGCTCATGAACGCCTTGCTTAGTTCGCATATCCACAAGATCGTGTTGATTAAACAAAGCAGGGCGAGGCCCCACGAAACTCATGTCCCCCTTGAGAATGCACCATATCTGTGGCAGTTCATCCAAGCTTGACCTTCGAAGAAAAGATCCGATTGGCGTCAAATAGGCGGTTGGATTTGCGAGCAGGTGGGTTGCCACCTGCGGCGTATGCATACGCATACTACGAAATTTCGGCATCCGAAAAATCCGATTCCCGCGCCCTACGCGGTCAGACCAATACAAAACCGGCCCGGATGAGGTCAGCCTGACAGCTAATGAGATAAACGCTATCGGCAATATAAGCAGCACTGCCAGCAGGACAGCAAGCGAAAAATCAAACAGCCGTTTCATCTAAGAGCATTTCCCTTAAACCATCCTTGAGTCCAATCGCGGCTTGCCAACCCGTTTCGCGTCGAAGCCGGGCAGGGGAATAGCACGCCGAATCGAGTAGGCGAGAGACCATCTCGGAATTCATGGGCATCGGCCTGCGCAGCGCCTTACCAAAAACATCACCAACTGCGCCAGCAGAGCGCAGCAACTTCTCCGGCAATCCCCATTGCCGAGGCTTAATCCCCAAAGTAGCGCGAATCGCATCGTAAATCATCCGCCCGGAATAAGCGCATGGATCCGCCACAATATAGGTTCTACCATTTGCCGCCGAGGTTTTAGCCACCAAGCGCATCGCAGTGACAACGTCATCGACATGCACGAGCGAGCGCCGATTTCCGGTTTCCGGCAAAGGTGGGAACCAGCCGGCACGAATGCCGCGCGCCATACGCTCCAGATTCCCCCTGGCCCCCCGACCATAGACCATCGCCAGGCGCAGGTTGACCACATGCATGCCAAATTTCGCGCCAGCTTCCAGCACGGCCGCTTCTGCGGCGCGCTTGGCTACGCCATACGGCGTGGTCGGCTCGCCGGGGAAATCCTCGTCGACGCAAGTTTCTGCAGGGTCAGCCATCGCCTTCACGCTGGAGAGAAATACGAAGCGCCTCACCCCCACACGCCCAGCCGCCTCGACAAGATTACGTGTACCCATGTAGTTGATGCTCCAATGTGCATCAGGGTTTGAATTTGCGAAGGCATGGGCATAGCCTGCACAATGAAAAACGGTATCAATACCGGCACAGGCTGTGGCAAGCGAGGTGGTATTCAGCAGGTCGCCAGCCACCTCCCCCGGCGCCACGGCCACCGCCCGTACCAAGGAACGATCGCCGTCCTGCCTCAGACGGCGACCGATAAAGCCTGAAGCGCCTGTAACAAGCGTTGCAGCGTAGGTGACGGACACGCTCTCTCCCTTATTGTTTTGCATGTGTTGAAGCATTATTCAAAAGCTCATCATATATCTGCATGTGTTTCGCAACTACCGCGCGAACATCGAACGCACGCTCTGCCAATATCCTGCCAGCCCTGCCCATATTTCGCAGGCGTGTTGGATCATCGAGCAATTTCTGGATCGCGCCTGCCAGTGCCGCAACGTTTCGAACAGGCACCAACAACCCTGTTACATCGGGCTCTATCGCGTCCCTACATCCGGGATGATCTGTCGTCACAACAGCGCGCCCGCAAGCCGCCGCCTCAATCAGCACTTTCGGCAAGCCTTCCCCGTAGAAGGAAGGCAACACGACAAGATGCGAGGATGACAACACTTGCGGCATATCGTCATGCCGTCCCCAGCTTTCAATGACCCTCTCGGCCACCCACTGATTAAGCTCATCAGTGGTAATGCTAGCTGGATTGCCGGGATCTGGCTCACCCACCAAAACGAAGCGCGCCTTGATATTTGCGGCGTTCACCACTCTGGCAGCCCCGACGAATTCCCGCACCCCTTTATCCACCAACAGCCGCGCCGCCAGGACGACTACAGGTATGGCCGCAGGTAAAGGCGACGGGGCATAGCGAGTGAGGTCGACGCCTGAACCACGGATCATGGCGGCCTTCTCCGGCGCCAAACGAACCAACTGGATAAGACCACGGCGGTCATCCTCGTTCTGGAATATCACCCGGATGTTTGCATGCGCCAATGCCAGCCAATACAAACGCCCCACCAGCCAGCGCCGCACGGTTGCCAGTAGCCCCGTTGAAACAAAGATAAAACCAAGTCCGGAAATCGCCGCCACGACTGCGGGAACAGCGGCTAAGCGCGCGGCCACCCCACCCAACAAGACCGGCTTGATGGTCACTAAATGGACAATATCCGGCTTCACCGTCCTGAAGACGCCAAGAATCTGGAAAAAGGTAAGCCCATTCGAGAGTATTCCAGAACTGCTCCGATCCAAGCGCAATGGATGTACGATCAAGCCTTGTTCCCGCAAAGCATCCATGCACCCTGTCAGGTTGGTCGCAATGTGCACCTCATAACCGCATCGCATCGCTTCAATGGCGATTGGCAATCGATGGGAAATGAAAAATTGGTCCGTATTTACAACGAACAGAAGTTTACGGCTCAATGCTGCTGTTCCCGTTCTAGCCATGACTGAAACATCAAGATGTCCCACAAGTGGTACTGCCAGTTTCGCCGGCCAGATAAATGCTCGTGCCATCGCTGCCGAATCGGCGCCGGATTTAAAAACCCCTCTCGCTGCAAAAGCGACTCATCGAGCAAACTTTCCGCCCAGCCGCGCAGTGGGCCGCGCAGCCAGGAATCGATAGGCACGCCAAAGCCCATTTTGGGCCGCTCAATCAGTTCCTTCGGTACATATTTGTAAAGTACCTGCCGCAATATCCATTTGCCCTGCCCATTGCGAATCTTCATATGCAATGGCAACTGCCATGCAAACTCGACCACACGATGATCCAACAACGGCACACGCGTCTCCAAGCTGACCCCCATGGCTGCTCGATCAACCTTAACCAAAATATCATCCGGAAGGTAACTCAAGGTATCTAGCGCCATCATTTGTTCGACAATCGACTTCAGATCCAGCGGCGGATTCGTCACCACTGTCGGCGGCTCATTTCCCGCAATGACAACTGCGCCAGGCTCTGCCCAATGACTGACAAAATGCCGATACAGCGCCGCGCCGCCCTCAACGCCCAACACTCCAGCCAGCTTCGAAATATCGTTGCCCAGATTAAGCCTGCGCCCCCCCCCGCCCGGAAACCTAGCAACAGAGCGCCCAACATGATCCCAACCTGCGGGGCTAATAGACATTAGCCCATGTGAGAGCAAGCGCCTTGTCCAACGCGGAATTACCTGCATCCTGTCCCACCACCGTTGCGTGCCGATGTACCGGTTATAACCGCCAAACAGCTCATCCCCTCCATCCCCGGACAGTGAAACAGTGACATGCTGCCGCGTCAATGCCGACACGAGAAAGGTCGGAATCTGTGACACATCAGAAAAGGGCTCGTCAAAAAGCAGTGGTAAACGGGGGATCACGTCTAAGGCCTGCTGGGGCGAAACATAGAGTTCGGTATGGTCGGTGCCCAAGTGTTGCGCCACCGCCTTGGCAAATTTTGCCTCGTTGTAGCTCGCTTCGTTGTACCCGATGGTAAAAGTCTTGACCCGCCGTGAAGATTGCAGATGCATCAAAGCGACGATGGTCGAGGAATCCACCCCGCCTGAAAGAAACGCTCCCAACGGCACATCTGCCACCATTTGCTGCTGCACTGAATGGCGCAACAGACTGTCTAGCGCCTCGACCGCATCGCCATCGCTTCCAGCGAAGGGGTGATCAAGCCCCTTCTCGACGACATTGGCAAAAGACCAATATGCAACAGGCTCCGCAGTCGTTGCTTCCGGCAACATACTCTTTTCGCCCATGGCCAACCGGAGGAAACATCCAGGCAGCAGTTTTCTGACACCCTTGTAGATCGAATAAGGCCCAGGGATATAGCTAAGCCTCAACAGCAGTGCAATTGCATTCCGGTCAATTTCCGCTTCAAACGCGGCATGGGCTTTTATGGCCTTTAGTTCTGAACCGAAAATGAAGACCCCATTCTGCCACCCGTAATACAAGGGCTTTTCGCCCAGGCGATCCCGCGCCAAATAAAGCGCGCGTTCTTGCCGATCCCATAGCGCCAAAGCAAACATGCCAGAGGCTTTTCTCAGTGTTTCTTCCAGCCCCCATACTTCGATGCCCGCCAACAGCGTCTCGGTATCTGAATGTCCTCTCCAATTGAGTGGCTGCGATTTTGCATCTTGAAGTTGCCTACGTAGCGCAACATGGTTGTAAATCTCGCCATTAAAAACTATGACATGCCGACCCGACACGGAGACCATGGGTTGGTGGCCGTTTTCCGATAAATCCAATATGGCAAGCCGACTGTGCCCCAGGGCAATCCCGGCGTCAGTATCGAGCCACACACCGGCATCGTCGGGGCCACGATGCCTTAAAGCGGAAATCATCGCGCGCATCTGCGCATCCATATCACCTCGATATGAGAAATTTGCGCCGAGAATGAAACCGGATATGCCACACACAATGGAGCGAGGCCTTACTTAAACAAAGGATCTATGGGAGGGAATACCGAGCTTATTTTCTTACGCCCGCCAAAACGTTCCGGATACTGGAGCACCTCAATCAACTCCGTTATATGCAACCCTAGCTCTGCCGATATACGGGCTGGCCTATTTTCCAGGATTGCCCTTACCATCTCTGCGGGACCACGACAAAAATCCACTGGCTTATAGTTACCCGAACTGCGTATCACGGGCTTTATCGCATATGGATAACTTCGCCTCACGCGCCAATGCGTTCCCCACGACCAGGGGATCCAGTTGATCATCCGTTCTAGCTTGTTCCCCCAATAATCCAATCGATATTCCAGTGCGCTCCCTATTTTTCCCGGCGGGGTCTGGCTCACATAAACCGGCGATGCATCATCACGCATATCACGTGTGTAAATGACGCCTCGCTCACCGACAATCGTCAAGGACTTGTCCAACGGCGCAACAATACTGCTGGTAACCCTCGCCACGACGCCATGGTCGTATTCGATGCAACCCACTGAAAAATCCGGCGTAACAACATCTACCGGAACGCCCTTATCAGGGGCTTGGCACGACGCATACGCCGTCACGCTTCTTGCCGGACCAAAATAGGCCGCCAGCCAAGTCAGAAAATAACCGGCGTGCTCATAGGTACATCCCACCTCAAATTCATCCTTGGCCGGCCAAAGCGCACCCGAGGCACTACGCCACTTATGCAGCGGATAGCGGTGGGTCATTCCAGCATCGAAATTCGCATACACAAGACGCACCGGGCCGATCAGGTCCTCTTTAAGCGCCTTCCAGATAGTTTGCGCGGTCTCGCTCAGGAAACTGCATGGCGCCGCGCCCAGATAGAGCCCCCTCGCCTTGGACAAGTCAACAAGCTCTCGGGCTTTTTCATAGTCCATCGCAAGCGGTTTTTCTGAATACACATGCTTACCCGCTTCTAACAAGGCCTTGGTAACCTCGTAATGTTCGCGCGGATTGGTAAGGTTCAGGACCAGCCGTATTGCGCTGTCAGCCAACAATTCATCAAACGATTGATACGTCGGCAACGAATAATATTTTGAAAAAGCATCTAGTCGCTCCGCATCCCTGTCAAATACCCTGCACATTTCCAGGTTCTTATGATAGCCAATCGAGGCCATATAGAAATCGGCGACAAAGCCGCATCCAATCATCGCTATTTTCATGTGGAATACTTACCTTTGAAAAGACACGTCTGGCACAAGATCGATTTCCTGCGGCTCGCCGTTTCTTTGAAGACTTCTTTGAATAGCAAGTGTCACCCGCGTTGCGGCAACACCCTCCGCCAATCCCACAGGCACGCGATTGCCATTTCTTTTCGCTTCCAGAAATGCACGCATGGCAGCCATTGCACCGTATGCGTGACGACGGAACTTATAGGTTGCTTGGTCGACCTTCAGTTCATTGAAGTTCCTGATACGCGCAGTATGTTCATCGCACGAAATCATGATCTCTTCCTTGGTATCGAATCTTCTGCTTCCCTCGCTTGTAAAAGTCAGGGATGCCAGCGATCCATCCAGCAACTTCAACACGGCCACAAAAGTACTATCGTCCCCGTCCGCAATTGCCATCGCACTTACCCGCGTGATCGGCGAACCCGTCAGGAAGGCAATCATATCCACATAATGGCAAGCCGCGCCGTGTATGCGCCCGCCACCGCGCCCAGGATCGCTCATCATGTTATCCACGCGCGGCCCGAAGTTGACGCGATAGTGCATCTCCATCGGCCTAGTGCGCGCCTGCAGCCACCGTACACCTCTCAACCGCACCACCGCCGGCGCGAAGCGACGATTGAAGCCGACCATGACCTTGGGCGCGGAGGGATGCGCCAGGCCCTGAGCGGCAATTTGCTCGACTCCCGCCGCATCAATGGCCACCGGTTTCTCGCAATAGGTATATAACCCTGCATGCATAGCCGTGAGAATATTCCCTGGATGCAGATGATGGGGCGTCGCGATCAGTAACGCGTCGCAGCATGGATCCGCCACCATCTCAATCAAACCCGGATGAATCACACCTATCCCATATACCTTGGCAAGCGCACGCGCACTATCGCCTGAATTCGAGGCCAAGGCATACAGGGGTTCATCCAAGGCATGCAGGCATGGCAGATGAATCGAGGCCACATAGTCGCCAGCCCCGACAATACCCAGCCCTCTTTTCTGCCCCGCCGGAGCAACCCATTGGTTCTTAGCAACCTTTCTCAAGCGCTTGAATTGAATATAGCGTGCGGTGCCGCGCCAAGTACCTTCACGATAGATTTGCCAGATCGCGGAGATTAGTTGAAAAAGTCTTGCCATATATCCGTCTCAGGGGGTGAATTAGTTAACTGGGAAAACTTCCATTTCCCAGCGAGATATATAGCTGATCTCTGGGCCACCAGCCATATTCCGAGCGGGAATCACCCATTCCAATGCTGTACCACGACCTAAAAAACCCGTCCTGCGAGAACAGGGTACCTCAATCATGCGAACGTCTTCGCAATCCGATCGAAAACGAAGGGCGTGCCCACCAGTCAAGGACCACTCTGAATGATTTAATGCCGACCAAGACAAATCGCTACCTAGGTGAGACTCAACTCTTACTGGAGCCTGAGATCGAACGCGATCCGTTACCCTTATCCGCCAAGTGCCGGCACCTTCAACCACAATTGTCCTGCGATAAGTGACGCCCTTACCCAGCCGCGAATATCCCGTATGACCACAAGTCACTACAGTTACCTTGCCGAACTCCCTGATCCTAACAGGCGTTGGCTTGCAATCATTCATTATCTCAAACATACCACCTAATCTGGCCTGCTCCTGACCCGCTATCCGAACAGTGTTATGCGCACCAGTACTACGCAGTTGGTCGCGCATTTTGCGATCACCATAGTAGGTATACCACCCAGGATCATGAAGCAGCACGTTACCGTCGAGATGCACAACGATGGCCGTTGTGTCGTTGTGCCCGTGCCCGCCGGGGCCAGACAAGCCATAACCTGTGGGGCCACAATCCAGCCACACATCCAAAGCACCGCGGTTTAGGTGAATCAAACCGGAATAGCGCATGTGATGCGTTCGAGAAAGTGCTTGCTTAGCGTATAAGTCGGGGCCAACCACCCACAGAGCAAAGGATCCCGTAGAATCTGCAGGGGCCAGTGGTTCCCCGATGATCTTGCTGGCCACGTGCAGACTTTCATTCACCGTCAGGTAGGGCTCCTCATCCAGGCGCAGCACCCTGGCATCATCACCATCCCCTATGGGCGGGACATCCCCCCGGGTATCCACCAACGATGCCAGTGCCCGCCCCATCATGACAAGCGAGTCCCGCAACCAGGACGGCGTCTCGTTTTGGCTCGCGTTGAGTGCAAGCGCCAACAGCGACAGGAAATCTAGATCAAACCGGATATAGGGAACGCTGCCCTCATAGGGAATCCCGTCGGGATATAGCTGACGCTTGAGTTCAAGACGCAGGCGCCGCAGGCCGCGATGCAGGTAATCCTGACGCTGCAAATAAATCCCCGCCAGCGCCAGGCCGCATGTTTCCCCAATTACGTGATTGTTTGTTATCTCACTATGCGGCGATAACTGGCGCGCCAACGCATGGGCATGTGCCGCGACTGCGTTATTGATGTGGCGGTGAATATCCGTTGGTGCATCGTGGCAAAGATCTGCAAAAGCTGCCAATGAGTAAATCCTGACTGCAAGTTGCAACCCATCGCGCCAATGAATGCCATGCTCGAACGGCGCCTCGCTGAGCATCTGTTCGAGGTGATTCACCCCGACATCGGCCCAATGCTGACTAAGCGTGTAGCGCCATGCCTGGCCAAACCAGACCAAATGATGCAACCTGTCCAATTCCCAGGGAAAACGAATATCACCGGGGATTTCGCCTAGTGGCGCGAAAGCGGAACCTTGATGCCATCGTTTACCAGACACCGGATCGACATCCCACCTACCGTTATACGGTGGAGAATTCACCTCCACCACTCGCCCGTTCACCTCAAAAACACCAAGCCGAGCTTTTTCTGCTCGTGCCAGCACCCGCCGTCGGTCCCCGGCAAATTCAGGCGTGCTGGGCAAGGCGCGGGCACCAAAAAGCCAGTGGCCAGACAGCACTGAGGGACGGACATCATTAGCGAAGAGTGTAGGCGACCAAGGCTGCGGTGCGCACACCTCGGCCTGCCACCGGCGACCCCACCGCAATGCATAACTCGGCAGTTTCCCTAAAAATCGCCAAGGCCCAACTGTCGCAAGCACCATCCTATGGTAATCAGATAAAAAAGGCTTGGCCAGGCGAGCAAGCATCCTTATCAATTACTCGATTCCATGACGCACAATGATAAAGGCTTGACCAAAAGGCAAACCGCAAACATGACATCCATGGCGCGCCGCCATTTCATCGGCCCCACGAAGTGCGCCGGGCGTTTGGGCGCAACCATAGTCGTCCAATACCACTACCCCGCCGTTTACCATGCGCGGCAAGAAGAAATCCAGCGAATCCCGTACCGGTTCGTAAAAATCCACATCGATGTGCACAAAAGAAAACTTTTTATCGGCAACATCCTTGAAGCGATCCGGAATCCAGCCGCGGTGATAGACAAAGCAATCATACTCAGCCAAGTTGCGCCTGACTTCATCCTCTGTGCCCAAATAGTCGCCCTTGACCATATTCGTCCCGGTATCTGCAGATGCCGGATCAGCAAGACCCGCAAATGAATCGAACAAGTGCACATTACAACCCGGCTGCAAAAGCCCGCAACGGCGGCTGTATTCCGCCATGATCAAGGAAGTCGATCCCTTAAATACGCCGCATTCAGCCCAGTCGCCATGCAACCCCTTCGTTGACAGCAGCAGGTTCCGCACCATGTACATTCGTTGAATCTTCGGACCACTCGTCTCTTTCCAACCAAAACGAGCCTGCCGCTGAAATATTTCCATGAACTCGGCATCGCGCAGCGGCCAATTAAACAGGTTATTTGCGACTAACCGATACCCCCGACCAGCAAGAAAACTCTCAAGCATGGATCGGGCAAGGGACTTGATCATATATTCTTTCCACCTGTATTTTCCGGCATTGTCGTAATCCTTACGAAACAACCCAATTAACGAGTCCTAACCATAGTGCACCCCCGATCATCAGTCCAAGGGGCAGAGTCACTGGTAGCACTGCACGGGAATAGTAATAGCCAACGGCAAGTTGCACCAAACTAGAAATTGCCGTTCCTAAAGCAGCGCCATTGATCCCATACATCGGAATTAAAAACCAGTTTGCCGCCAAATTGGCCATAACCGCCACGATGGCAGCGACTCCAACCATCGCTGTTCTCTTGGAGATGTAAAGGCCGGCAACCGTCGCCATGAACACGCCATTCAGTACGGTAGCGTAAGCCACCAGCGCAAAAATTGATGCTGCATTGGAATACTCCGCCGGGAACAGCAATCGCAATAGCGGCTCGCGCAGCAGCACCACAACTGTCGCCACGCCCAAACCTGCGATCAGAAATAAGCGCTGAGCCCGATTCACCAGCCGAATGGTGGAGTCCCTGCCTTCTTCCTCGAAACGCTTTGTATAGGCGGGGAACAGGTACAAGTTAAACGGCCGTACAAGCACTGCCAGGGCCGAAACCACCACCATGGAAGCCGCATCGTAGTACGCCACCAAGGCGTTGCTGTCGGTCAGGAAGGAAAGCATATAGCGGTCGGCGTAGTTCAGCATAAAACCGCTGGCAATTACAAAAGTGTGCGGCCATCCATAACGCAGCATTTCGCCCAGGAGTCCTGCCTGGAAAGCGATCCGTCCTCGGTAGCCGTACACCAGCCAGCCCAGCAGGAGGAGCTCACCCGTTGCCAGACCATAGATATAGCCAGCGGCATTTTTCATCAGCAGCACACCAACCGTGATGGCGACCATCTGCTGCATGGCACGCAAAGTACTGACAAGCGCGTGGCGCCTTGCTTGATGCTGGGCACGCCGCCAATTCACGAGCTCATTGTTGAGAATATAGCTGAGCACCAGCACGAAGGTGAATCCAATAAGCGGCAAATCAATGACGAGTTTTAACCGATCGGCAAAGAACATCATCAAGCCAACGAGCAGAATCGCAGCCGGCAAAGCCGCAAAAGAAGCGCCCGCCAACACTGTACCGAGCACGAGATCCTCGCCCTCCTTCGAACCACTCCAGCGTACGGCCGCTTGCGAAAGCCCCAGCCCAGCAAGGGAGATGACAACCAGCAACAAGGCCTTGGTCAGAACAAGACCGCCGTAGGCTTCTGCGGACAATAGGCGCACCAGAATAAGCACCAGCACAAGGCCGGCCACCATGGTGCCGCCGACCGACATAGCATAGGCAAGAAACTGGCGCGCATGGACACCTTCGAGAGCTTTTCCCAAACGGCGTAGCTCAGGTAACGCTCTAGCCGCCATGCAATCTCCCGCGGATTTGTTCACTCATCTTTGCGACCTGTCGTTCCCATGTGTGATTGCGCGCATACTCGCGCCGCCTTCTTGCGGCCTCCGGCGAATTGTCGGTGAGCGCCTGCTGGATGGCGGCCGCAAATTCATCTGGCGTCGTGGCGCAAGTCGCGACATTGCCCATGGATTCCGCTGCCGGGTAACGCGTGCTCACCGTGGGCAAACCGGCTGCACAATAGTCGAGAAATTTGGTCGGCGTGGAATACTGGATGTGTTCATTTTCAGCTTGGTAAGGCACCAGGCCGATGGCAGCACCCCGATAATAACGCGGCAGCTCATCGAAATTTTTGTAGCCTAGGTGAAATACATTCGGCAGAGAGATCAGCGCGTCGATTTCTACACGCGGTGCCAGCGCATGGATATAACCGATCAGCACAAAGGAGACAGATGGCAGACGGCGCGCCACTTCGGCAAGCAGCGCATAATCAACCCAGTTAGCGAGCGTACCGGCGTAGATCGCCCGTGGTTCCGGGATATCGACAATATCCGCCGGTAGCGCAGCATCGTCGGGGGGGGCGAGGTGTTGGGACCCGCAGCCATGGCCAATGCGGTAAGTCGCGGGGTTGAGCGGCCACAGTTCGCGTTCCAGCAAGACGCCCGGCGTAAACACCACATTAGCGCTGCGTACGGTGCGCTCGAATTGCTGCTTGAAGGCATCTGAGGCGTCATAAGTATGCAGGCCATCGACGCAATGAAACACGAACAATTCATGCCCAACCTTACGAATCACCGGTTCCCAGCGCGGCGAGAACGACCAGATGATCGGCTTGGACATGTTGAGGCGATTCAGGACGCGGCGTATTTGCACGGTAAGGATCAAGGTGTTGAGCCATGAAATAATCTTGTTTCCATGAAACGGGATCGCCAGCGGACTCACAATGTGCGTGTTGCGCGGGTCCAATCCCCGTTTGGGACGATTTCCCTTGGCGCCGGCAAAAAACAATTTAAGGCGACGCAACACACGCCCAATTTCCGAGAAGCGCGGTAGCCGTCCGCCCATCGTTTCGATATAGGCAACGGTATTGGATTCGCTGAGTAAGGCAGCAATCTGCATATTGGAGACAGCGTTATCGCCCCATTCGCTGGGGGACAGGATGAGAATGCTCCTACCGCTGAGCAACGCCGGCTCGGGAGCCGCGCGCTCCTTTATAACGGTTTCTGGCATAGATAAAAATACTCGCAGGCTAATCTACGGGCGGCAGGATTGTCGCGAATAAGATAGTCAAGATATCTGACTGGACTGAGTACCCACCCCGCGACAAAGCGGCTTGCTGCGTAGAGAAAACGGTTGGCGAAACACGAACTCACCCCATCGCGGATAATCCACACCAAAGTGCAAAATGGGCCGACAGAGACTCCCGCATCGATTTCCGTGAACGCCTTGGTACGCACGCGCAACCCTTCCAATGTGTATCGCTGAAAGTCGTGCGGGTCGGCATGAAAACCTTGTAGAAAAGGAACTTCCAAGTAGAGATAGCCGCCAGGCTTAAGAACCCGTGCAGCTTCATTGATGACACGACGAGGATCCTGGACATGCTCCAGAACCGCTTGGTAAATGAGGCTGTCAATGCTGTTATCCTGGAACGGCAAACGATGGGCATCGCCAACCAGGGTAACGCTATCTCCGGGCAGGATATCCATGTGATGGACCTTGGCGGCTGTTGCAGCATCACCCTGCCAGAGGCGATAGCCGCAGCCGCTTAGTCCGCCCGAGCCCACATTGACCACAGTCGCGCCGAACCGGAATAAATGCGCCTGGATAGACTCAATCCTGTCCCGCTTCATGACGTTAAGCGTCGGCATCGGCGGATACAACGCTTTGACAAGGCGCTTCAGCAGCGGATTCGTCTGCCCCAACGTCTCCGCCATGTTATTACTTCCATAGCCACCGCTCACGTCATTGATTCCTGCGCATTACCTTTTTTGGCCTTCGGTGAAAACCAGAAACCCCAACTTCGACCATAGTTTTGTGTAAAAACCATCAGGAATCATTTCTTCAAAACGGCGGCGATATCCAGCCGGCACCATGAACGAGACAGCGCGCTTCTGTTCAAAAGCGATCTGCCGGGATATGTCAAACTCGGGGAACAGTTCTTCGCGTATCTCCCGTGCAGTGTAATATTTCGACAATGGCGCTCCCGTCTGGGCCTTGCCATCGGTGTAGCGGTTATGTAAATCCTGCATGGACATGGTCAGCAGCTTGCCGCGCATAATGCCGTAGCGCAGTACCACATTAATCCAGTTGTACAGAGAATTGCGGTTGTACAACATAATCCCCAGTCTGCCACCCGGCTTCAGAATGCGTGCAATTTCACGCGCGCACTGTATCGTATTCGGGCTGTGGTGGATGACGCCCCAACTCCAGACATAATCGAAATGACCGTCGGCAAAAGGCAAATGCTCAGCGTCCGCCTCCATCACTTCTGCGCTCAAACCCTTCAAGGCAAGGCGGCGTTGGGTGACCTTGATGGACATCGGCGCCAGATCAATTGAAGTCACCTGCGCACCCAAGCGGCATAGCGCCTCGGTATGCGCGCCTAAACCGCATCCAATTTCCAATACCTTTTCCCCTGCCAGGTTCTTTGGCAGCAAGCCAGAGAATAAAGATTCACCGCGCGACTGCGCAAAGTAACCATCGCGCATGAAATTACGGTCGAATTTATCCAGGAGCGCAATCAGTCCCTGATCTCCGATATCCTCGCGAATGCCGAGATGATCAATTTCGCCTGGATCCACATAATCCTGTGAGTGGCTTGACCACCATTCCCTGGAAGCCTGCTTTAGGTCTTCGTTCGGCCGCTCAACTGTTGACGCCATATTTTCCTTCTAGTGCTGTATCAAGCGTAAAAATTCTTGGTATCGGTTATCCCAATCATATCCCTGCATCGCCTCGATTCTTTGCCTGGTTTCCTCAAGGCTGCGTAAGCCAGCGGCCCGCTCCAATTGTGCGAGGTGTTCTTCCACACTGCTGGCAAACAAGGCATGCTTATCGGCGACGGCACGGCACTCTTCGAGATCCGACGAGACCAAAGGCAGCCCAGCACTCAAGACCTCAAAAATCTTGATCGGGCACATGCTTTGTGTCAGTTCGTTCATAACAAACGGCATCCAAAATGCGTCCAGCCCGGCAAGAAATTTTGGCAGGCTCGCGCGCGACATTTCACCCAGGAAATGCACGTTCTGCGGAAAGGCAACATGCCGCCCCATCCCTTGCCCCCCAGTTACCGGCCCAACAAGGACAAAAGACCAGTCTGGTCGTGCCTCGGCAACCCGGATAATAAGCTTGGTATCAAGCTTATGAAGCGCGCCATAATAGCCGATTTTTTTACCTTGCAAGGCAAGTATTCTGGGATCTGGGCTGGCATTGCCGCTGGCTACCGCGCCAAATAAAGCGATGTCCGTCCCATGGCGCAGCAGTTCAATCCGCTTGGCTAAATGCCTATACCGTTCGAATAAACGCCCGGAGGTCACGATGGTTACATCTGCTTGAGCAAGCATCGCGTGCGTCAGTTGAGCCATCGAACGCGGAATACCCGCCATGCCTTGCCACTCATCTACAATATGAAAAATTGTACGTTCGATCCCTAACTCTCGGATAATCGGAAGCGCCAAAGGGTAATAGCTTAAAAGTATTGGCGACCGGAACCCCAACCAAGACTGCGTGGACTTTAGTCGAGGCAACAACACACGCTGGTTGATCTGATTTACCAACGGCCGATCAAAAATGCCCCACATTGCCGAATGATAGGGCAGCGGCACAAACCCAGTCATGACCCATATGTTTTCAGCCACCTCCGCCACGCCCGCCCTGAGCCTTGGAAGCACATGGCCAGTGAATTCACCGAATCGCCGTATCGCGCTTATCGGGTTGGCGTGCATTTCGACATAAAGTACCCGATGGCCATCTGCCGCCAGACGCTCGATATAGTGGTGCTTGGATGTTCTAAGCGGGGTATCCCAACGTTCGCAGTAGGTAACGACAAAGTCCATTGTGGTTAATGGGTAGACAATCGAGAAGCCTCAGCCTCCAAAATGGCACTTTTCCTGGGTAGGACCGTAATATATTCCATTAAGGAAGCTCTGCAAAAGTCCGTCATTCCGGCTTTCGCCGGAATGACGGACTTTTGCAGAGCTTCCTTAAATTACGAAGTTTATAGTGCAGATTTATGGCGATCAACAGACGAAGACTTTCTTTGCGGAAGACAGCGCGTTCAAGCCACGCAATGATGGCAAGCCATCAGAATCGCGGACAAGGGATGCTGTTCGGGGGACTATAGTATCGCCCTGTTTGCGGCAAATGGGCGCAAAGGACGAGGCCGTAAAAAGCCCTTTATCCCCCCGCAGCATACTGGAATGCAGTAACCCCGAAATAAAAAAGCCCCCCAATGCCGGCAATGATGTGAAATCGACGTACCCCGCCCTGTTTTCAGTCATGCGCATTTGCCCTCAACTTGGGATGGACGCAAAAAAAAGCAAAAAACATCAACATCATCATAAGGCGTGACATATAAAAGGGATTGCAAAAAACGCACAGAGCCACCACTGCAAACAAAGCATGCACAGCCACCGCTCCATTGGCAAAACGCTGGCCCCTTTTAGCACCATGCCAAATAAAATACAACAATATTAACCAAAACACAGCACCGATCAGACCTGTTTCTAATAAGACTTGCAATCCTGTGTCCGGCAGAAAATACTTGTACTGCGCACCCCAGAATCCAGACCCGAACCACATATTGTCAGTGCTCAAGTAAAGGGTTTTTATGACCTTCCCTATTCGTTCCGCACCTGAGTAATCAATACTTGATACAAATGGAATTCGGAATTCCTCCGATTTCCAAGCCCCCCGCTCTTGAGCATTAGGGGGAACTGAAATAGACGTATGCTTTTTGAACTTGTCATATAAGCTAACAATTTCCCCGCGATACGCCGTCCCATGCAGGGCATTATAAGGCAGCCCCCAAGAGCGATGAAAATCAGCCACGACATTCGGCAGACTTACCACGAGGCCCGCAATAAGCGCGTAATGCAATATACGGCTACGCTCCCATCCGGCCCGTAAACTGCTTATTGCCAACATCGCCAAACAAGCCAGAAAAACAAGCTCCACACCACGCTTGCCCGAGGTCAATATTGCAACTGTCGCGATAAAAACAGTGGTGACATACAGAAGCTGCTTGAGGGTGCCCATCCTGCCTTCCAGCGCTTCGACGCGATGAAAGTGTAGAAATAAAATTATGGCAATGATGATTCCACCGAACGTTTCCATTCTATCGCCCGCAACAGTACCTATATCGATCAATCCTTGCTTATTCATGATCAGGGCCGCGCTCGCCACCAGGAAACCAAGAAGTAACGGAGCCGATATTTCGACAATCTTTCGCTCCCTCACAAGCAGGGCAACCATGGAGCCAACCAGCGTAACTTGCACGAGCTTCGCTAGGTGCAGCCCCATTACCACGAGCTGTGATGCTGTGTAGTCAGCTCTATGCACCACCATTGATACGGCCGCCCACAGGAAAAACAGCCCGGCCGCCCCCAAAACCCACCGCCACGCATTGCTCTCGGCAGCCGACCTGATTCCGTTTAAAATATTTTTGCGCCTTGAAATCACCATGATCGCCAGGACGAGCGTCACAACATCAAGTAGCTTTATCGGCACCGGCACCTCATATAGCTTGAACAGGGTGCCGTCGATCAAAACACTTGATTGCCCCAGCACTTCACCGCCGCCCTTTATAGTGGCGATGTCGTATTCAAAATCCAAGGCTACAGAGATGGCAAACAAAAACAAAAGGGCCACGAATCCCTTTGGCATAGCGCCAATCAACTTGCCCATTTATTCAGCACCATTAATTGCCAGCCCCTTAACCATGCGCTACCTTTGTCATTCAATTGCATTTCCTTGTTGATATGCCGAACCACCTCTCCATCAAGCCCCAACTTGTCCCAAACTTTCTGGGTCGAAGTTTGCGATCCCAAGAACTCTGCGCGCCTCATCCACTGATTGATGGGGAGCGTGAAACCTCTTTTCTGGTTATCTATCAAGTCAATTGGCAAGGTTGGCACTGCCAATGAAAGCGCCTTTTTTTGGCCGGATTTACCACCCATTTTCTTAAGTTCCTCAGGGGTATTTAGCGCAGCCCGGATCAAGTCCACATCCAGCAGGGGAAATCTTAACTCCAGCCCGCTGGACATACTCATTACATCACCGTCCTGCAACAGCTTATTGGCTCCGTATTGGGCGAGTTCCATGATACTGATGGCGGCAAACGTATCGTCCGCCCTATCCAGCTGCCTTTTAAGATAACTAATCCACTCCATTGGCATGCCCATGCGCCCCAACGGCGGCTCGTATCCTAGCAGTTTCTTGCGCTGCGCATACGAAAAAACACTTCTGCGCACGAGGAACATGCTCAGCAGACTCATGTCGGTTCGCAGCAGGCCGGCCAATTTACTGCGCGCAACGCTATCGCCTTCGATGATTCTGGAAACCATTGTACGAATAACTTGGGGCATGAACGCAAAATTTCTGGCCACAGGAAGCTGCCTGAAGGAAGGGTATCCGCCAAACAACTCGTCTCCGCCCACACCATGCATGCAGGTTTTTACGCCATGTGCTGCAACCGCTTTACTAATCAGGTAAACATTCAACCCGTCATCACTGGGCTGATCCATAGCCTGAAAATAGTTCGGCAACTCCCTATTCAGCCCAGCTTCCGTTAATTCAATCGGGTGATGCTCAGTCCCCAGTCTTTTCGCGATTGCAGCCGCCCTGCCACCCTCCGACATCTCTGGGACCTCCGGAAAACTCAGAGTGAACGTCTTGATCGGGTGATCAGATTGCTGGGTGGCCAAGGTTGCGATAGCCGTAGAATCAAACCCACCTGACAGAAAGACGCCGACGGGAACATCCGAAACCAGGTGCCTTCTCATAGATTCGGATAACCAATATGAAATAGCCTTCAGCCCACCTTCTGCCCGCACAGCATACCAATCCCAGTAACATTCGGGACTGTCTGTACTGCCGTCTCCATTCACCCACATCATGTGGCCTGGCAGCAGACAACGCACTCCTTGATATATACAAAGGGGGGCCTGGACTGATCCAAATGCCAGGTACGAATCCAATGCTTGCGGGTTGATGCTGCCATCGACCAACTCCGCTTGCACAAGAGCTCTGGCTTCGGAGGCGCAGGCGAAAGCCCCCCTGGGAGCCGAATAATAGAGCGGCTTGATGCCACAAGGGTCGCGGGCGACAAGAATCCGCTGTTGTCGTGCATCCCAAATCGCAAATGCGAACATCCCGCGCAGCCTGCATAGAAAATCGGCCGGGCCGAAGTACTTGTAGGCCTTGAGCAGCACCTCCGTGTCGCCTGAACTGGCAAAGCGCTCGCCCCGCAATTCGAGTTCCTTTGCCAATTCCCGGTGGTTGTAGATTTCACCGTTGAACACGATGACATTCCCGGTACTTTCGTCAACCATAGGCTGATGACCTGCCGTCGAAATATCCATGATCGACAGGCGCCGGTGCGCCAACCCAAGCGTTAGGCCTGCGTTGGTTTGCAGAGCATAGGTTCCCTGGTCATCGGGCCCCCGATGCGCCTGCGCGTCATTAAACGCCATCAACGCTTGCGCGACCCGGGATTCTGACACGCCTAGGGCTAGGCCGATTCCGCACATGATTTTATCTATTAATTCGCGTTAAACATTGGGGAGCCCTGAAGTCTTATTCATCCGAGGGCGCTCTTGCCACCACCAAGACACCCCCGGCGTTACGATCCCCAGGGATCAGCGCATCAAGCTTTGCGAACAGAAACAACGGCCAGAACAACAAGGCTTTAAGTGCGCTCGAATGGCGCAGGCTGCGATCGGCGGCCCAAGCCATGCGTCCGAACATTTTGAAAAACTGCCTGGTTTTCAAAATCTGAAATCCTGCCGATTCGAGCATGGCGTGCAATTGCTCTTCCGTATAACCGACGCGCACGTGATCGAAACTATTTTCAACACGCGCTGCAAATGGCGACACGCGCGGAACCGTCAGGACCAGAATTCCACCAGGGCGTGTCAGAGCGCGCAGCGTGAATACCGCGCTTGTATCGTCCGGAATATGTTCCAACACATCCGAACAAACCACCAAATCCGCCTTTCGGGTTGCCTGGGCCAATTCGGTCAAATCGGCAATTTGCAAACTCGCATTCGCCAGCCCGGCCTCTCGCGCATAACGCGCCACACGAGACACCTTGTCTTGGTTAAGCTCAATACCGTGAACAATATAGCCGCGTGCCGCAAATTCCAGGGTATACAAGCCATTGCCTGAACCGGCATCGATGATGGTTTGCGGTCGATGCTTTCGTATTTCGTCTAGGATCAAGCTTGCGCGGATGCGCAGTCCCATGTGGGGCACGCCCACAATGCTTAATGCGGCACGGGTCAAGGCCGTATTGCGCATGATCGCGCTTTGGCCATCCGCAGCATCCAGCCGGAATTCGTTTATCTTTGCCAATATGCTTCCAAAAACCATTTTTTCTATCGCTAACGCGTTACGTTAAGACAATGTTGAGATACTGCGTGTATGCTCAACCCAGCAGCAAGGGGCATCAGGGAATACAGAAAGCGGAAATTCTGCACATCCAGATCAATCAACGCATAAAAAAAGCAAGCGCCCCACGACAGAAACATCCAGCGCATCGAGCGCTCCTGACAAAGTACGCCCCAGATCCGTCGCAAAAACAGGCCCATCAGACCAAACCAGGCAGTGAAGCCAAGCAAGCCGACCTCGGCCAGCAATGTCAAATAAGTGCTTTGCGCCATAGTGAAGGGATAGTCCTTAAAATAACTTTGGATATCAACCCCAGCGGCTGCGACCCATGCATGCTCGTACTGGTAGATGCCTATCCCAAATAAAGGTTGCGAAAGCCAGGTCTTCCATGCAACTAACTTCATCAGGAAATAAGAGCTATAGGTAACGCCGCTATCTAGCGAAAAACGGCACATTGTTGGTTCGCCGTACCAACCAAAATACTGCGACTGTCTTTCGATTGCATATTCCGCGCCGCAGTCCAGAGCCAGATGTGCAATATCGATGTGCCAAACTGTCAGCGCTTGAATCGCAAGGGCGGCAATCAGCAAAGGGATTGCCATCAGCGATATCCATGTCAAACGTTTGGGAGATAACGAGGCCACCCCCAAAATGACGGCGGCTGCGGCGACCACACCCGCCCTACCCAGCGTCAGCAAGCCACAGACGATGGACAACACCACGGCAAGCCGCCAAACGCGCGGCGCAATCAAGGATTTGCCCAACATCAGCAATAAGGACAAGACCAATAAATACATGCCAAAGAGCTTGGATGTGGGCTGCATGGGGCCATTCAGACGCACCACCCGCCCCAGATAAGGAAAACCTTCACGGATTTGCGCGAAATCGCTCGAGTATCCAAAAAAAAGAGCCGCAACATAGTAGCCGATGGATATCACCATAAATCCAATCGATCCATATACAAGAACGCGAAAAACCGTTGTAACGGCAGACATTGAGCTCAACGCCAGCGTGAAAAAGAGGAGCAGCCCCACCAGGTACCCAAACTTTGCAAAATCCAACAAGCGGGGCGAATATCCCGCGCCAACCCCACCCAGAAGAAACGACACCACCAATAACCCGGCAGCGACGAAAACGGTACGGTGCTCCAACATGTTGACGCGAAGGTTGCCAGAGCGAACCGCGCCCCATAGCCACCACGTCATCCATAACAGCATGAAAGGGAAAAGCACGTCTGCAATTTGCAGCGATCCAAGCCCGTGCGACAAGACAGGCTTGAGCGGGTTCTGCAGCATGAGCGGCTGAAGCGATATATAGAGGGCCGCCAGGAACATCCCGACTTTTTGCTTGTCTGGAAGCGTCACTTTTTGACCAATCGGAGAATTGTCGTTTCTTCCGGATATGGCAAGGCGGGTGCCAAGCCCTTGCACACCTGAGCATCAAGGCCGCTCGCCGCCATGGCTGATCTATATCTTTTTCGATGACTATTGTCGAACAAAATGATGCCGTCTGCATTGAGATGTTTGACGGCCTCACTTAAACAGGAAGATCGCGCCCGACCGTCCACAACAATCAAATCGAAGGGGCCTTCAGCATTCCTAATGGCAGACACATAAGCTGAAAAATCGTATTCCTCGTACCCCTTGCGACCCGAAGGGCAAAGGACCTTCCCTGCTTTGCACGGGACAGGCACCACCAAAACACCCTTGACATTTCCCGCGCACAAAGTCAGTTGATCCACAACCGGGGCAAATCCGGCATCATGCTCCACATAGGCAACGCGGCGCGCGCGCTTCGATAGCCAAACCGTGCTGGCACCCGGGCCATACTCAAACACGCTCGCCATCCCGTCGCGCTGCCGCAAGAATTCCTCGACTTGGCGCGTGGCCGCGAATGTCCACCACGGAAGATCCAGCCTTGCCATATCAGCCGCATCGTAAATCGAGAATAAGCTCCTTACGTATAACAACGAAGGCCGGTCGCCATGCCTTTCAAGCCAGTCAAGCAATCCCATCTTGCCGGCAACAATGCGCAAAACACGCATGATCGAAACGTATAATCGCCGCATCATATGCTTGTTTTTTCCGAAATAACCCGTGGCCGCTTAAGATCCTTATTCATCAGCCATAGCACGCCCCCAGGCATGGATGAGACCAACACCAGCACTCCCGCCATCACGGACATTGCAATGGCACTGGCTTTATCGACATTAACAAATCCAAAGAAGTAAATCATGGCCACCTCCCTTGCCCCCCACCCTGCAAATGATAGTGGAAACGATTTGGCGAGAAACACAATCGGGCCAAGCGTGAGGTAGATCCAAAAATCAAGAGGCACGCCAAGCGCTCCACCAATTGCCGCCATTGCAAACATATTGAATAAAAGAGCAATCAGCGACCACCCCAAGTGAATCCCTGTTGCCGGCCAACTCAAGAAACCCTCCCCAAGGTTGCGCGAAACCTCATTGATTCTCGAAAACACAGGCCGCCCTAAATCACCTTGCCCGCCTATGCGTGCGCGATATTTACCTGCCCACGCCAGCAAGATCAATATCACCGCACCAACAGCACAGCCCATGGATATCGCTATCAAGATTTGTTTTTGGCTTGGGAACAACAACCAATAGACTGGTGCCAAACAGGCAACGATGAAGATTGCCCCCACAAAGCCGGAGGCACGGTCTATAAATACCGACATGAAGGAGCGTAGCTTCTCGCCCGTGCTCCTTGCCAACACCCAAATGCGGTAAACATCACCACCATAGCCGCCGCCAACCAGAAATTGACTAAAAAACCCCCCGACAAAGAATATGCGGATGCAAAAGTTTAAGGAGGAGCCGCAGCCAAGTGCACTGTTTATCTCATGCCATCGTATGCCGCCAACCACGAAAGTCATTGCATAAAAAAACACTGCCACACCCAAGAGCAAAAGATCCGCCCTAAGCATGGTCATCCACAAAGCCTTCATTTCAATGTTAATAAATACGACATACAAGAGGGTCGCCGTAAATATTATCTTTGCCGCCAGCAGTCCCGCCCTCACTGTCAGCAACAACCGTTAGCAACCACTTCACGGCTGCTCATGAAAATCCCGCCGCATGATTTTTGCACTCGGCCTATCCCTGGTCGTCTTGTGAAATAGCGCGATCTGCAGTTGCGATAACAAGCCGAACAATACAACCTGAACCCCAACAATCAAGAGCAACACCGAAAGCAATAAAAGCGGCCGTGTGCCAATTGGGTGGCCCAAAAACCACAAAACCGTCAAGTAAGCGCCACCCAAAAACCCCAGCGCAGATAGAGCGGCACCGAGAACCCCAAAAAAATGCAGCGGTCGCTGCTGGTAGGAATTCAGAAAATAAACCGTCAGCAAATCCAAAACGCCCTTGATAAATCGACTCGCGCCGTACTTGCTGACTCCAAGCTTGCGCGGTTGATGCTCCACCTCTATCTCGCCAATCCGAAACCCTCGATTTGCCGCAAGCGCAGGAATAAAGCGATGGAATTCGCCGTACACCCGTATTTCATCCCAGACTTCCCTGCGGTAGGCCTTAAGTCCGCAATTGATGTCTTTGAGTGGTGAGCGCAACACCTTCCTTACCAGCCAGTTAAAGACGTGGGATGGAAGTTTCTTCCCAAAAAATGGATCCTGACGGCTTCTCTTCCAACCGGACACAACATCGCACCCCTGGTCGATCAGCTTCAATAAGCTGGGGATTTCCTCGGGCTGGTCTTGAAGATCAGCATCCATGGTAACAATTATCCCTGCATCTGCCTGATTAATCCCTTCAGACAATGCCTCGCTTTTTCCAAGATTCCTACGGAAACGCATATAAACAACCGAGTCCAATTGCGTCGTATTATAAGTACAGACTACTTCCTCGGTGTTATCCGTGCTCCCATCATCCACGAGAATAATTTGCATTCTGTAATGATTCGCAGCAGCTACAGCCCCAAGCCTGCTAAAGAGTTCCGGCAAACTAGCCGCCTCATTCAAGGCCGGTATCACGACAGATATAAATCGATCCCTACCTATACTTGTTTGCTGCTGTACCGCTGTTACGGCTTCATGTTCTTTCATTATCTACTCATCATCGGTTACGTGATTTTTGTTCAACGTGGAATTTTCAGATAACCAGCAACGCCCAACTTTCAAGAGGATCGTCACCATATATAAATATTTATTTCAATGCCCACATTTTCACACATAAGACAATTCATTGTTACCTCTTTCAATGCAAACAAAAGCAGTTGCACCTTTCCTTCAACACTGGAACCGCACACGCGGTAGATAGACCCCATAACCTTGGCGCACCAGATTGTCTTGCGCTTGGCCTTCCTGGCGTGGCTTGGTGTAGACCAAGTACCAGATTTTTTGCGGCGTCTTTATCTCAGGTTTCACTAAACATGCTCAAAGCCGCACCGTTCCCGCTTCGAGTTGGCGTAAATAATCCTGATAAGCCGCGCGCAGCCCAGCTTCCAGCGCAACTTGCGGCTTCCAACCCAGCGCAGCCAAGTGACCGCTATCCACCAACTTACGCGGTGCGCCATCCGGCTTGCTGGCGTCGAACAGTAGCTCGCCGTTGAAGCCCACGACTTTCGACACCAACTTCACCACTTCACGG
>Ga0105101_10000174_pt1 | contig 25457 bp, 24 predicted proteins | sample PPLLak21cMay2015_2_FD_87037 | JGI IMG/M metagenome (GOLD analysis project Ga0105101, IMG submission 87037) | Freshwater sediment microbial communities from Prairie Pothole Lake near Jamestown, North Dakota, USA - PPLs Lake P8 Core (1) Depth... | ecosystem: Environmental > Aquatic > Freshwater >... | reverse complement strand
GTGTTTTATTCCACCGCAGGATATTCTCCGATAATGGGATTTAATGGTTATGTGGATATGGGTCCTGTCCAATTGGATAGTGTCGATGGACTGAAAAATGCATCTCTTCAATATCTTGAGAAATCAAAACAACACCTGGGCGATAACGACATTCGAACCATGGTAAAAGAAGGTGATTTTGCAGATACTATTCTGGAGACTGCAAAAGAGGAGCATGCAAATATTATAGTTCTTGGATCTCACAGCCGGAAATGGCTGGAAAATATAGTAATGGGAAGTGTTACGGAAAAAGTTCTGCATAATACTTCTATTCCGCTGTTAATTGTTCCAACTAAAAAGAACGATTAACTCCGACTCTGGCATTAATTAACGCCATACATGGTTTTGTTTTTTCCCAAGTTGATGGTGAAAATTAAATTATATGCCAAAGAATTTTGAAAATTCATTTATGAGAGAAAAAACAAACATAAGAAAACCCGTTTACAGTTTATTGCCATCAGATATCGAAGGGGTGGATTCTCTTGCTAAGCTTGCTCTCGATATGCGATGGTCATGGGATCACGGAGCCGATCAGGTCTGGCGGCAACTTGACCCTGCGCTCTGGGATCTTACACATAATCCATGGGTAGTTCTGCAAACAGTTTCCAGAGACCAATTTCAGAAGGTAATGTCCGATCCTGTATTTCGTAAAGAAGTAGATGATCTCTTACAATCCCAGAAGTATGATAATACATCTCCCTCCTGGTTTCCGCAGAACTATCCTAAGTCTGCACTTACTTGTGTAGCATACTTTAGTATGGAGTTCATGTTGAGTGAAGCTCTGCCTATTTATTCAGGAGGTCTGGGCAATGTGGCCGGCGATCAGCTTAAGACTGCAAGTGATTTGGGTCTACCTGTAGTCGGAATCGGACTTCTGTACCAGCAAGGTTACTTTCGTCAGGTGATCGACAAAAATGGTAAACAACAGGCACTCTTCCCATATAATGATCCGGGGCAGCTACCTGTTATTCCGCTTCGTCAGTCAAATGGAGAATGGTTACGACTGGAGATTGAATTGCCTGGTTATTCTGTCTGGGTACGTGCCTGGCAGGTTCAGGTGGGAAGAATCAAACTTTATCTGCTAGACAGCAACGATGCAGCAAATTTTCCTGCTCATCGTGGAATAACAAGTGAATTGTACGGCGGAGGACATGAGCTTCGGCTTAAACAGGAACTGGTGCTTGGCATTGGAGGATGGCGACTGCTGAATGCTCTTGGTATTCATCCACAGGTATGCCATCTCAATGAGGGACATGCAGCATTTGCGATATTGGAACGTGCTCTTGGTTTTATGAAAGAAACAGGGCAACCATTTGATGTTGCCATTGCCACTACAAGAGCCGGCAACCTCTTTACTACTCACACAGCCGTTACTGCGGGATTCGATCGTTTCTCACCTGAACTTATCGGACAATACCTTGGAGAATATGCTGAACAGAAACTTGGAATTTCACGTCATCAATTGTTAGCATTAGGCCGTGAAGATCCCGGAAATGAATCTGAGAAGTTCAATATGGCCTATCTGGCAATTAGGGGAAGCGGAACAGTAAACGGGGTAAGCCGTCTCCACGGAGAAGTCAGCCGTCATATCTTTGAACCGCTATTCCCAAAATGGCCGGGAAATGATGTACCTGTTGGGTATATAACAAATGGCGTACACATGCCATCCTGGGATTCCAAAGAATCAGATGACATCTGGACTGAAGCCTGTGGGAAAGACAGGTGGTTAGGTACAATGGAAAATCTTGGACAGGACATCAGGAAAATAAATGATGAAAGGCTGTGGGAGATGCGTACTAATTCCAAGGCTGCACTAATTAAATATTCCCGTGAACGATTATCACGACAGTTGGTGGCTTCAGGAGCGTCCTCTGGGGAAGTTGAATATGTAAATCATTTGTTTGACCCAAATGCATTAACCCTTGGTTTTGCACGTCGTTTCGCAACCTATAAAAGACCTGATTTATTGCTGCACGACCCTCAGCGTCTGATTCGTCTCCTATCCGATTCTCAACATCCGGTACAACTTATCCTTGCAGGTAAAGCACATCCTGCTGATCAGGCTGGTCAGGATCTGATTTCTAAATGGATCCATTTCATCCGGCAACCCGAAGTTCGTCCTCATGTGATATTTTTAAGTGATTATGATATGCTCCTGACGGAACGGCTTGTCGAGGGTGTGGATGTATGGATTAATACTCCACGACGCCCATGGGAAGCCAGCGGCACAAGCGGTATGAAAGTACTTGTAAATGGAGGCATTAACCTGTCAGAACTCGATGGTTGGTGGGCTGAAGCTTATACGCCTGAAGTTGGATGGGCAATAGGTGACGGAAAGGAACATGGTGAAAACCCTGAATATGATGGTATAGAAGCCAATGCCCTTTATGATCTGCTCGAGCAGAAGGTTATCCCTGAATTTTACAATCGTAACAATGAAGGCATACCCGGCACCTGGGTGGAACGAATACGAAAAAGTATGTCACAGTTGACTCCTCAGTATTCTGCAAACCGGACAGTAAGGGAGTATACAGAAAAATATTACCTGCCGATGGCTGCGACTTACCAGTCTCGTTCTGCCAATAAGGGCAGGATTGGAAAAGATATCGTGGCCTGGCAGAATCTTCTGAAGCAAAAATGGAACAACATTCGGTTTGGAGAGATAACGGTAAAAACGGACATGGATAAATACTTATTCAATGTTCAGGTTTATCTTAATGGACTCAACACCAGCGCTGTTTTAGTAGAACTTTATGCAAATGGAACTGATGGTGGAACTCCGGCAAGGCAGGAGCTAAAATTGATCAAACAGGGAACAGAATCTGATAAACCACACCTTTATCAGGCAACTGTGTCTGCATCTCGTCCTGCAGCTGATTATACTCCCAGGATTATTCCAAACTTCCAGGGCGTTTCAGTTCCTCTTGAGTCTTCTTTGATCCTTTGGCAACGTTAATCAATTTATAATGGAAAATAAGAATTTAAAACAACTATATAAAGTTGGAATGGTGGGCTTAGGTGTCATGGGACGTAATCTATTATTAAACATGGCAGATCACGGTTTCTCTGTAGCTGGTTATGACAAAGATCTGTCGCAGGTCGAAGCTCTGCGAAAGGAAGCAGAGAAAAGGGATATTAACTGCACAGCCAACCTTCAGGATTTTATCTCAAGCTTACGTTTACCCCGTACAATAATCTTACTTGTTCCGGCAGGAGCGCCGGTAGATTCAGTAATAAATGAACTGTTGGTTCATCTTCAGAAGGAAGATCTTATCATTGATTCAGGCAATTCATATTTTAAAGATACTAATCTGCGTACCATCAGGTTGAAAGAAAAAGGAATACTTTTTATGGGAATGGGAATATCAGGAGGAGAGTAAGGGCCCAGACACAGTCTATTACTCCACGACCTGGTTATGCCTGATTTTCAAAACTATAAAGTGAATAATGAATAAGCTAAAACAACTCTGGAGCAATGGATAGTCAGGAGAATCAGACAGGGCTCCCCCTGACGGAGCGAAACTGGCAGGCCGTTCATGCAAGGAGGAATGGTTACATACAAAGCGTGGATAATGCAGCGCTTTTGAGTTTAGCGCGGAAGCACAAGACCGTCGTGCGGATGGAAATCGGCATTGGCCATTTTGTAGTACAAAACGAAACGCTCGCCTCACTCACTCTGGAGGGCCCGCTCGAAAAAGATATCATCGCAGCCTGGCACATGTGCGTAAGGCATTCGATTGATTTTCATTAAAATCAGGGAGGTATATAAGATGAATTTAAAAGAGATTATAAAAACTACAAAAACATTGGTAGCCGACGACAAAGGCCTGCTGGCAATTGATGAAAGTAATCCAACCTGCAATAAAAGATTTGCAGCGGCAGGGATTCCTCAAACCGAGGAGTTCCGGCGTTCCTATCGGGAAATGATCATAACGACACCCGGTCTGGGTGAATGTATTAATGGTCTTATCCTCTATGATGAGACAATCCGTCAGCAGAAGAAAGATGGGACTTCATTTGTTAAAGCCATCACCGATACAGGAATCATTCCGGGAATCAAAGTTGATACTGGCGCAAAGGATATGGCATGTCACCCGGGAGAGAAAATAACCGAGGGGCTGGACGGATTGCGTGACCGCCTGAAGGAATATTTTCATATGGGCGCCCGTTTTGCCAAGTGGCGAGCTGTTATTGCAATTGGCGATGTCAATCCCAGCCGCGGTTGTATAGAGGCTAATGCACATGCGCTGGCCCGGTATGCTGCCTTGTGCCAGGAGGCAGGATTGGTCCCTGTCGTTGAGCCTGAGGTACTCATGGATGGCGATCATTCCCTGGAAAAGTGCTTTGAAGTAACTGAGGAAGTGCTTAGAACGGTTTTCAAACAGCTTTATATGCAACGTGTAACACTGGAAGGCATGATTCTGAAACCCAATATGGTGCTTCCGGGATTGACCTGTCTTAAACAGGAATCAGTGGATGATGTAGCCGACATTACGGTAGAGTGTCTTTTGCGGGCAGTCCCTGCTGCAGTTCCGGGGATTGCCTTTTTGTCGGGGGGACAATCCGGTGAACTGGCCTCGGCTCGTTTGAATGCAATGAATGTCAGATTTAAGTCGCGATTGCCCTGGGCATTAGCATTTTCGTTTGCACGTGCGATACAGCAACCGGCTCTGGAGATCTGGCAAGGAGAAGAAGCTAATATTTCAGCAGCCCAACAAGCACTATATCATCGGGCAATTTGTAACCGGGATGCCCGACAAGGTAAATATACTGCAGAACTGGAAAAGTCATGATATGGAACGCTGTGAATGCTGCAAAATTTTTGAGGGAAACAAGTGCTTTCCAGGCAGCCCCATGATGAAAGCCTGGAGAACCTTTTAATCCTCCCCGGGAGGATGCCAGGAACACGATCGCAACAGCTCTTGCAATGGGCGTAAAGATTAAAATGGTAACTGGCGATGCCCTGGCAATAGCACAGGAAACTGCTAAAAAGTTAAATATGGGCACGAACATCCTGGATGCCATCAGGCTGGGCGACTCAAAGCAGAAGGAGACAAACTCAGTGACAGAATCTATTGAGAAGGCCGATGGTTTCGCCCAGGTGTTCCCTGAACATAAGTTTCACATTGTGGATGTTTTGCAGAGGCTTGGCCACATTGTTGGCATGACAGGAGATGGAGTGAATGATGCTCCTGCGTTAAAAAAAGCCGATTGCGGTATTGCTGTTTCGGATGCAACAGACGCAGCTCGTGCTGCTGCTGCCATTGTACTGATGACACCTGGCTTGTCGGTAATAATTGACGCAATAAAGGAGAGTCCTCGCATCTTCCAGCGTATGAACAGTTATGCGATCTATCGTATTGCCGAGACCTTACGTGTCCTGTTCTTTATGACGCCGCTAGGTTGGGGTTGGGCAGGGGTCGTTTGGGGCTATGCCCTGGTATGGTTTCTTTTTAATGACCGTGTGACGACGAGATTACAGCCGACTCTACATATGCACGTGAGGTTGGAATTTAAGAGGACAATAGCCGGCACTCTGAGCACTGACGAATTATTGACTAACACTAAGTTTATTCCTAACGCCCCGTGCCGGCTTCCTTTTGTTGACGGTAAAACTATTTTGTTTAACGAAAACATGGGCTATTTGTTGCAAAGTGCAACAGAGTTACTTTCCTATACAGAAATTCCTGAAAATATTCCCAAGGATCTCATCATTTGTAATTTCTCCGGTAATCTCTCCAAGGTAATGGATGGCCTGCCTGATATCTATCGCAATTAGGTCTTCCTGCAGTTTATTCTCTAACCCGGACTTCACTCTCCTCAGACTATCTGTTACTTGAAGTAATGCTTTATAATGTCTTATATTTGATATAATTACATTTTCTGAATTAAGCCTGCTACTATCTACACTTTTGCTTAACTGCTCTTTCAATTCCTCAATTCCTTCACCTGTCTTTGCTGAAATGAATAAAAGGACCTCTCCCGGGTTTAAAACAATGTCTTTTTCGTATTCTCCTTTGGAATTTAATAAAGCTTTATCTATCTTATTTACAAGTATAATAAACTTTTTACCTTCAGTATCAGTTTGGTGATGTATTTTTATCAATAACTGTGATAGTTTCTCACTTCCTTCGTTTATATCGGCAACAAGCAGGATGATTGAAGCTATCCCAATTTTCTCCTGAGTTTTCTTAATCCCAAGGTTTTCAATTACATCACTTGTATCTCTTAATCCGGCAGTATCGATAAACCTGAATTGAATTCCATCAATAACAACTTTATCTTCTATTGCATCCCGGGTAGTACCAGGGATCTCCGAGACAATCGACCGTTCTTCCCTGAGCAAACGGTTAAGAAGAGTGGATTTTCCTGTATTGGGACTTCCCGCAATAACCACAGGAACACCACTCTTAACAGCATTACCTAAACTGAAAGAAGAGACAAGTTCTTCCGAAATTGAAAGAACCTTATCGACGATTTCCATTAGTTTATTCCTGTCGGCAAACTCAACATCTTCCTCACCGAAATCAAGTTCCAGTTCAATAAGGGAAGCGAAATGGAGAAGATCAGCCCTCAGGATGTTAATCTCATCCGAAAATGCACCTCGCATCTGGTTTATCGCAATTTTATGCGCAAGTTCCGATTCTGAAGCAACCAGGTCTGCTACTGCCTCAGCCTGTGACAGGTCCATCTTTCCGTTCAGGAATGCCCTTTGCGTGAATTCTCCCGGTTGCGCCGGAACTGCTCCATTCCTGATTAACAGCTCGAGTATTTTTTGCTGAATATAAGGGGATGCATGACAAGATATCTCAACCGAATCCTCACCTGTGTAAGAATGAGGGGCTCTGAAAATGCTTACCAGGACATCATCTATAACTTCCTCTCCTGATCTTATTTCCCCGAAAACTATTGAGTATCCCTTCTGTTCTGTAAACTTTGTTCGGTTATCGGCTGGTATTAAAAGTCCGTCACAGATCTCAATGCTGCGCGATCCGCTCATCCTGATTAAAGCAATGGCACCGCCTCCCGAAGTTGCAGGAGCACAAATAGTTTCCTCTTTTCTGATCATATATACACCATATGCTCCGCAAATTTAGGAAACATTGTTACCTTTCTGTCATTAATTATGTGTTAACTTTATTACAATTTTTTAAATCCAGACTCGCAAATATGGTGAACTATAATCGCAGGAATTTTCTTAAAACTTCACTGATGGGAGGGGTTGGATTTGCATTTTATAATCCGCTTAAAACAATTTCATCAGTACCGGGAAATATAGATACAGGCACTTCTGTATCAATCACTTCAGGAAATGACAGGGCTGACATGGTGTTCAGGGCTCTTCAGCCTTTTGCAAAACAGATAAAACAAACCATTGGAAATCGCCGGATTGTTCTTAAGGTAAACAACGTGCTTATTCATGTTCCGCTCGCCTGCACCCATGTTGAAACCCTTGAGGGAATCCTTGAATTTCTGAAATCAATAAACAAAATTAATAATGTCATAATTGCCGAATCATCAGCCAGCAGTCCCACACTCGAAGGTTTCGATAATTATGGTTATTTCAGGTTGTTATCGAAATTTCCCGTGAAGCTGGTCGATCTTGATGATGAACCATTTGAAATGATGTATGTGGTGAATGAAAGAGTTTTCAGGCCCCAGCCAATAAGGGTATCTGGTATTATCCTCGATCCAGATTCATATATTGTATCGGTAGCCAGGATGAAGACACATAATACAGTGGGAGCCAGCTTGTCACTCAAGAATATTGTGTTCGGATCCCCAATCAAAGACAAAGGTTTCACTCTCTATAATGAAGATTTAAGATTTGCACCATCGGAGGCGAAAGAGTCTAAACCAGGCGCAGTAAGCTATAAGCGGGCTATTCACGGCAACGGTTTTCATGCCGTAAACTACAATATGGCAAATCTTGCTCAGCGCCTGCACCCGGATCTTGCAGTGATTGACGGCTATGAAGGAATGGAGGGTAATGGTCCAACACTCGGAACTGCAATCGACCACAGGGTATGTGTTGTGAGTCAGGACTGGCTGGCTGCCGACAGGGTTGCAATCGAACTTATGGGCATTGACTTTACAAAGATTGGATACCTGAATCATTGTTCGCAGATGGGTCTGGGTATCAGTGATTTAAATAAGATAACAATAGTAGGGGAAACACTGAGGGATCACATCAAACCTTACAAACTTCCGGATAACTTTGAAAGGCAGGGTATCTGGATAAAACCTAAAACATAATTTAATCCGATATGAAAAAAGACAAAACTCAAACTGAATTTAACCGGCGTGATGCTGTTAAATTATTAACAGCAGGTTCGGCTGCAGGATTACTGGGATTATTCGGAACGAGGGAATCCAGAGCCGAAACTCATCAGACACCTTCCTGGGCATCAGGATTGCCTCCTGTCAAAATAAAAAGTGTTAAATCGATTACTACCGCCCCTGAAGGATCAAACCTGATAATTGTAAAAGTCGACACAACGGAGCCGGGGCTGTACGGATTGGGCTGTGCCACTTTTACACAGCGTGCAGTGGCAGTTCTGCCGGCAATTGACAGCTATCTGAACGATTTCTGCGCCGGCAAGGATGTCGACAATATCGAGGATATGTGGCAATCTGCCTATGTGAGCTCCTACTGGCGAAACGGACCGGTACTCAATAATGCTCTGAGCGGACTGGATGAAGCTTTATGGGATATAAAGGGTAAAAGAGCCAATATGCCTGTATATCAGCTTCTTGGTGGCAAATGCAGAATCGCGGTGGATTGCTACGCTCATGCCAGCGGCCCGACATTTGAGGTACTGGCTGAACGTGTTCAGCAATACATAGATCAGGGATTCCGGCACATACGTATCCAGCAAGGCGGCTATGGAGGAGTCGGCACAATGGAAAAACAACCTGATTTCAAACAGGCAGGATTTGGCAGAGATGCAGATCAATATATGGATCAGCGTACATATCTTAAAAGAGTTCCGCAAATGTTTGAATATATCCGTAAAAAATTTGGGGAGGATATAGAGCTCTTACATGATATCCATGAGAGGGTGGAACCCATTGATGCGATCAATCTGATCAAAGAGCTGGAGCAGTATCGCCCGTTCTTTATAGAGGATCCGTTTTCTCCTGAAAATATGCAGTGGTTCAACCATCTGAGAAACCAGACTACTGTCCCGATTGCGATGGGAGAGTTGTTCAACAATATTAATGAGTTCAGGGATTATATGGTCGACCAGTTGTTCGATTATATAAGAGTTCATTTATCTCAGATAGGTGGCATCACCCCGGCAATGAAAATTGCACGCCTTGGCGAGTGGTTTAATGTTCGGACAGCCTGGCATGGGCCCGGGGATGTTTCTCCTGTTGGACATGCAGCCAATGCACATATTGACCTTGCAGTCTGGAATTTCGGCATCCAGGAATCACACTTCTGGAGCGAAAAGGCGCAGACGGTATTCCCCGGTTGCCAGACTTACAAGAACGGTTATATGTACATTAATGAAGCTCCCGGTCTCGGAGTGGATGTTAACGAGAAAGAAGCAGCAAAATACCCGATCGGTACAAGATCGAACTGGACACTAAGAAAAGGAGACGGAACGATTATTAGACCCTGAAGGAAGCCGGGAGCCGGAAGCCGGGAGCCGGAAGCCGGAAGCCGGAAGCCGGAAGCCGGAAGCAAGAATGCTTCTGACTTCGGACTTCGGACTTCGGTCTTCGGACTTCTGACTTCGGACTATCTTTCCAGGTTCTGCAGGCTGAAGAATGAATCGTCTACCTTAACCTGTTCATTTATATTGGTGAAAATGATCTCGGATTTTCTGTCAGTAATAAGATTACTCGCGATCATATTCTTAATCATGTATTTCCCATCCTGAAGGGGAAAAATACTCTTTATTACAATCGTTTTAAAGAGTTCATTATCAAAGTTATAGAACTCCATTTTCTGAACCTGGTATTTATCCTTACTGATATAACTGACTTTCCTTGAATACCCGTATTCATCTGCAATATCCTCATTCTGCGGGGTGCTTTCAATGATCCACTGACTGACGGAACCCGACTTGCCGGAATGCTTATTTATAAAGTCTGAGAAGGAGGGTGAGCTCATGTCGGCGTTCGAAAATTCAGAGCTCATAAAGCTTTTCCCTTTTTCTGATGATACTATCCGGCGTGTTTTTTTCAATGCGGGAAGATATATCCACATCTCATCAGCTTTATTTCTATTGTCGACTACCAGCATTGAAGTGCCCCTTATATCGGACGGCTCAATAAACCTGATGAACCTCTTTTCCAGCCCGTCCGGAAAGCTCTTGGTGGTCATCGATATCGTCCTGTTTCGGATTGCTCCGTTCTTCTCTGTTATCGACAGATTGATGGTTGCACACATTGATTCAATGAGGCTCAGATCACGGCTTTTGCTCATAATCTGCCCTGCATCCGGTTGCTGCGCTGATGCCTGCAAAAGCGGTAAAAGCAGCAACATTACCATAACGTTTTTCCTTTGCATATCTTACGATTTTAGAAATACTCATTTTTTTTCTGACGAATCCCGGCCTGAATTTCATAATTATGGCCGGTATCAAAACTATAGCGCCAAGAAGGCATGAACTTATTGATATTATAACAAGGTAACCAAAGAACCTTATTGATGTGAATCCTGAGAACATCAAAACTGCAAATCCTGACATTACACTGAATGCATTGATAATGATGCTCCGGCCAATTGTCCTCATTGAAGTTCTGGTTGAATCCTCATATGATAAACCTTTGTTAATCTGAATATTAAAACACCAGATATATTGTATTGTAAAATCAACACCTACTCCGATCATGATAGACGATAACAGAGCTGTAGCTGCATCAAGAGCTATCCCTGAAAATCCCATGAATCCGAATAATATTAAAATTGAGATAGCAAGCGGGATCGTACCGACAAGACCACCTCTGAATGATCTGAAGATGAGCGCCAGAAGGAAGTAAACAGCCACAAGAGCTAACAAAAGGGAGGATACCTGGCCCTTGATTATCGATGAAGCAAAATCGGACATAATTATTGCATAGCCACCTGTAGTTACTGTTGCCGGGAACCCTCGTGTTATCTCATTTATCTTTTCTTTTACACTTTTTATTACGTGGCTTTCAGGTTTTGAGAGGCGTACAAGGATATGGGCCCTGGTATTATCAAGGTTCATTAGCTGGCTGAAATCATCCGGATTGCCGCTCATATTATAAAGTTCAAACATTTGGGCGATTCCCTCACTTGTATTAGGGATCTGGTCATAATCACCTTCACCTGGACTGAAGATAGCCTTACTCATCTCCCTAACTGCCTGTGATATAGAAAATACATTCCCAACACCATCCAGATTCTCAAGCCTGAGGGTCAGATCATCAATTCCCGCCATTAAAGCCGGATCTTTAATATCACCTTCAATCATTACCGAGACAGTTTGCGATCCGCCGAATTTTTTATTGATAATATCCGATGCGATTCTTAACGGATTGTTCTTTGGGAAGAATTTTTCCTGGTTGGTTTCAATCCTCAAAAGCATGATCCCCGATGCAAGCAGCAGGGTAAACATTATGCAAGCGATAATTATCCGCCCTGAATAGTTGATAATTGTTTCAGAAAGCCTGCCGAGAAATCTATCAAAAAAAGCTGTTCTGACCTTTTCCGGCTTGAAGCTTTTTATACGTTTTCCCTGCAGAAAAATAAGGGCAGGAATATACGTGAGGCTCATTATCAATGCCGCTGATACTCCCACACCTGCCAGTATCCCGACCTGCTTTGCAGGGATAATTGAGTGTGTAAGCAATCCTGTAATTCCTGCAATTGTTGTAAGCCCGCTGTACAGGATCGGCATTTTAAGTGATCCCATAAGTTCTTTCAGGATGTCGGAAACAGATCTGCAATCCTCTTTCTTTTTTAGATCCTGGAACCTGGCTACGAGGTAGATACCGTAATTATTTGCGACTGCAACCAGGATTACAGGGACAAGGAGGCTTATTATTGACAATTTCCAGCCAAGCAAAGGAACCATTCCCATGCAAATTGCCATTGAAAGCAGTATGACGCTGAATGGCATCAGAATTGATCTCCATTCTCCAAGGGTCAGCTTAAGAACAAGAAGCATGAGGATCAATGCAAGCGGGATCAGTATAACTGCATCCCGTCGTACATCCTTCATTATGTGCTGCCGTATAAACGGTAATCCGCCAGTCAATACCTGAGAATCCCCCGGATGTTCCGTGATAATTGTATCGATTTTCTGCAGTGTAATACTCTCTGTTTCAGCATTATTTATGGTTGCTGAAATAGATGCCGAGGTCAAGTCTGACGAGAATACAATATCACGGGCGAACCTGTTGCTGAGTATATCATTTTTAAGTGCCAGAAGTTCTGCAGAATCGGAAGGGATTTTCCTTATCAGAGGATCGGCAGTCATCATCCCTTCGGTGCTTGTAATGGTCCGTACTGTGTAAGGGGAGATCCGGCTGGTGACTCCCGTAAGCTTCGAAATATCCCGGTCTGCTTCTTTTATCCGGATCAGATTGTCATACGTAAGAATTAAGGTATCGCTGAAGAGCACCACAACCATATCCTGAACCCCGAATTCTTTTTCAATCTTATCGGTTGCAATCCTCGATTCCATCCCGGCAGGAACATAATTCCTTATTTCGGGATCAGTCTCTGAGAGTGGAATAACTGCGCCAAATGAGATCCCGAGTAATAGGCAGATACAGATTATAACCCAGCGGTATTTAATTATAAGATCAGTCATAATTTCAAAAATCTACCCTTACGGCTATCCTTATACAATTCATAAATTCATCAATCAGGTCATAAATGGAACCCTTCTGCCCTGAATAAAAATCACCTCCGGCGCTGATTGTCAGTCCATCAGCAGGTTTATATTTCAGTTCCGGCATCAGCAGGAAATCGCGGGAGGTAAAATTATACAGAGCGAAAACAGACGGTGTCAGCTTTGCATAAAACAGATCAGTTTCAATTCTTAAACCGGCTGAATGATAAGACCGTTCAAGCTGGTAGTTGTAAAGTCTGTTGAAAGCACCTACCTGCTGACGGACATAATCCTCAGGAACGAAATCAGGATCAGCCATTAGTATTGCCAGCTGAGTGAGATCAAATTCGGTCCCGATAAATGGTTCGACAGGAGAAGCCTCAAAATTCGGGATCACTTTACCTGAATATTCTGCAGTAAAACGCCAGTTTCCGGGCATCCAGTCAATTCCTGCAACATATTTAATTTCAGCAATGGGAACATATTCATTTGTTTTATACGATTTATAAGGTAAACTCCAGGCTGCTTCACCACGGATTCCTATGCTTCCTGTTGTAGTCTCAAAATCAAACCCAAGGTTCCTTAACTTATACGGAGTCATTGCAAGTTCTGCAGTCGGAACAGGGATCGGACCTGTCATGTCAAGGTTAAAGCTGATCAGCGCAACACCGGGCATAGGATCAAATCCGTCAAACCAGGAAAGGCTCATGTCAATATCTGTCAGATGCATTTGTGCCTTCAGACCGTAGCTGAACATCTCTTTTGCGGTCAAAAGTGTGGTTATCTGGTTTATTTTAACATAAGAGGGAAGGGGAATGGGATCGATCAGCAGAGCAGATGACCTGTAATAAGGTACAGCGACAGCTTCAAAACTCACAGCAGAAGCTGGATACCATTTGGCTTCCATAAGCAGATTGCCCAAATCCATATCTTCAGGATCAGGCGAGCGGGATATGTAGTTCTGTGGATTCAGTTTTGAAGTCGGATTTGAAAAATCCGTGCGCCCCCATTTAATTATTGTCTGGCCTGCAGTAACATCCCATTTTTGCCCGTTCAATTTAATATAGGCTTCCCGCAGATTAACCCTGCTCACAGGTTTGAGAAATTCTGTTCCGTACCGGAAACGCAGATCGGCAAATGCCTTATAATGAGGATTGTCTTTGCTTTCTGCCTTCAGGCTGAAATCAGAAAATGCACTTGAAAAATATGGTTTATTATCATCGTCATCAATATTGCCGTAAAATCCGCCCCTTACAAATCCATAAATTGAAGTGCTTTTTTGATCCTCACTTATTAAAAGAGCCTGAACATCCTGTCCGGAAATAATTCCGGGAGAAAGTAATAACAGAAGAGCAAATATTTTGAAGCTGTTATTCATTCCCGACATTTTTTGCAAATGAATAACAGAAAAGTATATGTGTCGACTTATCCGCCTTTCCCGTACCTGTAAAACGGGAATTTGTTGTACGAGCCGAGTGGCATGGACGAAATTAAACGGTTGCCGGTTGCCGGATGCCTATTTTTTGATTCCTGTTGCATTTTCCCTGTATTCACTGGGAGTCAGGTCGGTCTGGCTTTTAAAGATAGAGTTGAAAGTGGTTTTTGAATTGAAGCCTGAGTCGTAAGCAATGGCAAGAATGGTAAAATTATTGTTGACTGGATCACTAAACCTGGAAATGACCTCCCTGACCCTGTATTCATTGATAAAAGTGAAAAAGTTCTTTCCATGTTTTTCGTTAAGCACCTGGGTGATATGATGCCTTGGAATATTTGTCAACACCGAGAGTTGATGGATACTGAGATCCCTGTCAAGATAAGGTTTATCTGTTTCCATAACATGGATCAGCTTTTCAAGATACTCTTTTGCCTGTTTCTCCTTTAGACCGCTTCTGGAATATTTTTCAGTCTCTTTTTTCTCATCTTTCTCATCTCCGTCTATTATCAACTCCTGACCGAATATTACAGGCTGTTTTATTCCATGGAAGCTATACACAAAGGAGAAGAGTGCTATAAAGGTAAATACGACAAAATAGGGATCGAATGGAATTATATCGCCGATCATATTTAAGCCGCCAAGGATAAAAAGGATCACGAATGCTACATAAAAGCTTATAGATAAGATCTTCAGCCAATTCAGGGTTAAAACATCGGATGTGTAGGAAAAAAGATTCTTCAGATTGTCCTGATGCTTTTTTATCTCAATAAAAGCCAGAATACTGTAAGTTGTTACTGAAAGAAAAAAACAGGTGCTGTAGACTATTCTCAATGATATGAACCTGTCAGGTGTAAAAAAACTCCTTAGATCCCTCAGTAAAGGAAAAGATCTGAAAATCACCGATACTACAAAAAATGTTAAAAACGGGATAAAATGAATGGAGGCCAGCCAGCTAATTTTTCTTTGGGGATTCGTCATGGATTGTACATACAGAAAGAGCAGGGGGCCATAGGTGAAAGCGACAAAAGGGAAGGCATACATCTCGATCACCCTCGAGTTGATAAGGGCAAACACCAGCTCAATACATATTAAAAATAACCATGCTGCCATCAGCCGGTTTGCAATGGTCAGAGGTTTTTTGGTGGAGACCAGCAAGCCTGCAAAAAAAGATTGCGAAATACCAATATATAATATAGGATCAATGCCTACCATTATTAAAAATCAATTTTTATCAAAATTAATGAAAAGCAACCAATATTTCGGTAATTTTGAATCCGAACCACTTAATGATTGTCATGATTTTACAAAATGAAATTCGATCTAAAATATTATATATAAGTTACTTATGAGCATTCTTGTAAACACGGATTCCAGGGTGATTGTTCAGGGATTTACCGGAAGTGAAGGTACATTCCATTCAAAACAGATGATTGAATACGGAACGAAGGTGGTGGGTGGAACAACCCCTGGAAAAGGCGGTCAGGAGCATCTGGGCTTGCCGGTATTCAATACTGTTAAGGATGCGGTGTATAAGACTTCTGCAAATGTCTCGATTATCTTTGTTCCCCCGTCTTTTGCGGCAGATGCAATAATGGAAGCTGCATCGGGCGGCATCAGTCTAATAGTGGCAATAACTGAAGGTATTCCGGTTTCCGACATGGTTATGGTGAAGGAATACATAAAATCATACGACTGCCGTCTTATAGGTCCCAACTGTCCCGGTATAATTACTCCCGGAGAGGCAAAAGTGGGAATCATGCCCGGTTTTATACACAGGAAAGGCACTGTTGGAATTATTTCAAGATCAGGCACCCTGACCTACGAGGCGGTCGACCAGGTGACAAAACTGGGGATGGGACAATCCACAGGTATTGGCATTGGCGGGGATCCTGTGGTTGGAACAACAATACTGGATGCAGCGATACTTATGATGAATGATCCGGGCACTGACGCAATTATTATTATCGGAGAGATAGGCGGGAACATGGAAACCGAAGCGGCAGAATGGATCAGGGATAATAGCACCAAACCGGTAATCAGCTTTATAGCCGGACAGACTGCACCGAAAGGCCGCAGGATGGGCCATGCAGGCGCCATAGTAGGAGGTAAGGCAGATACAGCAGCTGCGAAAATGGCAATTATGAAGGAGTGCGGGATACATGTTGTGGAATCGCCGGCAGAGATTGGGATGACGGTGGCGAAGGTGTTGGGGGTGTAGTCACATGAACTCAATTTTCTTTTATATTTACACCGATCTTAAACTGAAACAACATGGGACTATTACAAGGTAAAACAGCACTGATTACCGGCGCCTCCAGAGGTATCGGTAAAGCTATTGCGCTTCTCTTTGCACGTGAGGGAGCGGATATTGCACTGACAAATATTGTTGATGATGAAGAATTTAAAAATGCAGTGAAGGAAATAGAAGCCCTGGGAGTAAAAACAAAAGGCTATGTTTCGAACGCTGCAAGCTTTTCAGATTCTCAGAAAGTCATAACTGAAGTGGTAAAGGATTTCTCGAGGATCGATATACTTGTAAACAATGCCGGGATCACAAGGGACACGTTGTTGTTAAGGATGACGGAAGAGCAGTGGGATGCCGTTATTACCGTCAACCTTAAATCTGTTTTTAATATTACCAAAGCCGCTTTGATGACAATGCTGAAACAATTGAGCGGTTCAATCATTAACATGAGCTCTGTGGTGGGTGTTTCCGGAAATGCAGGACAAAGCAACTATTCGGCATCCAAAGCGGGCATAATAGGTTTTACGAAGAGTATAGCCAGGGAAGTGGGTTCCAGAAATATCAGGTGCAATGCTATCGCTCCGGGATTCATACTGACAGAAATGACTGAAAAATTGCCCGAAAATGTGAAAAATGAATGGATAAATAAAATACCGCTCAGACGTGGCGGAACGCCTGAGGATGTGGCTAATACAGCATTATTTCTTGCCTCAGACCTTTCTTCATACATTTCGGGACAAACAATTCATGTTTGCGGAGGTATGTTAACTTAAAATAATTTATTATATTTACAGCTTCGCAGGGTGTCTATCCTTTTAGCACGAGGAAATGCAGCGAGACATATTTATTCCACACTTATTTTAAACAGACACCCTGCTTCTTTTTTTATACCCACCGCAAAACATGCATAATACAATATTCTTCCTGATCATTATTATTCCCCTGGCAGGATTTATTCTTGAGCAATACCTTGTCCGGCTCAATGGTAAAATGTGGTCAGATACCCTTCCCGAAAGACTAAAGGGGATTTGTCCTGAGGATGAGTACAGAAAATCACAGCTCTACGACAAGGATAATAAAAGACTCTCATTCTGGTCGTCTGCTTTCAACCTGGCGGTAATACTGGCAATGATCCTTGCCGGTGGTTTCTCGTTTGTCGACGGATTTGCAAGGATATTCAGTTCGAATCTGATAGCTGTTTCCCTGATCTTCTTCATGGTTATCGGACTGGCTTCCGATCTGATAAATATTCCGTTCAGCTGGTACGATACCTTTGTAATCGAAAAAAAATATGGTTTTAACACCATGACTGTCAGAGTCTTTATAACCGATCATATTAAGTCATGGTTTATTGCTCTTCTGGTCGGAATCCCGGTACTCGGGCTGATTACCTGGTTCTATTATAAAACCGGTCCGGCCTTCTGGCTTTACGCATGGATACTAATTACAATATTTTCCGTGTTTATGAATTATTTCTATTCTGAACTGATAGTTCCCCTGTTCAACAAACAAACTCCGCTGGGAGAAGGGTCCCTGAGGAATAAGATTGAAGAATTTGCATCAAAAACAGAATTTAAGTTAAAGAATATTTACCTGATCGACGGATCGAAACGAAGTACAAAAAGCAACGCTTATTTTTCAGGATTCGGAAAAAAAAAGAGAATAGTACTGTTTGACACACTTCTTAAAGATTTTACTGAAGATGAGATAGTTGCAGTTCTTGCACATGAAATAGGCCACTACAGGAAGAAGCATGTACTTATAGGTCTGTTATCCTCAGTACTCCTCACCGGTCTGATGCTCTTTCTGTTTTCGCTTGTTGTGGACAATCCGAACCTGTCACAGGCGTTGGGAGCTGATAGTTCAAGCTTTCATATGGGGTTAATAGTTTTCGGAATATTGTATAGTCCGTTATCGTTGTTGATTGGCCTGATCTCAAATTATATTTCCAGGAAAAATGAATTCTCAGCTGACAGGTTTGCAAAAGAGAATTTCAATGGAGCCGCACTGGGTAATGCCCTGAAAAAGTTATCCGTGAAGAACCTGTCCAACATGATACCCCACCCGGTATACGTATTTTTCCACTATTCACATCCGCCACTACTCAGGAGGCTGGAAAAATTAGAATGAATTTTTTACCTTTGCACTGCTTTTGCCTCCTTAGCTCAGCCGGTAGAGCAGCTCATTCGTAATGAGCAGGTCGTGGGTTCGAGTCCCATTGGAGGCTCAGATTATCCCTGGACCGCTGTCTTGAGTGTTTCCCGTTTATCTGGACAATTTTTTGATTCGTGTTAATACCAGCTTCCGGAATTCTACCTCCGATCCTTCAGCCTGTAATGCAATCTGCCCACGGTCGGCTGTACAATCGAATCCATAGTTGACGAGATCGGCGTTAACCCATACTTTTATTTCTCTGCCCACACATTCAATAACCATCTTATTCCATTCTCCTGCAGGCTTTTCCGAACCATCAGTCAGATTCTTTATCTGACGTTTTTTACCTTCGGTACCACCCCATTCCTCTTTAGGTCCGCGACGCGCTTCCATATCCGGGGTTGTTATGTCCTCGGCAATGCACCAGAAATCCCCTGCACTTTCGTGCTGCATCTGGACTTCTATCGAGCTGGGAAACATCTTATACAGCGCCCTTGGTGTTGAGGCATGAACCAGAACGCCACAGTTACCGGGTTTGGAGGCAAATCGGTATTCCACTTCCAGCCGGTAATTCCTGTAAACCTTATCTGTTATCAAATGCCCTCCCGGCCGTCCCAGGCTGACAAGTAATCCGTTTCGAACTATAAAGGGACTCGTAACATTTGCATCATCATCCATCGCAGGAACATCCGAATGCCAGCCTTTCAGATCCTTGCCGTTAAAAATCGTTTTGCCCTTCTTTTTGGCGTCAGCTTCTGCCGATGTAATTAACATCAGCGTAATTAAAATAAAACAAATCTTTTTCATATGCATATAATTTTGTTTTTAAATGTCGGTTTAATTAACTCATTTTTTAAAGATAGTAAATTCAGCTGTAGAAATCAAACAGGCCACTCCTGAGTAGTCCCGTCAGGGACGACCTGTTTGAAGAATAAGGAATTTGAAGATTATTTGAGGATATTAGACAATTTTGTATTTTTGTCCGGGTTTTTACGATCTGATGCGGGAATAGCTCAGTTGGTAGAGCATCAGCTTCCCAAGCTGAGGGTCGCGGGTTCGAATCCCGTTTCCCGCTCTCATCCGCCGAAGCTTTAGCGAAGGCGGATCTCATCCGCCGAAGCTTTAGCGAAGGCGGATCTAATCCGCCGAAGTTTTGGCTTTGGCGGTTTTTGTTACATTAATTCCCTTATTGCTCTTATCTGATTATGTATCTGAATCCCACTGACATACAATGAATGATCGGAATATCTTCAATGGCTACGATCATGGGATCATATTCTCCTGCAATATAAAGATCAGGGATTGAAGCGAATGGATTGACTCTTATTCCAACCGGTATATTTACACTTAACCACTTATCGGAATTCTCCGACAATAAATTTGAACCTAATCCGCCTCCTGCATATAAACTGACTTTCCCGGATGAGAAGAATGTGAAAATTCCATATAGTTGCACAATACCGCGGTCATTAACTTCCCAGTCGGCCTGGTTATAAGGTTTTGTATTGGCCCTGAATTCCACTATAACCTTTCCCAGCGGATTATAAGAAAGACAGAGCGTATTACCATCAGTGTTGTAACCGATCCCAATCTGGCAATGGGAGGGATTCGTCAATACAATTATCAGTAGCGCAATTAAAGGGATGACTTTTTTCATTTTCATGAATATTATTGATTTAGAATGTAAACTCCATCATTCCAGGTACCAACCCAGATATTATTTTCATCGTCAACCTCGATAGCTGTTATATAATTATCAGGGAATAAATTTTTCGGCGAAGTGATCCAGGTTTTCCCTGTATAAACATGCAGATATGCCGACTCATCATCTGAACCGGCTATCCAGCAGTAGTTCCTTTTGTCGGCCTTCATCCTTGTAAAGAAATTCAGGCCAGGTATTTCACCAAAATCGATCTTATTCCACTGATCATCTTCGAATTGGAATAAGTTATTTGATCTCATAGTTGAGGATAGGGAAAAATCTTCGACCAGATAAATCTTCCCGGATTGTCCAAGTGTAAAAGAGAAAACCCAGTAAAACATTCCTTCCTCATCACCCAGACAATCCCACGATTGGTCTGAAATGCGGTAGATATTGGTTCTGCCCACCGTACCGGTGGTAGCGATATATACTGAGCCATCCTCTTCATTAATCTCGATATCCTCGATAATATTCTGGTTTAAAGGTGAATTTTCGGGAGTTAAAAACTCAAAATCCTTACCGTCAAACACACCTAATCCGCCAATTCTGAATGCACAGCTCGAAAACCATATTTTCCCATCCGGTGCTACTTTGACATTTCTGACATAATTTCTGGGTAAGCCGGCATTCTCATTTGTATACCAGGTGAAATCATCACCCGAGAGACGTCCCAGGCCACCTCCGCTCGTTCCTATCCATACCGACTCATCCGGACCGATAGCCAGGTCCATGATCTCAAATTCCAGATCGTAACTATCCCCGTCACCATCTTTCAAATAATATAGTATTTTATCTGAGCCGATGGCCACATTTCCTTCATGATCAGTATCAATGCATGAGATCTTCTTTCCCTCCAGCATCCTTTCCGAAAGTTTAAAGCTGATTCCGGTTGGAAAATTGTCATTCTTCTCACACGACTGACCGGAAAGAAGCGCTAAAACAATAATTATGAGACAAATTCTGCGCATATTCAGTTAAATCTTATCAAAAATTATACCATACGAAATTAACAAAACTTCTTAATTTTGTTATTCTTTTCAGATATCTTGAACATGAGATCAATCATAATAACCATAGGAGATGAGCTTCTGATTGGCCAGACCGTTGATACAAATTCGGCCTGGATAGGTGCAGAGCTTAGCAAGCTTGGATTTGACGTCTACCGGAAAGTATCAATACACGACAGCAAAAATGATATTCTCGAAACGTTGGGGGAGGTTCAGGGTAAAGCCGAACTGGTGCTGGTAACAGGAGGTCTCGGACCCACGAGTGACGATATTACCAAACAAACGATCTGTGAATTTTTTAACAGTAAACTTACCATTAATAAAGATGTACTTAAAATGATTGAGGAGAGGATGAGTCGCCGTGGCATTCCAATGAATGAAAACAACCGCAGACAGGCAATGGTTCCGGATTCATGCAAAGTTCTTTTCAATGCCATGGGAACAGCACCGGGAATGCTGTTCGAGAATAAGGAAACAATATTTGCTTTAATGCCCGGTGTACCTTATGAGATGAAATATATAATGACTGAGCACTTAATCCCTCTTCTGAAGAACAGGTTCAGTTCTCAGACAATAATTCACAGAAATATAATGACATATGGAGTTTCTGAATCAAGACTCGCCGAGATGCTTACAGAATTTGAAGCTTCATTACCTGAGGAAATCAAACTCGCTTATCTGCCTTCGACCGGAATAAATAAATTACGTTTGACAGCTAAAGGAGCAGACAGACTTGTACTAAATGGAATTGTTGAAGAACAGGTTAAAAAACTTTACCGGATAATACCCGAGCTTATTTTCAGCGATGAAGAAAAAACCTTCGAAATGGTGATCGGTGAATTGTTGATGGAAAGAAATCAGACACTGAGCACTGCTGAAAGTTGTACCGGTGGTAAGATTGCACAGATGATAACGAGTGTTCCGGGCAGTTCAGCTTATTTTAAAGGTTCAGTTATTGCATATGATAATGATATAAAAAGAGAGTTGCTTATGGTTCCGGATGAAATGCTGAAAAAATACGGAGCAGTAAGCAAAGAAGTGGTGGAAAGCATGGCGAAGGGCGCCCGAAAATTATTAAAATCGGACTATTCTGTGGCCACTTCCGGCATAGCCGGACCTGACGGAGGTACCGATTTCAAGCCGGTAGGAACAGTCTGGATAGCCGTTTCATCAGAAAAAGGAACCGTGACAGAAAGTCATTTGTTCGGAAATGACCGCAATTTTAACATAACAAGGTTCTCTATTGCTGCACTTAACCTGATCCGCAAGCAGGTTATCGGTCAATAAAAAACAGAGCACTGCTATAAAATAGTAGGCAAAATATTTGGTCAATCAGATAAAAATCACGTATTTTGCGCTTCGTTTTAAAAGAAACAGTTTATAACTGAAGAAATATAAGGTATCTATGTCAAGGATTTGTCAGGTTACGGGGAAGAAAGCGATGGTCGGAAACAATGTGTCGCATTCCAAAAGAAGAACAAAGAGAAAATTCTTACCTAATCTCTTTGAAAAGAGATATTACCTTCCCGATGAGAAGAGGTGGATCTCTCTCAAAGTATCAGCTGCGGGTATCAGGCTTATAAGCAAAAAGGGACTCCCGACTGCACTTAAGGAAGCTAAGGAAAAAGGTTACATTGTGAATTACTAAATGAATAGAAAATGGCAAAGAAGGCAAAAGGAAACAGACAGCAGGTAATTCTGGAATGCACCGAGCACAAGGAGAGCGGACTTCCCGGGATGTCAAGATATATTACAACCAAAAACAGGAAGAACACTCCTGACAGACTTGAAAGGATGAAGTATAATCCTATCATGAAAAAGCAAACCCTTCACAGAGAAATAAAGTAAATTGTTAATACCATGGCAAAGAAAGTTGTTGCAGCACACAAAACAGGTACAGGTAAGCTCTTTACAAAATGTATAAAGATGACCAAATCACCGAAAACGGGTGCTTATCAGTTCCAGGAAGAGATTGTTCATAATGAATATATCCGGGAGTTCTTCAGCAAGAAATAAGAAGTTTTAACTCGAAGATATTCAAAGCTTTCTTCATGGCAGAAGAAAGCTTTTTTTATATTTATTCATTTATCTGTTATTAAAAATGGCTTTTCCGGGATTTTTTACCAGGGAAAATAAGGAAAAACTCAACAGTGGGCTTCAAAAAACCAAGGAGAGCGTCATTGTAAGGTTGTCAAGAGCTGTTGCCGGCAAATCAAAAGTTGACGATGAAGTTCTGGATAACCTTGAAGAAGTACTGGTGTCGTCCGATGTCGGGGTTGATACTACCCTCAGGATAATCGAAAGGATTGAAGCCAGAGTGGCCAGAGATAAATATCTGAATATCAGTGAACTGAATACAATCCTGAAAGAGGAAATTGTATCTCTTCTTGAAAACAACATGCCCGGAACCGACTCAGGCTTTTCAGCTGACTTCACAGCTAAGCCACATGTTATAATGATCGTTGGGGTCAATGGCTCCGGAAAAACAACTACAATTGCCAAACTGGCTTATCAGTACCGGCAGGCAGGGAAAAAAGTTTTGCTCGGTGCCGCCGATACATTCAGAGCTGCTGCTATCGACCAGCTTCAGATCTGGGCCGACAGGGCAGGCGTTTCAATGGTTAAGCAGCAAATGGGCTCTGATCCGGCATCAGTGGCTTTTGATTCAGTGAAATCGGCGGTGGCAGGAGGATACGACATAGTAATTATCGATACTGCAGGACGACTTCATAACAAAATCAACCTGATGAACGAGCTCTCCAAAATAAAAAGAGTTATGGAGAAAGTAATGCCAGACGCTCCCCATGAAGTCATACTTGTACTTGACGGATCAACCGGTCAGAATGCATTTGAACAGGCAAAACAGTTTACTGCTGCAACCGATGTGACGGCGCTGGCAATCACTAAACTCGACGGAACAGCTAAAGGAGGAGTCGTGATAGGAATATCCGACCAGTTTAAAATACCCGTGAAATATATCGGCATCGGTGAAAAACTGGAAGACCTCCAGGTATTTAATCGCGCTGAATTCGTCGATTCACTTTTCACGTAATGAATTATATTCCTTCTAATAGACCCCCTTCCCAGCCTTCCCCCAGGGAAGGAGTCAACCCATCCTTTCCCCCCTGGGGAAATAAGAAAGGGGGCATATTGAATAAATTATAATGAGAAACAGGAAAATCAATATCGTTACGCTTGGCTGCTCCAGGAATGTAGTTGACTCTGAAAAACTGCTCGGTCAACTGCAATCAGGGGGTTATCATGTTTCGTACGATCCGGATGATCTGACCGCCGGGACAGTCGTAATTAATACATGCGGTTTCATCAATGATGCAAAGGAGGAGAGCATCGACACTATTCTCCGTTTCGTAAGAGCAAAAGAATCAGGGAAGATTGATAATCTCTATGTAATGGGTTGTCTTTCTGAACGTTATAAGGATGCTCTGGAAAAAGAAATTCCTGAAGTAACCCGGTACTTCGGTGTAAAGAATATGGGCGAGATACTTGAACAGGTAGGAGTGAAGTACCGCAATGATATCGTCACAAGCAGACTGATCACTTCGCCCGGGCATTTTGCATATCTGAAAGTTTCTGAGGGTTGTGACAGGACATGTGCATTCTGTGCCATTCCCGCAATCAGGGGTAAATGCATTTCACGTCCGGTTGAAGACCTGGTAAAAGAGGCTGAAGGGCTTGCCAGGATGGGTGTTAAGGAGCTGATTCTCATCGCTCAGGATCTTAGCTATTATGGGGTTGATCTTTATAAATCCCAAAAACTCCCTGACCTGTTAAAGAATCTTTTAAAAATTGATTCATTTGAATGGATCAGGCTGCACTATCTCTATCCTGCAGATTTACCCGGTGAGCTGATCCCTCTTATCAGAGATAATCCCAGGATCTGCAAATATATTGACATTCCGATCCAGCATATTTCGGATAATGTGCTCTCAATGATGAAAAGATCGCATGGGAGACTGGAAACTGAAGAGATCCTGAACAGGCTGAGAAACGAAATACCGGATGCCTGCATCAGGACAACTCTGATTACCGGTCATCC
>Ga0105101_10000170_pt1 | contig 25830 bp, 16 predicted proteins | sample PPLLak21cMay2015_2_FD_87037 | JGI IMG/M metagenome (GOLD analysis project Ga0105101, IMG submission 87037) | Freshwater sediment microbial communities from Prairie Pothole Lake near Jamestown, North Dakota, USA - PPLs Lake P8 Core (1) Depth... | ecosystem: Environmental > Aquatic > Freshwater >... | reverse complement strand
GGGAAAACATTCGTTCTCGGAGCCGCCGAGCGGAAACGACCAGCGTATCTCGGGCCGGGAAATCTTCCCGCGCATTGGCGAACGGCCGCTCAGACGGTGGTCGCGCCTGTACATGTGCCATTCACCGGGCGGAACTGCGAGAGGGTCAGGATGAGGAGCTGTCATGGGACGCGATCAGATGGATAGCGTCTGTGGAAGTCCGGTCTTCAGTGACTCAAAGGCCTTGAGAACAAGGAGCGTGGCTCTGAGACCGTCAATGTGCGTAATGGGGGGCGGAGTATTTGTGAGAAGAGAGCGTACAAAGTCCCTGTTTTCCTCAGGGAAACCGTACTCCTCCGGATCGGTCACTTCGCTGGTGCTCTCGCCGTCGAAGAAGGTGACAGTCTTCAGTCTGTTTCTCAGGTGCGCTGTCTTTCGGCCGTCGGTAATTTGAAAGGAAAACTTCGAAACGAACGGGGTTTGCCCGGAATCACCCTGCGCAATGCCGGCAACGGCCCCGTTATCGAACCGAATGGTCGCCACGATGTTGTCAACAATCTCTCTTCCCCGGTGCGTGTAGTTTCCCCCTTCCGCAAAAATACGGACGGGCTTCGTACCATTGAGGTGGCAGACGAGGTCCATCGTATGGCATCCCTGCGATAGGACGTTCCCGCCTCCTCTCAGTGGATCGTTGGCCCAGAAGTCGTCGGGCCATCGTGCGTCCATCATCTGCCCCATCGTTATGAGGGGTGAGGGAATGAATTCTTTCGCGCGGGCAACCGAAGGGTAGTAACGCATCTTGAAGCCGGTCATCAGGGTGATGCCATGCTTTTCGACCGCGTTCCCGACATCAAAGCACTCCTGAAGTGTAAGAGCCAGGGGCTTCTCGACCATCACATGCTTATGACACTCCGCGGCTTTGATGGCAAGGGAGCTGTGCGTGTCGTGATACGTGCAGATGTAGACTGCGTCGACAGCATCGTCATGCAGGACTTTCTCGGGATCGGTTGTGGCATACTGCCCCTTGAATTTTGCGCAGAGGGATTGTGCGCGCTGTTCCACCGAATCGCAGAACGCACGTACGCTGACATGCTCGATACCGGAAAGACTTTGGGCGTGGATCTCTCCCATGCTTCCGCAGCCGATGATCGCTACCTGGATATCTGCTGGCATTGCCGCTCATCAATTAGTGAGTGAAGAACATCGAGCTGAGAACTACGCCGGCTTCCGGCGTTCAAGATAGTAGATGATGGTGTAGCCGATGTGACAATACCGGGATTGGAGAATTTTCGGCCAGCCGTCCCAGGATTCCCAGTAGAAGACGAAATTGTTCTCGAATGGGATACGATCCAGCTCATGAATTCTGTAGAAGGCATCCAGGTATCTCCCATCGGATCTCTTCCCGAATGTGGGCGAACCGTGGAAGTCTGACGTCCTTGAGCCCAAACCTGCAGCACTCTGCCAATTGTAGTAGTACCCGCAATAGTCTTCTGTACCCGTGGAGAGGTGCACGTTTCTCCCGTCGGGGACGCAATAGAAATCCCTTTCCTCGAATGCCCGGTTGTTTTCCGTGACACTGTCGGAGAGCATCCAATAATAGAGTGACCAGTACACACCTCTTCCCACATTCTTCAGGGTTAAGAGCGTATCATTGACGTTGGCATCGGTCGGGAGGCTGTCGCCTGTGCAGGCATAGAACTCGCTGTACCGGCCCTTCTCACGCCTGCCAATCTCGTAGAAGATGTTATAGAACGCGACCCAGGCCGTATCGCCGGCAATGCTCACGTTCACCGAGTCGGTAAATGGAACATCGAAATACGCGTTGTGCCCGGCCGTGTAGCCGTTGAGCAGGCCGGTATTGGTCACGGAGAAATACCTGCTGGTAAATCCGTCATTCCCGGTAGCACTCGACATGATGCTGGCCCGCGACATAAAGAGGTTTCCGAACCTCCCGGCGAAGCGCGGGGTTCCGTCAACGCTGAGTGTACACATCGCCCGTGGCGGAGCAAGGATGAACCAGGACTTGATCGTTCCGCCGGAAGGATTGGCGATTTTGAGATTGAGAGACCGCTCGACCGACTGGATCCCGGCCAGCGTGCCTATGGGGCCGGCATCGTCCGACGTTCGTCCGCCGGTGGACCTTGCAGAACCCCGCTCCTGCCCGTGTGCAAGAGCTCCGGTAAGCAGGAGTGCGATGAGAAGGTGTTTCACGGTTGCTCGCTCTGTCCCGTTAGTTGTTTATCGGCGCACAAAATAGTGAGTTAGGATTGCATGCGGCTCTCTGGTGCCGGGCAGATTGACAGGGCAAACGCTGGGATGAGATGCTGCCCCCGGTTCCGTTGAAATTCCCGGGTGAGCAAGACTGAGACGCAATCTACAAGACTTTCGTGATTGTGTCAACCTTTCACCGGAAAACGCGAAGCTCCAGAGGGTAGGCCTTGAGGCTTGATTCTCGCCCGGAGAGGATGCGCTAGAAGCCGACTCCCACGTTCATACCCACATGACTGAGGCTGAAGTCATTGTAGTCATCATTGGACTGGTTGCGCACCGCTTCAGCACTCAAAGCAATGTCCAACCCCAGTCCATTAAAGAGTTCGAAATAGCGCGAGAGCCAGAATTCAGCAGAACTGTGGAGATCAATCCTGTTGTTTGCGGTGACATCCCCAACGAGATTAAGTGCGGGCCCAGAGAAGCGTTTTCGCATCACGTTGATCGTGACGATAGACTGCAGTCCGAGCGGCAGTGTCTGTCGGTATACGATGCACGATGACGGACCGTCATAACTGAAGAACTCGTTGTAAATATCCTCATCCAGCTTCGACGTGTTTGCGTATTGGGCCAGATAGCGCGTTTCGGATCCGAGGTTGTGGCGGTAGCGAAGCTCCGCGATCAGCGAGCCCGCACTCCACGACGAACCTGCAAACACGCCGCCTGATAATTGTGAAGACGTTGTGGTTGAGGCAGTCACAAGGATGCCGTTCTCGGCCTGGACAACAGGATTTGCGCCACCCTTCTCTTTGCCTTGGTTCCCTGCAACAGAGATCAGTGATGTGTCGTCGACACTTTTGGGATAGTGTTTGAATCCTCCCTGCGCCAGGACGCCGAATGTTAACCCGTCAGGGGAAAACCATCCAAGTCGGACAGTCATCACTTCTGTAATATTCGAGAGTTCCGTCAGGTTCACGTACGACCGGATACCGACGTCGTTGTGGACACGCATGAACATTGTGCCAATGCGAAACCGGTACGAGGCGGACATGGAAGCTCCGAAATTGTCGAATTCACGGAAGGCCGGCTTGTCATGCCTCCCTCCAAACTGAGCTGTTACGTCAAGGTATGACCGCACGGAGTCCCGGTCTACCGGCTCTCCGCCTTCATGTTCCTCCTCCTCTGCTTCATCTTCACTTCCAGGCTGCACGATGCGTGGTGGTGAGGAGACGCTGCCATATACCTGCTGAAGCACAATGCGTCCGTTATGCTCATAGTAGTTGCGATCCGTGAAAGTATTGAAGAGCATCAGACCGCCTACGTAGCCCGCTGCAATTGTCCCATTTCCGAGCGGATGGGCATACTGGAGCTCAAGATAGTTCTCACGAAGTTGGTCCGGAATCATTTCATAATTATAGAGAGGATTGCGATGGTACCCGTACGATGTAGACATGAAACCGGATACCTGTGCCGACGCGGGTACACTGCCGGCAACGCAGAGCAGGAGAACGGCACATCCAAGAAGAATCCTGCCGTTACGGCTGTTATTGAACATGGGTTGTCTCCACAGACTGCACAATATCGAATCGTTCGGTTTTGGCCCAGACGCGCTTTTCTTTCCGCACATAATCGGACCACCAGGCCTTCATCACGATGAACATCCAGAGTTGAGTGTAGGTAAAATACATGACCACCGCCAGTCCAAGGTTGCGCAGCGTGTCCTCCCGATCATAGGAGAGTGTTACCAGCATCTCCCCAATAAACAGAATGAATGCAAGGATCCACACTGCCGTATATGGGCCCGGGAGCGCGATACCGACAAGTCCGAGCGCGCTGACTATGAAGAGCAGATCCGAGATAACGATCGCTGCAAAGAACACATAGTAGAGAGCAAGCGTGTAGAGCAGGTCAAAGCCCAGTCGTCTGTTCTTGAACTGCGGTATACGGCGGAAGAATTTGCCGATGACATAGTTGTTTCCCCGAACCCACCGCATGCGCTGACGAATCCAAACTCTCCATTCCTGCGGTTCCTGTTCCCAGGTGATCGCATATGGAATATACCGTATCACGTATCCCTGCTCATAGATGCGGACACTCAGTTCGGAGTCTTCTGTGAGCGCATCCTCATCCCATCCATGGAGCTGCCGGATAAGTGCCGTCCGCATGACGAAGTTGGTGCCGGGCAGCGTGGCGATGTGATGAAATTGCGACCGACCGGCCTGGAGCATGGATTGGAAACACAGGGTCTCGATATTTATGAACCGTGTCAGGAGTGTGGCATTCTTGTTGAGCGTCCGAAACTTGCCGAGAACAGCCCCCAATTCCGGATGCAGTACAAGTTGTGTGACCAGATACCGCAGGGCACACGGGTCCGGAGCGTTGTCCGCATCGTAAATCGCCACGACGTCCGACTCCACCTGGCGGATCCCGAGATTGAGCGCTCGGGATTTTCCCTGTCCACCCTGTCCCTGCGGCACATCATAGAGGACAACCCGATGGTTATGCTTCGCCATTTCCTGAATGATCTCCCGTGTCCGATCCGAGGAGCCGTCATTGATTACCATGATCCTCAATCGGCCGTTCGGGTACTCCAGCTGTCCCATTGCTTCCAAGGTCCGTTGGATCACCTTCTCTTCGTTGTGCGCAGGGATGATGATAGTACACGATGGAAGGTCGAGGTTCATCGCATCAATCTCCTTCTTCTCGCGCGCGGAGCGGAGGAAATTGATGCACCCATACACCGTAAGAAGGAACTGGTACCCGATCATAAACCAGATCAGAATAACAGCAAAGACGAACAATGCGCTCAGATCAAGTTCGAGGAGTGTCATGGAAGATGCTACCTCTCTGCCGTGGCAATGCGGCGACGGTGAAAGAGAACAACCGCATACATCAGCAGAAGAGCCGCAACTGATGCGAGACCGAAGAACGCGATCGCCGTTGATGACCAGAAACTTGTCAGGTTGATCCCGTAAGAAAAGGTATCGCCGGCAGCAAGTCTGATCGTGTGTCGACCCGGCGGCAGAAATATTGTATACCCGTCATTGCCTTTCATCGTATAGAAGGGAAACGTGTGGTTATCGACGATGAGAGCCTGGGGTTCACGGTCAATGGTGACCAGGCAGCGCCCCTCGGAGCTATACGAAAACAGCATACTCCGCATCCCATACTGCACAGATGTCAGTGTTCCTGTGATCGACAGGAGTCTGGGGTATAATTGATTGCGGGACAGAGCGCCGGGCACGTCCGTCACCGGTTTAACTTTGTGACTGCCCGCAGGGATCAGATACAGATTGTCCCGCGCGGGCGCGATCAGAGCGCCATCGAGTTCAATCTCCGTCACCGCCGGAGGGAAGCGCATGGTGAAGTGATGCGGTGCTTCCAGCGTATACTCCTCATCTGTGCGCGCCATCCGTACCTTTCCGGCATATGCGCTGGCAAGGAAGATCATGTCCTGCGGATTGACACTCGATTCGGCGTAGATCGTCGCCCTGGGTGCACCTAGCGCCGAGGCCCGGACAAGGTGATAACTCTCTGTCCCGGTTTGGATGCTGGTCGGAAACGGTGTGACCACTTCGGGCCTGCGGAATGCCAGGATATTCAGATCCAGCAACAGCTGGTCCGGAGAGCCGAGCAGGCTCGCATACTGCTGGCCGATTGCTTGATACCGCATCGGGTCGGTGGACCAACGATGTTCCGGATCCTCGATTTGGAGCGCGAACCCGAACTCTCTCTGCAATCCGATAATAGAGTTCATATCGACACCGATGTACTCCCGCAATTCCGGCGAGCCGTAACTATCCATCGCGGTAACGATCACCTCAAACCCGTCGCGCGACTTCTCGATTTCTGCACATGCCTGCAGGAGCCGGCGGTACACGTGTTCAAGCTTTTCCACACGGTACGCCGTGAACGCCGCATGCACATCTGGATGCGTTCTCCAATACGCCCGCGACCGGGGATCGAACATGTGCAGGGGATCAAATCCATGGCGCGCCTGCACTTCCTGACGTGCACTGGGATGCATCGGCGTGAAGAGCGTCGAATCCCGAAATCCCCTTCCTGCCTCAAAATAGAGCTCTGCCAGGTTTACACCGTCCCAATCGTGCTGCCGGAGAAAAGTGGTGCAGTCGTCCAGTAACGCAGTAAGACATCGCGGGTCGGTTAGCGCCACCGGATAGCGCCACGAAGGACGCACATCTTCGCCCAGGAAATTCTTTTCACGCCATTCGGGATGTTCCAACCAGAATTTCTGGCTGACCTGTGGTGGCTCAAGCCAGGCATAGACCAGAATCCCATTTGCGTGGGCCAGAGAGATGAGGCGTTTGTAATCATAGGTATACGTCGGATATTTGTGCCATCCGGCAACGTGAATACGCCGAATGCCCTGCTGCACCCAGAGCCGCACAAGGTGCTCAATACTCAGACTATGCCGGAAGCCGGGATCGAAATACATCTCCAGTGATTCTCGTCGCAACACAGGACCAAGACCCAGATAGCTACGGATATGCTCCAGCATGAACGGGTAGTGGCTGTACCCCAGCTGAGAATGCGGGTCAAATCGGGATGCAATGAAGATGAGTCTGCCGCTGCCGAAAGTCTTGCCCGCAACCAGGGGCGCTCCGGTCGCGTTATCGGAGCAGAACACCTCTTCGACATCATCCAATTCAAACTTGGTCACCGCCTCGCTCGCCCGCCAGGTTATCCGTTCCTCTGGAAAACGCGTGTCGGTGACCGCATTGACCTGCAACGCTGTGGTCCCGAACCGGATGCCAAGTTCCTCGATGAGATAGTTGCGCGTATCTGTGATGAGTGCCCCCCCGCTTCTCACCCACTGCACGAGGACGTCATACTCCTCCACTTTTAGTGAATCCACAAAGGCGAATGGCACCACGACCAGATTGTACGGCAGCAGCGTGATCGGTTGTCCGACGAATATCGTGTCCACCGGAATATTGACGCACGCAAAGAGTGCAGCAAATGACGCCTGGTCGTTGTACGCAGCGCCACGTGCGTACTGGTTCCACAGAATGACGGGGCGTGCCTCTTTCCACGATTCCCCCGGGGAAAACATTTCTTCCACAGCCTGTTTGACGCTTTGCACCGCCCGCGTAAAACCCGACTGCTGCAGTTCCTTGAATTCCGCCGGCTCCGCCGTATAGACCTCACCCGGTTTGAGCGCAACGGAACGCTCGATCTTACCCATAAGACGACTTTCCGAGGTACTGCGCCGCACTACTTCTCCGTCCCGATCTACAACTGACTCCACAAAGTATTGATCCGCAAGAGTTACAGCATACACCTGAGAACCGGTAAGAACTGCATGATCGCGAGTTTTGACCCAATGTTCATCTTCCCGGACATCGATGTACGTGTACCCCATCGCCTGAATGGAATCCACAAGTTCTTCGAGCAAGGAAAGGTCCACGAACGCATGAAAGAAGGACGCCGCAAAACCATCACGGACGGCCAGATTTGTCCGTGCGTTCTGTACGGACTGCAGAACGTGGACGCGGCTGGAGTCTCTTTCGGGCTGCAGCGGCACATACCCCAGGTTTTCCGGATAGATCCTCTGTCCAAAAAGATCTCGCTCTATTGTGTAGGGAAAGAATTGACCATAGTGCGAATGTTCGATGGCCAGACGTTGCTCCATCGCCGTACTGAAATAGTCGCCGATCACTTTGTAGAGCAGGAAGGAAGCGGTGTAGTGCGGCGTCTCCCATACCAGGGGATACAGACCGTTTTTAGTGAACTCGTGTATCCCCTTCTCGATTTTGCGTCGTAGAGCTTCTTCTGTTTCTCCTCTGATGGGACGATCGGTCGTTTCATCCCAGAACTCATAATCGGCTCCGGTTGTCCCTTTGTACTGATGTGTGACCCCGTGCATCACAATGGTGCCGCCGTTTCGCACCATATACTTCAGAGCATCCACGATCTCGGGTTTATCGGAGAGACTGATGCGAAGTCCTTCGCCAGGGTCTACATAGAACGGAGAGACACCCACGAGAAATGGAATGCCGCGTTCCGACAACAAGTCAGCTATGTCACGCAACCGGTCGGGATTCTCCATGGGATTGACATCCTCGATCCGGATGATGGCAGAGTGGGACTCCTCGTGGTCTTCGCCAAGGATATCGTGCAACAAATCGGCAAAGAGTATATATCGGTCGGCTGGACTAGTTGTGGAAAACGGTGAATCTGCCACGTACAGAAGGTTGCCGGAGCGTACGATGTACGGCACCCGAACCCGCGACTTTGGAGCATATGCCGTGGCAAGTACGTCAACCTGTGTGTTGTTTGATATTGTGACTATGTTGAGATTCGGTTCTTCCTTTGTAAATCGATCGGGGCCCCGTTCGATCGTATGGAATCTGCCGGTTGAATCGATATGGCTCACTGAAAAACCATACCGTTTGTTGAGGTCATGGCTCACCGAAAACTCGGCAAATCCAGTGTGAATCCATGCAACGGGAACTGAGGTCGTGATGATGTCGTCGAGAAACTTCGCTGGCACCCTGTTCTGTGCGTTGAACCCGACATAGAACACCTGATCATACGAATTCAGGGAGTGTGGCACATAGTCGTCCGCTCCCACAACCGTTGAGGCAGCATGGAAATGACCAAGCAGTGTTGCCAGGTGGCGCCCATCCCCGACGGCAAAGCTGGCCGGGTCCGTCTTCCCTTCCACCACAATCAACACTGTTTTCATCGCTCGTGCGGCGGGTATTGATGTAAGTCCAACGAGAATCAGGACAAGGCGTATCACAGCTCTCATATTCTTCATAGCCACTAATGAAACTCACATTGTGTGCCATCACGAATGATGCGAAAATGCGGCCGAATGGGGCGCCGGTGGGATTCACATCGACAAATCTGCCATCTACCCGGCAGATTTGTCGAATGATACCTTTGTGTAAGAATAGGGAATGAGCAGGTCAGATCCGCAGGAGTGAAGTGCTGTTTTGTCTTCCCGTTCGACTGATCCGGCGATGAGGCAGGGTGATCGGCAAGAAATAGCTCAGGATCGCGGTCTGCCTGTGCGCGGATGATCGGGTCATCAAAGGTGACATACGCATGAGCCGGGAACAGTCTTTGCAGTGTGATGGCCTTTCCCGACTGACGGGGCCCGGTGAGAAGAATGACAAGGAAATGTTTGGCGGCCTCCAGAACAAGGGGTTCGATTGCGCGTCGAATGTAAGTCATGGGAACCACCTCGGGTGTGCACGCGATATATACAAAGTGAATCTCACACTGGCAATTTGTATGAATGGCATATACTCAAGTTCCGGTCCGGCGGCACAAGCCGGTCCTAACACTGTCAGTTGCACTGTTCGTCGGAGTTCCCTACTTTCCAGTAACCGAACTCCGATCTCGTCCCCTTCTCTGGATGCTGCCCTCATGACCGGAACAAGGTATATCAATGCGACACACTTGGTCACTTCCTTTCACTTCTCCAGAGGTGTTCGATGAAAGAGAAACCCCCTCGCCGTACCAGCAAGTCCGCCCGAGAGGCGGCGGAAAAGGAACTCACCGGACTCCTTCCCACGCTCGAATCTGTCGCTGCGGAACCCGCAGAGAAACAGGACGCCATGAAGAGATCGGCCGATCGGGCCCGCGTCGAGAAGACCATGGCCTACACCGTGGAGCGTGTAACCCGGGAGATCGGCGACCTGCAACTCTCGGTCAGCCGAATGCTCACCGACTTATCGCAGCAGCTCAGGGAGGAATCGGGCAAGCTCGCCGAAATCCGCATGGCCATCGACACCGAGAACTCCCGTCTGAGAGAACTGCACGATATTGATGGCGCGATGGTTTCTCTCAAGGCGATTCTGGAGGTTGCAGCCGACCGCCGTGCGGCTCTTGAGGCTGAGCTCAACCAGCGAGAAGCCGATCTTCACTCCGCAATGGAAGCAAAGAACGAAGACTGGAGCAGGGAGCAGGCTGATCACGACGCGAGAACGAAAAGGGCTCGGGAGCGCGAAGAGGAAGAGTACGCGTACAAGCTTTCCTTGAAGCGGAGAAAGGAAGCGGATGACTACGCTGGTCAGCAGTCCGCACTACAGAAGTCCCTTCAAGAGCAGCGTGCGAAGGCAGACCAGGAGATCGGTGAGCGCCAGCGCACAATGGCAACCCGCGAGGCAGAAATGAAGGATCTCCAGATGCGGGTCGATCGATTTCCGCAGGAGCTGGCCGCAGCCACGAAGCAGGCGGAGCAGGCCGCTCGATCGGAGGCCCAGAAGCAGGCCGCACTCGATGCGAAGCTAGTCAAGATGGAAACCGAGGCCGAGAGGAACATCACCTCGTTGAAAATTGCAGGCCTGGAGGATCTGGTGAAACGCCAGGCCGCTCAACTGGAGACGTTGACCAAACAACTTTCCGCAGCGCAGGCACAAGTGCAGGCCATGGCGGTGAAGGCCATTGAGGGAGCGGCCGGCATGAAAAGTACTGTCGGACAGTGAACCGAAGGTCAACTCGCCCACCCCCGCTTTGCTGAATCCGCCAGCTGGTGGACACTGTACTGTGCCGATCCCAAGCGAAAGCGGTACTTCCGTTCCAACCCTGATACGAATCAGGACTTCCAGAGACTGTCTCGAGACATCGAAATGAACTGTCACAAATCTGTCACACCTGTTCACGCTTCTCTTTCCACGCAACGTCTCGCCAGGCACAGATCTGCAACGCTGGTGTCGGCGAGTTTGACATTGCTTCACGTGGAAAGTTGATGGCGGCAATGTGGTTCTGAACCTCCTGCCAGTCGTTCCGTCTCTCCGGAGCAATTTCATTCGGACGAAGGAGCGCCTCCTCGACATTTGTTCGTGTTCCCTCAATTCGACTCGACGCTGTTGCCTCTTTGACGACGTGCATCTGGATGAAGTAGTTGACGTCCGGCACATGTTTGGAAAAGGCGTCGAGTGAACCGAGTTTGTGGTTCACTTCTTCCAGGAGGGTGTTGATCTTCGGATTGCTCCACACCCAGATATGATTAACAGGCCAAGGAGTAAAACTCCTGTATTGGTATTGCTGTCGAAACGTCCCGGATTTGAATTCCTTCAGGTCCATGGGGCATCCTGCTCAAGGTAAAACAAGAACCCGCTTATTGTAGTCTAATGTCATAAAGTAAAATAAGGAAATCCGTATTTTAGTCAAGGGGATTCACACTTGCCGCTGTGCCTCGTCAAAAATCCACCCACCTCGCGGGGCGGATCGGCGTGCTCACGCTGTTGCCATTTCAGCACTCCGAGACTCCACCCTCCCGTCGTCAAGAGGCGATCTGGAAGGGGCCCTATCCTGAATTGATCGTCGAGAAGTATGCGCACCGGGAAGACTGATATTCGTCGTACAAATGGCGTGAAGGCTGATCTCTTGCTGCTTCCGGGAGACATACTTGAGGGAGACCGTCAGAATGACCGCACCGGGGAATTTGCGGGTCGGTTCCGGAAGATCGCGACCACCTATGGTCTCTTCGCCTGCCCGGGCAACCATGAATTCCACGGCCGGGATGACACATTGGTTCTATTTCGGAAATCCGGCATTACCATGCTTCGTGATGCAGTCGTGAAGATAGATGACGCCTTCTGGCTCGTCGGGCGAATCGGAAATTATGGTGATCAGGACAAGGTTCGAGCGAACAAAGCAGGAGAAGGATGCACTGCAGCAACTTTAGTACGGGTACCCGATCGCGATATTTAACACAAGATTATCTTTCCGCCACGAGGGACTGCCGAAATCAATCTTATTGGTGACCCAACGCTCGCCTTTGGGCAAATATGGGACGTGCAATGGGAACGCAAGGTCGAACCGCAGAATGAAAAAGGAGAGATCAAGCCTCACGCCGAATCCTGTTCCAACCGCTATCTCATCGAGGAATGTTGTGCCGGAGAATGTTCCGCCCGGGCGATTGGGATCATCCTTCCTCATCCAGATGTTGCCCGCGTCCACAAACAACGCGCCGTGCAGAATGCTGACGATGGGAAACCTGTACTCAACGTTTGCTTCGAGCTTGATATCGCCGGCTCGATCGACGAACGAACTTGAAGCGAGGCTGTCGGGCGCTTTGTACGAGCCGGGCCCGAGCGACCGTGCATCGAATGCACGCACACTGTTGCTCCCGCCAATGTAGAACTGCTTGACGTATGGCAGTGTCGAAGAATTGCCATGGGCGATTCCTATGCCGGCGATCAACCTGCTGGCAACCGACGAAGTCTGAGTGTTTGTGTTGTAATAATGCCGTACGTCCACGTCGACCTTTGCATACTCGGAATACGGAGCCCCGAAGATCGTATAGGGGTTGCCCGGGGTCCCGCCGTCTTTGCGAAAGAGCGATTGCACAAGATGAATGAGGCTGCCGGAGAGATCAACACTTCCTTTGAAGTACAGGTGGTTCTTCCGGTCCTTCTCGAGCTGATCGGCATACGTGAACGAATAGGTTTGGCCGATGATAAATTGCTCCTCAAAACTCTTCCGCAAGAACGGGTTTGTTGCCAACAGGTCCTTGAATTGCTGCGTTGTGTTTGTCAGATGAGCAAACGTGACCGAGATGGGATTGAAAGAGTGTTCTTTACTCAACGTCTCTTTCCAGTTATAGCCAAAGGATGCATCTATAGAAAACATCTGGTAATACTGGAGGCGATGTAACAGCCGGAGCCCCACAGCCATGCGCGTCTTCGGAACGAAGCGGCTCGAGATGTCTTCCAGCATAAAGGGCATGAAGAACTTCGGCAGTACCAGCTCGGCGCGAGAGCCGAGTTCATACGAGCTTCCTCCGGATTGTGTTCCCCGGATAGATGTTTCGAAGCCCGCCTCGAAGGTGAGTGTGAACAGTTCAGCACCCCGCAACAGATTCCTGTTCCGAAAACTCGAATCGAACACCGGTCCCACAACGTTATTCGATTTCGACACTCCTTGCAGCTCAAATCGAAGGGTCTTCATCAACACCGGGGTCAAATAGATGTGAGCGTTCAGTCGAGCCATTCCCGCCGAGTCGGCATCGACAAACCTGATGTTCACGAACTTGAACACCCCCAGGTTCATCAGTCTATTTAGCGTGAGATCGTGGTCGTGCCGTGTGTAGGGGGATCCCTTGACAAAGTGGACAGACCGGATGATAACGCCGGGATCGAATCTGTTGTCAAGATCGATGTACTTGTATCCGTCGACGTCTACCGTGTCTCCCGCAGGAACATTGACGCTATCGCGGTTGAGCGCATAGCCGGAATAGATGTAATTATTCGCGATAGTGTAAATGCGTGTGGCCTCTTCCGGTATTTGCTTTCTCAGGCTCAGAGAGAGATCGACCTTCCGCTCGCCCACGGAGCTGTCCGCCTGGAACAGCATAAGGTCGGGTGCGAAGTAAAAGAATCCTTTGTCTTTCAACGCTGCATCAATACGCACGCGTTCCTGTTGAAGCTTACTCAGGTCGTACGGCTCTCCGATTTTGAGAACCGTTTCGATCATGCAAGCGCGGATGGAATCGAGCACAGCGGAGTGGTCTCCCGTAACACTGACGCTGCTGATTGTATACGGAGGTTGAATTACGACATCGTATTGTACGTCTCCCGTCTTCTCTTCTTCACGCACTTTATAGTTGACCGCAGCTTGAAAATAGCCTTTGTTTTCAAGCAGTGTGCGCATTCTTGTCGCGACCCGATCGGCCTCCACACTTTGAAGCAGCACGGGCGGCTCTCCCATGCTTTCTTTGAATACTCCTATGTTATACAGCCATAACTTCAAGCGGAACAGCCCCAGGAACTTTCCATTCGGTTCGGGAACGATCAGTGTTTCCATTTGATCTTTGAGGTCGCCTTCATCCGGTATCTCGCCCTTCTTCTCGATATGTAGTTCGGCACCGGTGTAGAGTTTGTCGCCTTGAGCAAGATATCCGGTGTTGCTGCAGCCGGATGCTGTGGCAAGCACAATAAGAGTCAGTCCAACGGACAATTGGCATTGCATCGCTTGTTTCCCCACCCCCCGGGTCAGGCGCATTATTTCTCTTCTGCGTTGTCGCGAACGGGGGTGAGTGTGAAGCCAAAGAGTTTGTCGTAATCAACCGTGAACACAATCCCGACGCCAGTCTCAACGAGGTCTCCTTCAATTGCGCCGCCGTTTGTATTGTTTCTGAATACCTGCAATTGCCATCGGCCATCTTCCGTCATCTTATAAGCCACTGTGATATCTCCGGCAAAATTGTTGAGCGAATTGTGCTGGCTTCGCTGCCCTTCGAGATCCACGTTCCCGCCGACCTGAACGCTGACACGTTCATCAAAAAGCTGCTTCGTAAGTGCCAGCTGCAATTGTGTCCGTCCCTCAGCGGTGCCGGAAGAATAGTCTTGATATGATTCCACGCCTACATTGAGGCTGACTCCCGTGATCACCTTTTCGGAGAGGCGATTCAGTTGTTCGGTGAGAATCTGGCTAACGCTGGAACGCGCAAGACCGGAAAGCCCGCTTCCGTCGCTTACGGAGGCCAGAGGATTTGATGAGATGAATCTGCCCAGGACGAGAAGTGCAAATGCCTGTTTGTTGAGCTCGGATTCCTGTCCGTTTAATTCATTCAGCTTCGCGTAGATCGAGCCACCCAGGGCGCCCCGCTCGTCGGGTGGGAGGTCGAACCGAAAGCGGATGTTCGGCTCCAGCAGCCCTCCGTTCATCATCAGATAGAGCTGAATGTGGAGTTCTTGTTTATATTTGTTACGCTCCTCCTGGCTCAATCCGATGAGTTGGTCCTGCACCAAATCCAAAGCTGAAGTCCTTGCCGTGTAAATTGCGGTTATATCAATAGTTGCATCGGTCACCGATCCAAACCATGTGAGGCTGCTTCCTTTGTCAATCGTGAACTCACGACGGATAAGCTCTCCGAACGAAAGCTGATATGAGCCCTCCAGGATCTCGTAACGCCCTGTGACTGCCAGTTTCCCACTCGGGTCCACGCCGACACTGAATGTTGCTTCTCCCCGGATCACCAATGAATCACCGGCTATCGGGTCGATGAGTATCCTCAATCGGGCTTCTTTGTTCACTTCAACATTTGAGGTGAGATCTACGGCTGAATGTCGCGTCCCGGTGGTGTCGCGCGCTCTTTCGGTCCCCGGTTTCCTTCGGGACATGATGGGGTTTGGCGGATGTTTTACATCTACGAATCTCACTATGCCAAGACGCTGTTGTACATCGGTCTCCGATTCCGGCAGGACGACTGCGAGATCAGTTCCTTTGTCAAGTTGTGCTTGCATGCGGATGATTGGCTTCGCCTGGTCTCCTCCAACAATGATGTCGCTATCCAAGAACACGGTGCCATAATACAATGCATCTCGACTGGCAGGCTTGTTCATCAAAAGGAAGTGTTCGGTGTGTAGCCGACAATCATAACTGAACTCACGGTAGTCTTCGGTAAGAAGATTTCCACTCAGAGATGCTTTGTTACCGAGAGTGTCGATGAGCTCAAAAGATCCGAAATGGACCCCCTTTCCATCGAAATTGATCTGGCCATTGTTGACACGCAAACAGGAACCCAGGATCGTCGGGCTAAATACGGTGTTTGTGAACTTCAGGTCTCCGGCAATAGAGGGTTTCGTGATCGTTCCGGTCATGTGCAACTTGCCGCTCATTCCTCCCGAAACACGCTGAACCGAACCGAATGTAAAAGGCTCAATACTGGCAAGATTCATTTTCTTAAAATCGAGATTGAGGTCCAGCTCGCTGCCGCCTTCCTTGCTCCGGTATTTCCCTCGGAGGGCAATGTCGTTGTCGTTTCCGGTAATACCCATGCTTACTTCATAGACGTCTGCGGTCTGATTGTTTGCCCGCAAGACAATGTCGCCCACCTGTTTTCGGACAAATGTGAAGTCTTCTACTTTGATATCAGAGATGAATGCCATTTGCTTATCAAGATTCCGCAGCACAACATTTCCATTCAGCACTCCGCGAACCAATCCGCTGTCACGCTCAACGACTTGAGACAAGGTCCCGAGATCAAAAGCAGCAAACGCAACGTTTAGCGGTGGCTGCCGGGTGCTCCTGTCGGCGCTGTTAATAGACAGGCTTTGCACGGCACCGCGCAGCACCACATTATGCACAATGAATTGGTTGGATCCGAAGAGGACGTAGTTATCAGCAGGAACGTTCCATCTGGTATTCTGAAATACAATTCCCTCCGGCCGGAATCGGAATTGATATCCATCCGCCACGCTGTTACATATTCCAGCAAGAAGCATCTTTGTTTCTCCGTGGCTGCCCACACTCTGGAGGGACACTGCGATGCTATCATGTTCGGCGTTTGCGCTAAGCTGAAGATTCGTCAGATGCAGCATCGGATCTTCTATTGATCCGACACGTAAGGTGGACTGCAACCGTTGAGTATCTGACGTGACCTTGACACTGAGGCTGTCAATATCGAATCCGCCGTAAGCGATAGTGGCAATATCGATGTTCGCATTCAGACTCATTTTCTCACTGTCGTAATTGCCTTCGATAACCCCGGCGGTTAATCCCTCAAGTTGAGGGAAGAACACTTCTGTGACAATCCGGGGATCACGCAACGACATCTGGAACGTAAATGCCTGGGCTCTTGAGGCATTCGCAGGATGTTCATCGTGAAGAGTGAAATACCGGCCGAAATGTTCTCTCAGCGCAGCCGGCAAATCACCGGGCGCAATCGTCCCATCAAATCTGGCCGCGAGGAATGGTGACTCGACACTGATGTGGCTTTGCTTGTCTCTATTCACTGAAGCGAACACGAGAGAATCGATGAGATAGCGTTTCCGGTTCTTGATGATGACAACATTGCGTACGCCTATGTTTCCATTAATGTCGTTGATGTTCTGTCCCGTAAGGTCCGCGGTTATCCTGCCGGCCACGCGCACGTCATCTGAAGTGAGTCGGAGCCGCTGCAGATCGGCGCCCTTCAGATCGAATGCGAATTTGTATGTGGGGTTCTCTTCGCTTGTGTTGACAGTTCCGTTGAACGTAAATGCTATATTGGAATCCTTGATCTCAGCTTTCCCCTCGAACAGTGTTGGTCCGGCAGTTCCCTTTAATGAGAGTCGCCGGTAGGCATACCCGTGCAAAACCACTTTGTCCGCTTCTACATTCACCTGCGCTTCGATGTTGTCTTTGCTCAATCCCGTTCCGACGGCGGATGCCTTCAACGAGACCGGACCGAATGTTTCAGTATCGTTAAGAAGCGAACCTATATCAAACTCCTCTACGGTTACATCCGTCTTCCATCGACTGGCTTTTGAGCTGAGTCCGTGGGCAGAGGTCAATGCCACAGTACCCTTCAAGCGTCCAATGCTGGTCGCGATAACAGAAGAGGCGGAGAAATCCTTCGTTGTACCTTTGAAGTCGCCGCTTATTCTCATGGCAACCGGCAAAACGATGTTCTTCGGCAGCAATGTATCCCCCACAAGAGCTCGAATATCATTCCTGCCGGAAGCGAATAGAAGCAGCTGCATGTCATAGTAGGCTGTCTCTGCCTCCGGCAATCCGCGTATTGAGCCGGTTAACTCAATTATGGTGGAATCGCCCGCCGCGACCCTGCACCGCTCCACCTGCAAGTCCCGAACCAGCCCCGAGACTTGAAAAGCAAATCGTATCACCGCACCTGGTGTGTTTCTTAGCGGAAGAGAGGGCTGGAAGAAAAGCAGATCCGATACGGCGATGTGAGATTCACCGATACTCGCCCTCACGTTCACATTACCCGGGAGGTTTTTGAGCGCGGAAAGCGAAGAGTAGCTTAGGAGAACATTCTGGCGAATGCGGCTGGCTGCGGTTTCCACGGTGACGTCCGTGAGCTGCGCATGGAGAGAGTCGAGGATGAATTCGCCCGATAGCTCACGCACCTCAAGGCCGGAATGTTCCCGGAACGATGTATGATGGATGTCTGCTGTGATCCGGGTTTCACTGAAAGAGATGTTTTCTGCGCGCATTGACAGACCATCAAACCGGAGATGATTCGGATCCAAACCGTTGGTTTGGGCCGCACCTTGAACATCGTAGTATACCCTGTTGCCGCTGAGAATCAGGTCATGGAGGCTGATAACCCAGGGCAAACCAGTGGCAACAGGCTTTTCTAATTTGTTCCTGGGCTTTTTCGGTTGCAGGACAACAATATTCGAGTTTTCGAGCAGGAATGATTTGAGCACTATCTGGCGCGATGGCAGATCGATCTTTTCTGCAAGGAGAGTGGACGTCCCAAGGTCAACGCCATAGCGTTCTCCCGCCACTTTGTTTTCATAATTGAGATGGAGGTTAGCCAGCGAGACGGTACCGATCTCGAATTCGGCATCTGCAGATTGTGATCCATCCTGAGGCGATTCTTTTGTTTGAATAGCGCTTGCCACTGTATTCTTCAGAGACAATTCGTTTACATGGAACAGCCTCTTGTCAAGATCAATTCTGTCGATCGAGGCTTCCAAGGTGCCGAGCTGGAGGCGAAGATCCAACCCGCCCACCTTGTCATCGTATGTGACATGAATGCCGTTAAGAGTCAATCCGCCCAACCGCATGTTCCAACCTGGCCTCGAAGATGTATCGGGACTACTTTCAGCATTTGCGCCGGAGCCGAGTGCCTTAAGAATAAAATCGAAATTGAAGCTGCTGTCTGGTAAAGTGCGGGTGATGTGGGCGGTGAGCGAGTCAATCCGGACGTTATTCAACGCGATGTCGTGCGAGAAAAGACCAAGCAGGTTTACATCCGCTGCCAGCGTTTGAATAAACAACAACGTGTCCCGTTGGCGGCTTTCAACGAATATGTTTTGAAGAACGACCGAGTGAGTGAAAGCGATCTTGACTGAACCAACCTCGATGCGGGTATGAGTCTTTTCCGATATCGATGCGAGCGCCTTCCGCGCGATGTAGTATTGCACCCCGGGGAACTGCAGCGCCACCACTGCAAGGATGACCACACCCAGTATGCAGGCGAATATCCATACAACAATCTTACTGGCACGACGGATGTACGCTGTGGTCTTATCCCCTATCACAAAGGCTTCGGCTATACGTTCCTCCTACCGTCAAGGTGGGTACACAGGGCACACTAAAAAACAACAGACATAAACTATCGTTAGTTCTCGGGTAACGACGAAGAGGATACCGTGGTTCATTTCACCTCGCCGGCAGAGATATTGGGTTCTTTATTAAGGCGAGAATCAAGAAAAGGGGGTTTCGAGGTGCACCGTTGTTTAACACGTTTCTCCACCGCCTACTGCCCAAACCTCCGAAGCCAACAACAATTGGAATGCGGCTGGTACAACGAAAGACTATCCGAAATGACTGAGAACACATCTACCACAGAGAAGGTACCCCTGTTCGAGATGCTTCCCGGTGAGGACCAGCCCATTCTTGAGCTGGTCGACACACGCCGTAGCTTCCAGGCTATCGCGTACTACCGCGATCTTGCCGCACAAGCTACTGCTGATATGGGTACGTTTGTGGCGAAGCTTGAGGCTGAGCTCGACGCCACGAAGGAGTTCTACGCCAGAAAAGTTCTGGCTGCAGAGGTACGCGCGGAGTTTTACACAAAGAATCTGGGAAACTTTGCAGTGCAACGGGGCAAGACGACGGTTGCTGCGCCGCTGGGCACGGTCTTCTTCAAGAGCACAACCAAGCGCACCTGGCCAGAGGACCCGCAAGTCCTGATAGACTTCGCCAAGGCTGAAGGCGTTGCCGTGCAGCTCATAAAGATCAAAGAGTCGCCCAACAAACCCGCCTTCCTGAAGTACATCAGAGCAACAGGTGCGGTGCCAGTCGACGAAGCGCCACTGGAAGTTCAGACACGGCAAGAGACTCCGTGCGGTGGTCTAAGTGCAAGGCTTTTGCACCTCTTCTTGTACCCGCGTGAAGATAGACGCGCTCTGGTAGTTTCTGTAACCGAGCGCCGATTCGCAAAGAAGTATCGTAAATGTACAGCGAGCCAATGCCCTTAATGGAGGATACGCATCTCTTCACCGTCTCATAGAGAGCATCAAAGTCGGCAGCGGATTGAAGGGCTGCAGCATCTTGCGTCAGAGCCTTTTTCGCTAGCTGAAGGGCCCTCTTGGGAATGCGACACTGATGGCGATATCGCTTGTGCTTCCGATCAGTCGCAGTGGCTGCAAGAAACACTGCATCTAGAACCGTGGCCTGATGGCGAAACCAATCAAGCTCATCCACGGCTCTCTTTGCGTGTTTCTGGAGATATGCTCTAACGATGCTGTCCAATTTCATAGGTTCCTCTTGTCCGCAGGACGTGGCTCACCTACACCACAAGCACTGTTTCACCACTACCCCCGGCGCGGCGGCAGGTGCAGCCGCTGGTCAGGCAGCCAATCTACTGATGTCGAACTGGAATCTTCCGTTCGGCAGCCCAGTTAAAGGTGCCGAAGGTACGCGTCTCCCAATCCACGCGATCCCAGTATACCCCACTCAAGTCGAACTGAACCACAACACTATCCGACTGTCCAAGACTGCTGTTCGTCCAGAAACCGTGCGATAGATAACAAGCTTTGCCGACCGAATCCGGAATCCCCAAAAAGGGACCGATGTTGAGATCAGTGGCCAGAAACCCAACCGGTACGAAGCCCACTCTGTCCACAGTACCGGGACGCCCCTCGAAATGATACTTCACACTCCAGGGGAAATACGCACACAGACTGTCCGTTCCGGGATTCACTTTGACCGTACATTCCACGGCAAACATGTCAACCACGAACTTCGGTGAGATCGCTTGGGAACCTGTTGTGTCGTCGGATGCGGTTGTCGAACCCAAATCCTTGCACCCGCCAATCATAGAAACGATCAAGATCGCGAAGCATGCAAATCGGATCATGGTGCCATTCTCCTGCCGAAGGGTGGCTGCCTAACGGATCGCAGCACACCTGCCCCGTTCACGCTTGCTCAACTCACTGCGGCATCAGGTGCGGTCGGTGAGGAGCTACCTCGCCAATACGAGCTTCTTGGTTTCCATGTACGTCCCTGCTTGCAGCCGGTAGAAGTATATCTCGCTTGATAGACCACTGTCGCCAAACTGCACCTCGTGATACCCCGCGTCCATCTCGCCGTTGACAAGCGTCGCCACTTGCTGCCCGAGGGTGTTGAAGACCGCCAAGGTCACGTGTGAACGATTGGGCAAGCCGTAGCGGATCGTGGTCGAGGGGTTGAAGGGGTTGGGGTAGTTTTGCAACAGGGCAAATTCGTGAGCCGGTGGTCCGACTGAGCGCACACTCGTCGTCACCGCTATCGTGTCGCCGTACACCACCCCACTGGCAAGCAAGCCGACTAAGCGGGAAGTGTCTCTTTTGGTGATTCTCACCCCCTCATACCGGTACTCGAAGAGGTAGTATAGACCGATGGATTGAGCGGTCCCAGCAATAGTCCTAAAAGAAATGGGATGCATCCCCGCATCTCTGTCGAGAATTTGCGACGCATACACTGCTCCCGCAAAATCCGTGGTGGTCAGATGCCAGGTCACAACATCATATACATAGGGAGAGGAATAGGAAGAGTCAGACTTGAGTGACGAAACAAACAGAGGGTAATCATTCTCCCCGAGGCTGTAACCGTTTGTGCGGAAGTACAACTTCCCATCTCTATATAGCCAGTATTCCGTTTTTACAGAGGTACTGTCTCCGAAATGCGTAATGACAATCACACGGCGAAAGCCGTCGTTCGTGGTATCAGCGATCTGTCGAACAACTGAGCCCTTCCCGTTTATGGCCGACCTGTAGCTATAGAACCATTTATCGCCCACATCAAGTGGGAATGTGGCGGTACCCAGCATTGCGGGGGGGGCGCCATCGAGTGCGTTCATTTGCAGCTGGGCAGAGACAACGCAGACACACGCATGTAGTATGAAGGCAACGACTACAATCAGCTTCACGAGGGGCCCCTATCTATTGCGAAACACGGCATCGTCCGCACGGTACGCCTCGCCAATACTCTCTACACCTGCAACTTAACGGATTCACACAGCGACGTACCCACACCCCCATTGAGTCAGAGCGCGCACATGTGTAGACGAACAGTCTTACTTCAAAAATATGAGTGTCTTTGATTGTACGAAATCTCCCGCTGATAGTCGATAGAAGTACAACCCGCTCGAGAGTGTCCTGCCCTCGAACTTCACCTCGTGATAGCCGGCTTCCTGTTCCCGATTCTGAATCCGGAGAGACTACCTTTCTCTGTCCTTCCATTGCGTGATTTCATACGTATCATTGTCTGTCGGGCTATTGCGAGTCATCGTGCTGAATTTGTCCATGCCCTTAACGATCGCTTCACTTGTCGTTGTGCCCCTTGTGAATTTGAATTCCGCCGGGTAGTGCAGAGTCAAAACAATGGATCTTTCGAAATCAGAAATCCATTTTAACCGAATGATGAAATCCCAGTTCGTCAGGTTTGGCTGATTGCCGGCTATGTAGACCACATCGTCCTTGCGTGGCACTCTCACTCTGATAGTTGTCTCGTACATTTCATCTGAGAGTCCTATGCAAATCTGATGGCTCGTGAAAGCCTCCCCAACCAGAGGCTGGATCACTTTGACGGGAGTTCTGGAGTCCAGCACGGATTTGCCATCCACGACAAAGGAGTAGTTGTAGACCCCGGGTGAAAGCTTGAACTTGCCGGACCATGTTCCATCCTTCCGGGCCAGAAACTTCGAGATTCCACCAGGCAGACCTCTCACAATAACACTCTTTGCATCGGCATACCCGTGCAGCTCAAAGTTTGCGTTGGCATTGTCACTGAAGATCCCCCGGAGCTGATCGAGTAGTTGTTGCACATTCAGATTGCTCTTTGGAGTACCGCTTTTGAAGTCTGCCAACGATTGACCAGCCTCTTCGGCATGCCCATCGGAGTGTAGCGCCATTGCCCTTGCTACGTGCAACCACTCTTCCTCCCGATGAAATCCTAAATAAGATTCCAAGAAGGGGTAGGCATCCAAGTTGTACTCGGAACCGATACAGGCATTCACAAAATGGCTCAAGAATACTTCTTGATGTTCAATGGGGATATTGAATGATTGATACTTCAGGTATGCAGCTCTTCCACCCTCGGCAACAAATGCGTTGTAGGTTTTCGTGGTAGGGCTATTAGAAAGCAAGTCGCGTATCAAATAGGACTTCCTCCCACCGCGAAGAAGGTCTTTGATGTTCGTCTTGTAGGATTGGTCATATTCCTGGGCGAAGAAGAACCATATTTCACCCGTATTGAGATTCTGAATGTTTGAGTAGATGGTCATACCGTTAATGGCGGTACTCTTACAAATGTCCACAAACGAAGCAAGGTTCGCGCCATTGCTTTCCAATTTCTCGGTGGCGATCGGAAATCTCCAGCATGAAGATCCGTCAGCACCTGCACAGATGTCAAAGTTCGTTGATACTTGGAATGGCGTGTCTGTAAGCAGTCTCCATCCCGAGGGACCAATTATTGCAAAATTGCCGTATCGGTCGGCAAGGTGCATTTGGGCATGATTGAACCCAATTTCAAACCAGTACTCTTCAAAGAAACTGATCACTTCCTGAACGGTCTCACAGTCCGCAAGAAGGTGGGAGAGAATGGCCCCATCACCTCCAGGGAATGACTTCTTCCTGTGGAGGTCCTTTACTTCTACGAACTGATCCAAAGCATTGAAATCAAAAGTGAGCCCTGCTTCATTCATTCCTCCCTGGATGTTTGCATTCTCACCGTTCTTGGCCGAGTGAAGTGACAGGGTGAAATATCCGTACTTTGTTTCTTGGGTCTTGGGAAAGACATTCACGTATGCACGAAAGGTGAACCAACCGTCTTCGTTGTTTCCCACCCAAACGTGTCCAACTGAGTCTACTCCACTGAAAATCGTACAGCTAAACGCATCAAGTGAAGTCAAGACACACGAAACGACCAAAACTGCCTTCGCCCATTTTATCATCCGAATCCCGTCAAGGTGAACATATACTCTCCACCGTCTGAGGCAGGTGTCCCTCGTCAATATTCCATCCGCGTGCAAAATAGCGAATCCAAATTGAAATCGCTACTTTGTTCTGTGCGAATAAACAGGACAAAAAGCCGAAATGATCACATCTATCCTCTGGTTTTGCCTCTCACTTTTCAAATCACACACCCAACTTCACCTCGAAATCCTGTTTCTAAGAAAACAGCTGGAAATAGTCGCACGCACATCCCCCAGACTCCGACTCAGGCCCTCCGATCGATTCTTCATCAGCGTACTAACAGATCTTTTCGACTCCTGGAAGGAGACATTGCTGATCGTAAGGCCCGAAACCGTGATCCACTGGCACCAGCAAGGATTCAGGTTGTATTGGAGATGGAAAAGCAGGTCAATACCTGGCAGGCCAAAGATCCCACACTCCCAAATCAACCTGATCAAACAGGTGGCAAACGAAAATCCTCTCTGGGGAGCTCCTCGCCTTCATGGCGAGATATTGAAACTGGGATTCGACATCTCGGAAGCCACCGTGCAACGGTACATGCCCAAGAGACCTCAAAGAACCGCCCGGCAACGCTGGAAAACGTTCTTGAAGAACCACTCCACGCACATCGTCTCGGTCGACTTCCTCGTTGTGCCTACCATCACCTTCAAGTTGCTCTACGTTCTGGTCTTCCTTTCTCACGACAGAAGAAGGATCATTCACTTCAACGTGACAGCTCATCCCACAGCTCAGTGGTCCGCTCAACAACTGCGAAACGCCTTCTGTGAGGAGCAAACGCCAAGGATTCTGATTCGGGACCGCGATATGAAGTTCGGCGATGCGTTCACGGAAACCGTTTCCGCTCTTGGTATGGAACCAATTCTGACCGCATACAGATCTCCGTGGCAAAATGGCTTCGCGGAAAGACTGATTGGAAGTATCCGGAGGGAATGCCTGGATCATGTGATCATTCTGAATGAGACTCATCTGCGTGGGATTCTGGAGGGATACGTCCGCTACTATAACACGCAACGGACTCACCTGGGGATCAACAAAGATTCACCTGAGCCGCGGGAAGTCCAGACCGAGGGGGAGATTGACAAAGTGGCTGTGGCGAACGGGCTGCATCACTACTATTACCGACGGGCCGCGTAGCAAGAAAGCAGGTTACTCATCTTCGAATAGTCCACACATGCACCAAGGGAGATCTATCTCCCCGCCGGGGAGAATGTGACTCCTCGGATGCAATTTGTGCGCACTTCCTTCTTCGTAGGTCGACAACTCTTCCCCATTCACCTCATGATCGCACAGAACATTGCACTCAACTCATGACCCGTGGCGGCATTTTTGCCACGTATTGAATATTGAGGAGGGACACCGGTTATCAGCCGGTACACCCAACAATAGTGAAGCCCGACTTCGTCGGGCTCTGCTGTAAGTCTTTGTATAATCCACAATTGTGGATCCACCATCCACAATCGTTCTGTGCACCCACCAGGACTCGAACCTGGAACCCACTGATTAAGAGTCAGTTGCTCTACCAATTGAGCCATGGGTTTCCGCTTTACATTCGCCGCTTTGTGTCGCTTACCGATTCACTGTCAACAAAAGTGACAACACTCCGCGAAATAGAAAACCCTCCAACATGGGCCGAAGGTCTTTATCAAACCTATTCCATGTGAAGGGTTCTCCCGTTGTTACACGGGATACTCTGCGATAAAGTTAATCGGCACCTGTGATATACGGGAGCATCATGACAAAATCAATT
>Ga0105101_10000168_pt1 | contig 25922 bp, 27 predicted proteins | sample PPLLak21cMay2015_2_FD_87037 | JGI IMG/M metagenome (GOLD analysis project Ga0105101, IMG submission 87037) | Freshwater sediment microbial communities from Prairie Pothole Lake near Jamestown, North Dakota, USA - PPLs Lake P8 Core (1) Depth... | ecosystem: Environmental > Aquatic > Freshwater >... | reverse complement strand
GAACTGTCCGGCGAGTCCTGGGAACGCGGGCCGGTGATTCTCTCCTGGGATGCCGCCGTCGCGCCGTCCGATGCGCGGACCAACATCGTGCTGCACGAGTTCGCCCACAAACTCGACATGCACGACGGTACGGCCGACGGATGTCCGCCATTGACGCCGGGGCTGTCCAGGGCAGACTGGGCACGCGACTTCCAGTCCGCCTACGAGGAATTGTGCGCCGCCCTCGATCGCGACGAGCCGGTGCGTATCGATGATTATGCCGGCGAAAGCCCGGCGGAGTTTTTCGCCGTTCTGAGTGAAGCCTTTTTCCTCACGCCGACGGTAGTAGAATCCGACTTTCCGGCAGTCTATCGGCAACTCGTTGCCTTCTATCGCCAGGATCCGCTCACCGTATTGATGGAGTGGGGATAAGGGAAGCTCGGGGAGCTGGTGAAAATCAATTATCCTATTACAGCGTTTAGCCACAGATGAACGCAGATTAATGCAAATGAATCGAACCATGGATACACCAAATCCATTCACCCTTTTGGCGGGCTGGCGAATACCGGCAGCATATTGGATATCTGCGTTCATCTGCGGCTGACTGCTTTTTCTAAGTTAACATGGACTGACGATGATCCCGCTGCGCGACGACAATCCCGCCACCCTCAAACCGGTCATTACCGTCGGTCTGATCGTGCTCTGCACGCTGACCTTTTTCTGGCAGCTGACTCTCGGTGCGCAAGCCGAAGCGATGATTCAGGCACTCGGTGTCATGCCGGCGGCATTGTTCGGCTACCAATCACAATCACCTGAACTCAGACAAATACCGGCCGCGCTGACCGTTGTCACCTCGATGTTCCTGCATGGCGGCTGGATGCATCTCATCGGCAACATGCTGTACCTCTGGATCTTCGGCAACAACGTGGAAGACGCCATGGGCCATGGACGCTTTGTGATGTTCTATCTGCTGTGCGGCGTGGCCGCGGTGCTGGCGCAGGCACTGCCGGCACCGGACTCGACCATCCCGATGATCGGCGCCAGCGGGGCCATCTCCGGCGTGCTCGGGGCCTATCTGCTGCTCTATCCGCACGCGCGCGTGCTGGTGTTGATTCCGCTCGGCTTTCTCTCGCGCATGCTGTATCTGCCGGCGATGCTGGTACTGGGCTTCTGGTTCCTGCTGCAACTGTTGAGCACTCTGCTGGCCGACCCGAATCAACCGGGTGTCGCCTTCGGCGCACATGCCGGCGGGTTTGTCGCCGGCATGCTCCTTATTCCGCTGTTCAAACGCCGCGCCGTGCGCCTGTTCAACTCGCGTACGTTGCGTTAGGGAAAATATTTTTCGCGTAAATAGGGCAGTAGCCAGCCACGCAATTGTTCGCGGACGTCGGGATCGAGATGTCGGAAGGAGCGCACCACGCCGCGGCAGGCAGCGGCGCCACAGCAACAGGCAAATCCCGTAAAATCGTCCTCATCGATCGCCGTGCTGTAATCCCAGGTAATCTCCTCTTCCGGCTCGATATCGCGGCGCGCGACAAGCACGAGGCCGTCACGAAAGCCGGCATTCGGATTGCAGGAGTGGTTCACATAGTCATCCGCATCACCAGATGCGCCCAGATAAAGATCCGCGCCAACCTGCAGGTGAAAATCCTCCTCACGAACTTCGGCGCGTGTAAGCGGCGGGCCGGAAAAAACGAGTATCGTTTCGCCGGCAAGAATCGGAGCCTGCGCAAACACACCCCGGCCGTGCTGTAAACTGGTTTTGATATACACCTTCATGGTGCTCTCTATACAAATTTTGCGTCAGAGTGTAAAACGGAAGCCCTGTAAAGCCCATTACTGGTTACCCGGTTCGCGCGCAATGTTCCGTTTTCTGACCCTGCTGGCCTCGCTGCTATCCCTTGGCGCAAACACCGCCGTGGCTGCCGAACCGCACGCCAAGCCAGACGGCGAACGCCTGTTTGCGCAACGCTGCTCCGCCTGTCATGGCGCCGACGGCCGCGGTGGTGTTGGCGTGCCGCTCGCCCTGCCTGCCTTTCTTTCCAGCGTCGACGATGCATACTTGCGCAATACGGTGCGCCTCGGGCGCCCCGGGCGCGTCATGCCGGCCTTTACTCAGCTCACAGACGCCGAGGTGGACGCCATCGTTGCACATATCCGCCGCTGGCCGGGACAGAAGCGGCCAGAAACGCCTTCGCCGGACCGGATTGCCGGTAATGTGACGCGTGGCAAGACACTCTACGAACGCCACTGCGCCGCTTGCCACGGCGCGAACGGCGAAGGCGGGCACGGCACCGGTGTCACCCTGTCGCGCCCGCGCAGCGCGCCAATCCTGGCCCCGGCCCTCAATAACCCCGGTTTCCTGGCAGCCGCCACCGACACCCTCATCAAAACGACACTCGTAAACGGCCGCGCCGGTACGCCGATGGGTTCGTTTCTGAAGCAGGGACTCAAGGAGCGCGACATCGACGACATCGTGGCCTACGTGCGCGCCTTCGAGCTATTGCCGCCACCGTCCAGCGCGCGCGTACTGGAGAGCGAGTCGCCCGTGCTGGTGCGCGAATCGCCTTACTCGCTGAAACGTACCGTGGAAAAGGTCCAGACCGCGGTTGGCGCGGCCAACATGCGCCTGATCCGCGTGCAGACGCTGGATCAGGGTTTTGTGGCGGAAGGCAAAGAAAACCAGGGGCAGATAATCGTCTATTCCTGCGACTTCGTCTTCCTCAATGAGGCACTCAAGGTCGACCCGCGCGTCGGCCTGTTTCTGCCCTGCCGCATCACGATCGTGCAACAGGCCGACAAAGTACTGGTCATGAGCATCAACCCCAAACGCCTGAGCCGCATCTTTAATAATGCCGAGCTCAATGCAATGTGTGAGCAGATGCACCAGGTCTACACCGACATACTGGAGGAGACCGTCCTGTGAGCAGGTTCCGTCTGCTAGCCTTGCTTTTGTTGCTCGGTCTGAGCCAAGTGGCAGCGGCCGAGGAGTTGCTGATGGCTCGCATCGCCCGTCCATTTCCGGAGGCCATGAACAACTTGCAGGAGGCGATACGCGCGAAGGGCTATGTGGTGTCGCGCGTGCAGCGCGTAGACATTGGTCTGACGGCCAGCGGTTTCAAGACCGCGGAGTACCGCATTGTGTTCTTCGGAAAGCCGTCGGAAATCCACGAGCTGTCTGCCGCCTACCCGGAGCTCATCCCCTATCTGCCGCTCACGATTGTTGTGTTTGCCGAGGGCGATGACACACTGATACTGACCCCCGACCCGCTCAAACTTGGCGAATTCTTCAACAAGCCGGCATTGCTCAAACGTTTTGGGGTCTGGGAAAAAGACGTGCTTGCGATATTCGACGAGGTATCGCGCTCTCACTAGCAGTTTGCTGAAAAACCCGTTTTCAGCAGACTGCCGGACAACCGCGCCTCAGCGCTCGGCGTGGATGCCGTTCAGTTGCCGGTACCGGAACGTAGTCGCAAACTTGGCTCGCTGGATAAAGTAGGTTCACTGGGTCCACTGACTGTGCGACGGGATGCCTGCATCCGCCCTGCTGTCTCGCCGAGCAGGTGCAGACCTTCGGAGGCAAGATAGGTGACGACGATCACCAGAATCGCACTCAGCACACCACCAACCATGAACTCGATACCGCCCATAAAGGTCGCGTCGCCGAACAACGGCAGGAATTTCGGCGGCGGATTGAGAATGGTGCCAATGCCCTTGCCAGTGAACCAGACATAGACCCCCCCGCCTACGGCAACCAGGCTGACGAACGCTGCCATTGCTTCGCCCGCCGCACGCAACAGGATCGCGGCCAGGGGGAACATGTTGTAATTCCCACCCGCCAGGGCGTCGATATTCCGGGCGCGGATGAACAAACCATGCACTACGGCGTAGACCGCCAACACGAAAAAAATCTGGAAGACAACGCCACCGAGGATACCGCTCGCCGGCAAAGCGAAAATCACCTTACCGGCCTTGAAGAAGGTCACGAGACTGGCTGGCACAATGAGCGCGGCCAGTACGCGCAGCGTGATGGCCAGCAGGCGATTGAGCCGGCGGGGCTCGGCCAACCAGTTGAGCACGGTTTGCATAAAAAAATATTTTTCCATCCAGTGGATCCTCAGGCCTTGGCATTTATTTTTTGAAGCATCCGATTCTACTTCCGGAAACGGCGCAAGAGCGATGCCGAAATGCGCAGCCTGTACTGTTTTTCCGACGGACGGCAGCAACCTGCCGACCCTGAAGCTAAATTTCAGTCAAAAAACACCCGCCTTAACATCCGTCAGCGGATCGGGGAGAATGCCGGCATGCGCCAATATCTCGATCTCATGCAAACCGTGCTGGAGCACGGCACCGTCAAGGGCGACCGCACCGGCACCGGCACCCGAAGCGTATTCGGCTATCAGATGCGCTTCGACCTGGGCCAGGGCTTCCCGCTGCTGACAACCAAAAAGGTGCACCTGCGATCGATCATCCATGAACTCCTGTGGTTCCTGCGTGGCGACACCAATATTCGCTACCTGCGCGACAACAACGTAACGATCTGGGATGAGTGGGCGGATGAAAACGGTGAACTCGGACCGGTATACGGTTCGCAATGGCGCAGCTGGCCGAGTGCCGATGGCCGGCACATCGACCAGATCAGCGCCGTGGTGCGCGAAATCAGCGAAAACCCGAACTCCCGCCGCCTGATCGTAAGTGCCTGGAATGTGGGGGAGATAGACCGCATGGCGCTGCCACCGTGCCATGCTTTCTTCCAGTTCTACGTAGCGGACGAGCGGCTCTCCTGTCAACTCTACCAGCGCAGTGCCGATATTTTCCTCGGCGTGCCATTCAATATCGCTTCCTATGCCCTGCTCACGCTGATGGTGGCTCAGGTGACCGGACTCAAGCCCGGCGATTTCATCCACACCCTGGGCGATGCGCACCTCTACAGCAACCACTTCGAACAGGCGCGCACGCAACTGGTGCGCGCACCGCGGCCATTGCCAAGCATGCACCTCAACCCCGCAGTGCACTCGATCTTCGATTTTCAATTCGATGATTTTGAGTTGCTGAATTACGACCCGCATCCCGCCATCAAGGCACCGGTCGCGGTATGACCGCCAAGGATGGCGGAAATACTGGGCGCGAAGCCGCCCCCCCGGGGACAAACTCAGAAGCAGTTTCCAGTACGACCGCCGTACGACCGCGTATCGCACTCATCTGGGCGATGGCCCGCAACCGCGTCATCGGCCGCGACAACACGCTGCCTTGGCGTCTGCCGGCGGACATGCGGCATTTCCGCGAGTTGACGACCGGTCACCCGGTGCTCATGGGCCGCAAGACTTTCGAGTCGCTAGGCCGTCCACTGCCGGGTCGCACCAACATCGTTATCACTTCCAATCGTCACTACGTGGCGCAAGGCTGCCTCGTGGCCCATTCTCTGGATGAAGCGCTTGCACTGGCCGTCCCGCATGCGCGGCCATACGATCCTCTCATTTTTGTGATCGGCGGAGAGAAGCTGTATGCCCAGATGCTGCCCCACGCCGACCTCCTGTATGTGACGCTGGTCGAGGCTGATATCGAGGGTGATGCCTGGTTTCCGGAGTTTGACCGGTCGAAATGGCGCGAGACGTTAACGGTGTTGCACCCAGCCGACGAGAAGAACCCGTATCCTTGCGAATTTCAGACGCTGGAAAGAAAAACGCCCCGGACGTGACGACCGGGGCGCAGTTATGCATGCAGAAAAGGCGATTACGGTGCGGGCGCCTCAGGCGGCGATCTGAGCCACGAGGCTCTGTGCCTGTTGCTTCTGGGATTCATTGCCTTCCGCTATGACCTCATCCAGAATACTGCGCGCACCCTCGGAATCGCCCATGTCGATATAGGCCTTGGCGAGGTCGAGTTTGGTTGCTGTCTCGTCCCAGCCGGGCAACCCGCCTTCCGCTACAGCGCCGGTCGACTGCTCCTGATCCATTTCAGTAACAGAATCACCCATCCCGCCGAGCGAAAACTCCTCGGTTTCTCCACCCGCCGACGGGCTACCGCCGGAAGTCGAGAAATCCAACCCAGTCGTGAGCTCCTGCGTGCCCGATGTATCGAAATCGATCATGGTGGGCGAGCTATCGGCCGTTTCGGGTGCACCGATATTGAAGTCCATGTCGAAGCTGGAAGCACTGTCGGTGGCCGGCGGCGCTGCACCTGCACCCATGTCGAGTGACATGTCAAATGACGGCTCAGCCGGCGCTTCGCTGGCTCCGGTTTTCTGAGTATCGAAATCCATATTGAAATCGAGCCCCGAAGAGACCGGTGCCGCAGCCGACTCTAGTCCTTGCGTTGAAAGCATGGTTTCGGGTGCGTTGTCGCTGCCTGCAGTCATGGACAGCTCGTCCGCGAGCATCGTTGTCGGGGCAGCGGAATCGCGCGTTGCGGGTTTTCCACCGCGGAACATGGGATTGGAGGGGCTTAGTTTTCGACCCATCTCTTCGGCCTTGTCCCAGACCTTGCCGCCCTTGCCTTCGAGCGCGGCATAAAGCTCCTCGGCCAAGGTCTCAAATGCGGCGGCGTCGTTGCGCTGGAAATATATTTCGAGCAGCTTGCCTTTAAGTTCTTGACGGGCAGGATCCTTGACGATGGCGTCCTTGAGTATTTCCTCGGCCTGTTCGTCGCGACCATAGGCGAGGTATACCTCGGCTTCGGCAATCGGATCGACTTCATCCGTATGGACATTGCCCATGCCTCCCTGGCTGAAATCACTCAGGAACGAAGTATCACTAGCCGCCACCTGGCCGCTGGTGTCGGTAATACTGGCCTCGCTCGACAGGCTGCTGCTGCTCAATATGCTTTCGGAGAACTCACGTGAAGCACGTTGCCGCCGGTAGGCGTACATCCCGCCCACACCGACAGCCAGGACACCCAGGACAGCCAGCAGGATCAAGGTCAGTGGATTCTCGCTGACACTGGAAATAATGCCGTCCAGAAAGCCCTCTTCAGGCACGGCCGGTGCGGGCGCCGGTTTCGCCACGATGGCGGGTTTCTTGACGGGCGCTGCTTCGACAGCCGGCTTGGCGGCCTCAGCGGGCTTCGCTGCCGCCGCTTGAGCGGCCTTGGCCGCATCCGCCGCGGCCTTGTCCTTGGCAGCTTTTTCCTGTGCCACTGCCTCAGCGGCTGCTTTGGCCTCAGCGGCTGCTTTGGCCTCAGCGGCTGCTTTGGCCTCAGCGGCTGCTTTGGCCTCAGCTGCCTGCTTGTCGGCAGCCTGCTTTTGGGCAAGCGCGAGATCCTTGTTCTCCAGCACAACCAGACGCTCGGTATTCTTGACCTGCTCTTGCAGTTTGCCGACGCGCTCGCGCATCTCCTTGTTCTGCATCTGCTTAGATTCGATGGCCTCTTCCAAAGTGGCCACGCGCTCCGTCAGGGCGCGCTGTTCCTTGCCGGCATCTTTTTTAGTTTCGACACCCGGGGTTTTCGTGCTCTCCTCCGCCACTTCCTGCTCAAGGTTGGCGCGCACGATCCTAAGCAAGTCCACCGGCTCGGCCTTGCCGGACGCAACCGTCTTGTCCTTGCCCGTTTTTCCGGACTTGGCTGCTTTTGCGGTTTTTTCCGCTGCAGCCTTCTCCGGCTCCGGCGTCGCAGCCGTCGTCTGCGTTTCGGCCTCGGCAACCGCAACGGCCCGGCTTGCGCCAGCTAGTTTCAATTTGTACTCCTGCCAGGCATCGTATTGGGCGCGGTATTCCGTCGCGGCCTGGGTCTTGGGAATCGCAGCGATGGTCTCGTGATCCGGCACGGTGAGAATCTTGCCGGTCTTGAGATTATTCACGTTGTTCCCGAAGAACGCCGACGGATTGGCGCGCAGCAGCGCGAGCATCACCTGCTGAGGAGTCAGGCTTGTGTCGACATTCAGTTTTTTCGCCACCTGAGTCAGCGTATCGCCTTGAATGATCGGGCCGTATTCGCGTGCCGCCTCGGCACCGGTCGAAGCAGGTACTTCGGTAAACGGTGCCGGTGCAAGTTCGCTCACGACAGCCGGTTCCGGTTCGGTCGCTGGAGCCGCAGCTGACGGCAGTATGGGTTCGACCGTTGCGGCGCTGTCGGCCACCACAGGAGCGGCTTCTGGGACAGGAGCAGCCTCTTGCTGGGGTATGGCCGCAACCTCGGCCGGCGCGCTAGCCGGGGCTTCCGCTGGCACTTCAGCCGGGACGGCAACCGGAGCAGCAGGCTCGCTGACGGCCAGCGAGGCTTTCTCTTCCGCCGCAATCTCCGGCCTCTGCTCGGTGGTACCCATCGGCGGCAATTCTTCGATCGGCGCTGCTTCTGCAATTGGCGCGATTTCAACAACCGGCGCGACGTCGGGAACGACTTCGGGAGCACTGCTGACCGGAACATTTATCTCGGCGGGAGCGCCACTGACCCACTGTGGTGGATCGAGCAAGGCGCTGTACTCACGAATCAGGTGCCCACCGCTCCAGTCGACCTGAATTAAAAAATGCAGGAATGGCTCACGCACCGGTTTGTGGGTGGCGAGCTTGAGATAGTATTGTCCGTTGGGATGCTGATTAACCGTGTACGTGATTTCGAACAGAAAGGCGTTGCGTTCGACTCCGGCAATTTCGAAGTCTGCACGCGAAGCAAGCGAAGTCTTGAGCGTCTTGATCTCCTGTGCGGTCGGAGAAATAAGATCAATCTGTCCGTTGAACGGTTCGTCCAGACCGGAATTCACTGTCAGCCGTCCAAGGCCGAGGGCCTGGACTGCCATCGGCGTCGCGATCAACACGGCCACGAACAAAAGACGCAGTGTCAAGCGGACACCACCATGCGCTTGATGCATCGGCCTCTTTCCCCCGTTTTCATCCTGTACCACGTTAAGATAGGCTTTAGTTACTTGGAGTTATGAAACTATAGTAGTAATAATCTTTATGAAGCACAAGTAACCATAGCTTACAGATAAGTTTTCACCAATACCTCGGCAATTTGTACGGCATTTTTGGCGGAACCCTTACGGGCGTTATCCGCCACTACCCACATATTAAGGGCTTGGGCAGGAGAAATGTCCTGGCGGATGCGGCCTACATAGACCGAATCCGTACCGACAGCACCGATAGGTGTTGGAAAATCGTCCGCTTTACGCCCATCCATGACCACCACCCCCGGGGCCTTTTCCAGCAGACGGCGTGCGCCGGCAGCATCGAGCGGGCGGGACGTTTCGACATGCAGCACGGCGCAGTACCCGAAAAACACCGGCATCAGGAAAGCCGTCGGGTTCACCTGGATCGCATCATCCGCCAGAATCCGGCGCGTTGCCCAAACAACTTCCATCTCATTTTCTGTATAGCCGTTGTCCAGCAGGACATCAATGCGCGGCAGACAGTTAAACGCAATCTGACGCGGAAAGAATTGAGGCTCTATGGACTGGCCATTCAGGAGCGCGGCGGTCTGGCCGGCCAGTTCCTCAATCGCTGCCTTCCCATGCCCGGATACTGCCTCGCCAATGCATGCCTGGATACGTTCGATGCCGACCGCATCGTAGAGCGGTTTGAGGGCCACCAGTATCTGGATAGTGGCCGGGTCGGGATTGGCGATGATCCGTCGGCCCTGATACGCGGCGATCGCCTGCGGATTCACTTCCGGAATGACCAGGGGAACGTCCGGTTCATAACGAAAAGCCGCGCTGCAATCGATGGCCACACAGCCGGACGCAACGGCCCGCGGTACATGCTCCCGGGACACGGCGCTGGGGACGGCAAAAAAGGCAACTTGCACACGGGAGAAATCGAAGCCGCCGAGCTCTTCGATGCGGTAATGCCGACCCTTGAATTCCTGACTGCCGCCCGCCGAGCGCGTACTCGCCAGCAGATAAAGCTCGCCCACCGGGAACCCGCGTTCCTCAAGGATGGCGAGCATCGCTTCGCCGACGATCCCGGTTGCTCCGACGATGGCCACATTACAAGTACTGCTCATTGGGTTACCTCGGGAGTCAAGACAGCAGAAGAAACAGACGTCCGCCGGTCGTTAACCGGCGGACGTGTACGATGAGCCCGAGAGCGGCCGATCAGGCCTCGAGCAGGATACGCAGCATGCGGCGCAGCGGCTCGGCCGCGCCCCACAAAAGTTGGTCGCCGCAGGTGAACGCCGTCAGGTACTCCGGTCCCATGTTGAGTTTGCGCAGGCGACCCACTGGCACCGTGAGCGTGCCGGTGACGGCCGCCGGGGTGAGTTCACGCATCGAGATATCGCGGTCATTCGGTACCACCTTGGCCCACTGGTTGGCCTCGGCCAGCATGGCGTGGATTTCTTCCAGCGGCACGTTCTTGGTGAGCTTGATGGTCAGCGCCTGGCTGTGGCAGCGCATGGCGCCGATACGCACGCACAGGCCGTCGATCGGAATCGGCCTGGCCTCGCGCCCGAGAATTTTGTTGGTCTCGGCCTGACCCTTCCATTCCTCTTTCGACTGACCGCTGTCGAGCTGTTTGTCGATCCAGGGAATCAGCGACCCGGCAAGCGGTACGCCAAAGTTTTGCTTCGGGAAACTGGCCGAGCGAATGGTGTCGGCCACAGTCTTGTCGATATCGAGAATGGCCGAGGCCGGGTCGTCCAGCTTCGTTTTGACCGAGGCGTGAATGGCGCCCATCTGGCTGATCAGCTCGCGCATGTTCTGCGCGCCGGCGCCGGAGGCAGCCTGATAGGTCATGGAAGTCATCCACTCGATGAGCCCCTTCTGGAACAAGCCACTGAGGCCGATGAGCATGAGACTCACCGTGCAGTTGCCGCCGATGTAGTTCTTCACGCCGGCCTGGATGCCAGTCTTGATGACATCCATGTTGACCGGGTCGAGGATGATGATCGCATCCTTATCCATGCGCAGGGTCGAAGCCGCATCAACCCAGTAACCCTTCCAGCCGGCGGCACGCAGCTTCGGAAAGATCTCGCTCGTGTAGTCACCGCCCTGGCAGGTAATGATGATGTCCATCGCATTGAGTTCGTCGATGCTCTTGGCATCCTTGAGCGGCGGCACGTCCTTGCCAACCGCCGGGCCCTGGCCGCCGACATTCGATGTGGTGAAGAACACCGGATCGATGTGCTTGAAATCCTGCTCTTCCAGCATGCGGCCCATGAGCACCGAGCCCACCATGCCGCGCCAACCCACAAAGCCAACCCGCTTCATTTCCCTTACCTCAACAAGTCTGAATTCGTTAGTTTACAGGGCCGCCACCACGGCGTCGCCCATCTGAACCGTACCGACCTTGTGCATGCCGTCGGTGTAAATGTCGCCGGTACGCAGACCCTGATCGAGCACCTTGGACACTGCCTTCTCGACGCGCTCGGCCAGGGCCGGCTCATTCAAGGTGTAGCGCAGCAGCATGGCCACCGACAGGATCGTAGCTAGAGGATTGGCAATACCCTTGCCGGCGATGTCCGGCGCCGAGCCGTGGATCGGCTCGTACATGCCCTTGTTGGCGCTATCCAGCGATGCCGAAGGCAACATGCCAATGGAGCCGGTGAGCATCGCCGCCTCATCCGACAGGATATCGCCGAATATATTGCCGGTGACAATCACGTCGAACTGCTTGGGGGCGCGCACCAGCTGCATGGCAGCGTTGTCTACGTACATGTGACTAAGCGCCACGTCCGGAAAATCCTTCGCCACCTGAATCACCACCTCACGCCATAGGCCCGAGGTCTCGAGCACATTGGCTTTCTCGACTGAGCAGAGCTTTTTGCTGCGCTTGCGCGCCGCCTCAAAGCCGACGCGCGCCACACGCTCCACCTCGTGTTCGGCGTACTTCATGGTGTTGTAACCCTCACGCTCGCCACTCGCCAGGGTGCGCACACCGCGCGGTTCGCCGAAGTAGATGTCGCCGGTGAGTTCGCGCACGATCAGCAGGTCCAGCCCGGCCACGATCTCCGGCTTCAAGGTCGAGGCCGCGGCCAGCTGCGGGTAGAGGATCGCCGGACGCAGGTTGGCAAACAGCTGCAATTCGGAACGCAGACCGAGCAACGCCCTTTCCGGGCGCAACTCGCGCGGCAGGGTATCGTATTGTGTTCCGCCCACCGCGCCGAGCAACACGGCATCCGCCTGCTTGGCGAGCTTCAGCGTCGATTCCGGCAACGGGTGCTTGTGCTGGTCGTAGGCTGCACCACCCACTGGGGCAGTTTCCATTTCGATCTTAAGACCGAAATTCTTACGCAGGCGCTCCAACACCTTCACAGCGGCGTTCGTTACTTCAGGGCCGATACCGTCGCCGGGTAATACTGCGATTTTCTTGGTCATTGATTTTTATTTCCGTAATTTACGCAAAGGACGCAAAGGCGCAAAGAGCGCAGAGGTTTATATTGAAAAACTTTGCGTCCTCTGCGCCTTTGCGCCCTTTGCGCTTTTTCCAGAGAATCACCGAAACAACCACGGCGCCTCCTGCCGGCGCCGTTCTTCATACGCCTTGATCTCCGCGACATGCTGGAGCGTCAAGCCGATGTCATCGAGCCCATTCAGCAGGCATTGCCGGCGGAAGGCATCGATGTCGAATTTGAATGTCGTGCCGGTCGGGGAAGTCACCGTCTGCGCCACGAGGTCCACGGTGAGCCTGTAACCCGGTGTCGCCACGCACTCTTTGAACAGCCGATCCACCGCATCGCGCTCCAACACGATCGGCAGCAGGCCGTTCTTGAAGCTGTTGTTGTAAAAAATATCGGCGTAGCTCGGCGCAATAATCACCCGGAAGCCGTAATCCACTAGTGCCCACGGTGCGTGCTCGCGTGACGAGCCGCAGCCGAAGTTGTCGCGCGCCAGCAGAACCTGCGCACCCTGGTAGCGCGCCTGGTTGAGCACGAAGTCCGGATTGATACGGCGCTTACTGTGATCCATACCCGGTTCACCCGGATCGAGATAGCGCCAGTCGTCAAACAGGGTCGGCCCGAAGCCGGTACGCTTGATGGACTTCAGGTACTGCTTGGGGATGATGGCGTCGGTATCGACATTGACGCGATCGAGCGGCACCGCCAATCCAGTCAGTTTTTCAAATTTCTTCATATATATTCCTTGAACCGCCAAGGCGCCAAGAGCGCCAAGAAAATAAAAATTAATTTGATCAAAATCCTTGGCGTCCTTGGCGCCTTGGCGGTTCGAAATTAGTTCAACTCTCTTACATCGACAAAATGCCCGGCGATCGCCGCCGCCGCCGCCATGGCCGGACTGACCAGATGGGTGCGCCCGCCGGCCCCCTGGCGACCTTCGAAGTTGCGATTCGAAGTCGAGGCGCAACGCTCGCCCGGCTCCAGCCGGTCGGCGTTCATGGCGAGACACATCGAACAGCCCGGTTCACGCCACTCGAAACCCGCATCTTTGAATATCTGGTCGAGGCCTTCCTGCTCGGCCTGGGTCTTCACCAGGCCCGAGCCCGGCACGACCATCGCGAGCTTGATGGTCTTCGCTACCTTTTTGCCTTTTGCCACGAACGCCGCGGCGCGCAGGTCTTCGATGCGCGAGTTGGTGCAGGAACCGATGAACACCTTGTCGAGGATGATGTCGCGGATCGGCGTGCCCGGCTTGAGCCCCATGTAGGCAAGCGCCTGCCGGTAACCGGTGCGTTTGACGGTGTCCGTTTCCTTCTCGGGATCCGGCACCACGCCGTCCACGTCCGCCACCATCTCGGGAGAAGTGCCCCAGCTGACCTGGGGTTTGATCTCCGCCGCGTTCAACACCACTTCCTTGTCAAACTTCGCATCCGCATCGCTCTTGAGCGCACGCCACGCCTGCACTGCTTTGTCCCACAACTCGCCCCTCGGCGCATACGGACGGCCGCGAAAATACTCGATGGTCTTGTCATCGGCCGCGATCATGCCGGCGCGTGCACCGGCCTCGATAGCCATGTTGCACACGGTCATGCGACCTTCAACGGAGAGCTGCTCGATGGCCGTGCCGGCGAACTCGATGGCCGAGCCGTTGCCCCCAGCCGTGCCAATTCGTCCAATAATCGCGAGCACAATGTCCTTGGCGGTGATGCCCGGCGGAATATCACCCTCCACGCGTACATGCATGTTCTTCGACTTCTTGACGATAAGACACTGCGTTGCCAAGGCATGCTCCACCTCGGAGGTGCCGATACCGAAAGCGAGCGCGCCGAACGCACCGTGCGTCGAGGTGTGCGAGTCGCCGCACACCACCGTCATGCCCGGCAAGGTCGCGCCCTGCTCCGGGCCGATGACATGCACGATGCCCTGGCGCGGATCGTTCATGCGGAACTCTATAATGCCGAAGTCCTGGCAATTCTGATCGAGCGTTTCGACCTGCAGGCGCGATACCGGATCGGCGATGCCCTGTGCGCGATTGGTGGTCGGCACATTGTGGTCGGCGGTGGCGAGATTCGCATCCACCCGCCACGGCTTGCGGCCGGCAAGCCGCAGACCCTCGAAGGCCTGCGGGCTTGTGACCTCGTGCACCAGATGGCGGTCGATATAGAGGAGGCAGGTGCCATCCTCGTTCTGACGCACCACGTGCGCGTCCCAGAGCTTGTCGTACAGCGTTTTCCCGGCCATGGCGTGTCAGGTCTCCCGAAGAATTGCGTGAATCCTAGGCAAGGTTTATAAATAACACAAATTCATCTTTTGCATGATATGGATTCCACTATGTTATGGATATAGCCGCCCTCCAGGCGTTCCTCGCTGTCGCAGAAACCGGCTCGTTTTCGCGCGCCGCCGAGCGCATTTTTCTTACCCAGCCGGCTATCAGCAAACGCATCGCCGCGCTCGAAACAAGCCTTGGCACACGCCTGTTCGACCGCATCGGCCGCACCGTTCAACTCACGCCCGCCGGCCAGGCGCTGCTCACCCGCTCACGCGCGATTTTGCGTGAACTCGATGACGTCAAACGCTCCATCACCAATCTGGCCGGCACCATCACCGGCGAACTCTCGCTTGCGACCAGCCACCACATCGGACTGCACCGGCTGCCGGGGCCGCTCACGCAGTTCAAAGAGCACTACCCCGGCCTACGTCACGATCTGCGTTTCATGGATTCGGAAAAGGCGTGCCGCGCGGTGGCACAAGGCGAGATTGAGCTGGCCATTGTCACCCTTCCACCGGTGGTGAGCGCGCCGCTGCAATCCATTAATATCTGGGACGACCCGCTCGACATCGTGGTCAGCCGCACGCACCCGCTCGCCGGGGCTACCCCCGCTTCCCCCAAGGTGTTGCTCGATTATCCTGCGATCCTGCCCGGTCCTGGCACCTACACGCGCGAAATCATCCTGAAGGCCCTCGGCCCTTGGCGCGAAAAGATTACTGTGGACATGGCGACGAATTATCTGGAAGTGTTGAAAATGCTCGCCGCCATCGGCCTCGGCTGGAGCGCGCTGCCGCGCACCATGATTGACGAATCGCTGAGCGTGGTCCAGATTAGAAAAATGAAAATCGAACGCCGCCTCGGCATTGTCACCCACGCCGCGCGCACCCTCTCGAACGCCGCGCAGGCGATGATGCGCGCCGTGCAGAATTCCGCATGACCTTTCGCGAACTCATCGAACAGTTGGGGAGGCGCATCGGGCAGCATCAGGTGCCGGTGAAAACGTCGGCCAACGAACTGCGCGGCTTCATCGACTCCGGCGCGGTGCACTACGAGCTGGTCACCCAGGTCGTGACCGCGATCTACACGGGCAATGGCTGTCGACGCCTCGCCGATCCGGTAACACGCGACGCCACCTTCGAATCGATTGAGCCGATCCGGCTGGCGCTGCTGCGCTCACCGAAGACTGACGTGGATGCCTATGCACTCATGGACAGCCTGTGCGCCGAGGTGGCGCGCATTTTTAAAACAACCCAGCCTTCCGCCCCGTCCGTAACCGGCCCGGAGACGGCCGGTGGCCAGCTGGTTGCGTTCCGCCGGCGACTCAGGATTTCCTGAAGCCCAGCGCGACCACAAAAGCGAGCGCCGCAGCCCCGGCCGCAATCGCGAACGTCAGGTCCGGTCCGAGCGTTTCCCAGGTGTGGCCACTGTAGTAACTCCCGACCGCCCCGCCCACCCCGAATGCGACCGTGCTGTACACCGCCTGACCGCGGTGCTGGTGCTTGCCAACAAAAAACTTGTACACCATCTGCATGCCGGCGGCATGAAAAGTGCCGAAGCTCGCGGCGTGCAGCGTCTGCGCCAGTATCAGCCAGGCGAGACTGTCCGGGAAGTAACCAATCATCAGCCAGCGTGCGGCGGCGAGCGCGAAGCTCACCATCAGCACCGTGCGCACCGACACCTGCGCAAGAATGCGCGGCATAAGCAGGAATACGCCGATCTCGCACACCACCGCATACGCCCACAACAGGCCGATCACGGTCTTGCTGTATCCGTGGCCTTCGAGATAGATGGAGTAGAAGGTGTAATAAGGACCGTGACTCACTTGCATGAGCAGGCAGGCGGCGAGGAATGCCAGAATCTCCGGGCGCATGACGACTTTCATGAACGGCCCGGCATGTTCCGTGTGCCCGGCCATTTCTGACTCCGGCAGCGTCAGGCTGTACAGCCAGATACCGGCCATGAGCGCGATCAACACCGGCAGTATCCACCAGGGTCCGGCGGCATCCAGCACCGGCCCGAGCGCGGCGACACTGGCGATGAAACCGAGCGAGCCCCACAGGCGTACCCGCCCGTAAGCGCCGGGCTTGTTGCGGGTGTGGTGCATCACCTGCACCTCGATCAACGGCAGCGAGGCATGCCAGAAGAAACTGAACGCCAGCATCACCAGCACCAGCCACCAGAAACCCGTGCCGGCGAACACGCCGGCGAACAGCAACACCGTCAGGAATGAAGCGACACGCACCACGCGCATGCGGTCGTCGCGATGGTCGGCGATATAGGCCCACACGTTCGGCGCGACAATGCGCGAGAGCATCAGCACCGCCATGAGTGTGCCGATGTCCACCGGCGAGAAGCCGACCGACTTGAGATACAGACCCCAGTACGGCACGAGCGCGCCGAGCACCGCGAAATAGAAGAAGTAGAAACCGGCGAGGCGCCAGTACGGCATGACGGCGGAGGAAGCTGCGTTTATTCGGCGTGTCCCGGAATCACCGGGGTCGTACGGGTGACATCGACATTTTGTGCACGATTGCGCAGGGCGTGATCCATGAGCACGATCGCGAGCATCGCCTCGGCAATCGGGGTGGCGCGGATGCCGACACAGGGGTCGTGGCGGCCGGTGGTGGTGACTTGCACCGGTTCACCCTTCGCGTTAATAGTGCGGCCGGGCTGCGGCAGGCTGGAAGTCGGCTTGAGCGCGATACTCGCGACGATGTCCTGGCCGGTGGAAATACCGCCGAGTATTCCGCCGGCGTTGTTGCTGAGGAATCCCTGCGGGGTGATTTCGTCGCGGTGTTCGGTGCCTTTCTGCACAACAGCGGCGAAACCGGCGCCAATCTCGACACCCTTCACGGCGTTGATGCTCATGAGCGCATGCGCGATGTCGGCATCCAGCCGGTCGAATACCGGCTCGCCGAGACCGACTGGAATGCTGGACGCGACCACATTCACGCGCGCACCGATCGAGTTGCGGTCGGCGCGCACGTCATCCATGTACTTTTCCAGTTCGGGAAGCTTTGCGGGATCCGGCGAAAAGAATGCATTCTGCTCGACCGCGTTCCAGTCTTTGAGTTCGAGCGTAATCGGCCCGAGCTGGGCAAGATAGCCGCGGATCAGCGTGCCGTATTTCAGCTTGAGCCACTTCTTGGCGATGGCGCCGGCGGCCACGCGCAGCGCCGTCTCGCGCGCCGATGAGCGCCCGCCGCCGCGGTAGTCGCGCAGGCCGTATTTCTGCTGGTAGGTGTAATCGGCATGGCCGGGACGGAACCGGTCCATGATCTTGGAGTAATCCTGCGAACGTTGATCGGTGTTCTGGATGAGCAGCGCAATGGGGGCGCCGGTGGTCATGCCCTCGAACACACCGGACAGGATCTTCACCTCGTCGGATTCCTTGCGTTGCGTCGTGTGCCGCGACTGGCCGGGCTTGCGCCGGTCGAGGTCATGTTGCATATCAGCTTCCGACAGGCCCATCCCGGGCGGGCAGCCGTCGACGATCGCCACCAGCGCCGCGCCGTGCGATTCGCCCGCGGTGGTGACAGTGAACAGCTTGCCGATTGAGCTTCCGGACATGATGCGATGTTAATCGTCCGCGCGCGCCGGCACAAATCTTCGTTCAGTCACGCGCGAAGCCTTTCTTGTGGGCACTGTTAATGGCATCGATCAGCGCCACAATCGGCAGGCGCTTGCGCACCTTTTGAACCCTCGGGCATGAACGGCAGGTCTCCACCTCGACCGATGACATTGCCTCCGCCCAGAATCTCGGCATGCAAGGCCTTGAGTCCCGCCTCGTTCACCCGCAGATCCGGCATCATGGCCGTGAACTCGGTGTCGCCATCGCCATCGTCTTCGGCGCACAGAACCAGTTCGTCGACCTCGAACAGCGCCTGGTTAATCAGTTCCACGTAATCATCCACGCTCTTTGGTTTATACATTTGCCTGTTCCTGTTGAAATCGGGTTGCGCGCACGGCGTCGCGCTTTCTCTCCATACCGCCTCAATCTTTCGTGTCCACGAGCCGCTCGGATTCGGCGAATATCCAGGCGACGCTGAGTCCGGCCATGAAGGCGTGGTCGCTGCGCACCAGGGGGCTGTCCTCGAATTTTGCGCCATTCAGGCTATCGTAGCGCGCGAATGCCCCGACCCAGACGCGCTGAAAACGTTTGCTCAATGCCAGGGTCACCCGGCTGCCGCTGTATCCGCCGCGCGCATCGTATGCCGGGCGCGTGCCAGTCGCATACAGCGGCTCGACTTCATAATAGTAATCGTGGTAACGCTCGGTGGCATAGAGCGGCCCGGCGGCAACGCCGAAATTCCAGCCACCGCCCGGACCTGTATTTTTTATGTCGAAATTGAGATTCGGATGGGCGCTGCCGCCGCGGCTTTCGATCGTACCGAAATCGGTGCTGAATACGGCGCGCACCGGCAGGCGGAATTGCAGCTTGCGGTCGCCCGCGCAGCTCCGCCACAAACAAATCTCCAGGGACGGACCGATCTCGAAGGTTGCGTCCAGGTCGGGCATGCCCTGGCGGGACGAATTCTTCGTACTGTCCGTGGGCACACTGCCATCGGCGCTCAGGTCGAGATTCACCCGCTCCGTCTCGAACAACCGGCTGTAAATCCCGGAACGGCTGATCCTGATGATATCGCCACGATAGACGATGTAGGGAAACGGCAGGAGGTAGCCGCGCGATTCATCCGAACCACGATAGTCGGGTGACGTCAGGATAAAAAACCCGAAGCCGAGCTCCCAAAGTGGTTTCTCCTCGGCACTACTGGCGCCGGTGACACAAGTCAGGAGTGCGGCGGTGAACCAGCGCCAAAAACGCATGCGTGTACCTAGTGGATCCTTGAAGAAGGAAATGCGACGCCAACGAGTTCGGACTACCGGGTTCGATGCAGAGTGTATTGGTGCGCCCGCCGGCATTTAATCACAATACAGGTGTTTGGTGCGAGAGGATGCGGCGTGCATTTACTCGGAGGCAGATTGGATTATAGTTCTTTACCAATGCAACAACTTCCAGCCTGACCATCATGATCTGGCGCCTGTCCCGACCGCTGCCCGCACACCTAACGCATCGTCTGTCGATGGCTGGCGCACTGTGGTTCATCCTGCTCCTTGTCGTATCGTTCACCACTCAAGGCGCCGCATGCCGGCCGGTTGCGGTGGAAATACCCGGTACCACCGGGAGGCAAGACTTCAATCGCGGGTTGTTGTGGAAAATCGAGCTGCCCGGTGTCGCTCCGAGCTACCTGTTCGGCACCTACCATTCGAGTGACCCGCGCATCACGACCCTGCCGTGCCCGGTGCACGAGGTCTTCCGGCGCACATCCAGCTACACCATGGAAGTCATTTTCAACGGTGCGGGCATCGTGTCCATGGCCGAGGCCATGTACTTCAGCGACGGCAAGACCCTGAAAGACGTGCTTGGCGAACCATTGTTTCGGGAAACCCTGCGCGCCGTCGGCGCCGGCGAAACGGGTGGTGACAGCGGCATCAACAAGATGAAGCCGTGGGCGGTGATGATGACACTGCTCGACCCACGCGAAGGCGGCGGGCTGTTTCTGGATATGGCGCTGCAGCTCGCCGCCACGCGGCACGGCAAACCCACTTACGGACTCGAAACCATGCAGGAGCAGATTGCCGTGTTCAACGGCATGAGCCTGGACGACCAGGTCGTGCTGTTGCGCGACACCGTACAAAACCATCGGCTCATACAAAACGCCGCGGAGGAAATCATCCAGACCTACCTCAAGCGCGACTTGGGCGCGCTGCTGGTTCTCAGCGAGCAATTTAAGCCGCAGGATGCGCGCGTTCATGAAGACATGATGGAGCGGTTGCTGTTACGGCGTAACATCAACATGGCCGAACGTATGCGCGTGCGTCTTAAAGAGGGTAATGCCTTTGTCGCGGTCGGCGCGCTGCACCTGCCGGGCAATACCGGCTTGCTGCAACTGCTCAGCTCCGCCGGTTATCGTGTGACACGCATCTACTGATCCGGCCTAAAAGATGTTAATTTTTGTGCAGGCATGCTTTCCTTAAAGGAGAAGGCCCATCGCTTCAGTACGCAAGAAGAAGAAATCAACGCGCCGCGCCACCAGCTGGACACGCTGGCCGGACGACCGGCTGCTCGACACCCGCCTGTGCGACCTGCGCCTCACGCTCAGCGGCGGTCTGGTGCCGCCGGCGCTGCGCGAACTGGAACACGAGCTGGCCGCGCGTAGCATCCTGTTCCGCCCGCACTGGTGGCTGTCGGACTGCTGGTTCTGCCCGGACGGCGTGCCGGGCTTTGCCATTCCCTTCTATCTCGCGCACCCGCGGCTGACAAAATTCGAGCAACTGTTCATGCTCGAAGCCGAGGGCGGAACGGCCGACAGCTGCCTCAAGATCCTGCGCCACGAAACCGCGCACGCACTCGCCAACGCCTACCGCCTGCATCTCAAGCAGGTCTGGCGGCGGCGCTTCGGGCGCGCCAGCCGCGTCTATCCGGAGAGCTACCTGCCGCGCCCCGGCAGCCGCAACTACGTTATTCATCTCGACAACTGGTACGCACAGAGCCACCCGGCCGAGGACTGGGCCGAGACCTTCGCCGTCTGGCTGGATCCGCGCTCGCGCTGGCGCGAGCGATACCACAACTGGCCGGCCTTAAAGAAACTCGAATACGTCGATGCGCTGATGCAGGAGATCCGCGGCGGCAAGCCACCGGTGCGTACCCGCCGGCAAATCGATGCCGTGAGTTCACTCACACTTACGCTGCGCGAGTATTTCGAACAGAAACAGGCGCGCCTGCGCGCCGACTACCCGCGCTTCCACGAGGAACAGCTGCGCCAGATTTTTCCCGGTCCGCGACACGGCAAGCGCGAGCGCGCCTCGCGGCTGGTGCGGCGTCTGAAGCGCGAGCTGCTCACCACGGTCGCGGCCTGGACCTCGGACTCGCGCTACCGCATCCACCTGACGCTGGAAGACATGGCAAGCCGCTGCGACGAGCTCGACTTGTATGCCGGCAACAACCCGCAAGAAACCCGCGTGGCCCTGGTGGCCGCGCTGGTCATGCTGTACATGGGCTCGCTGCGCTCCGGGGCCGCGCGCCTCGCCGTATGAAAAAAACCAAAGCCAGCCGCCCCCTGCGCGTCATGATGCTGGTGCACGTGACGCTGGTACCGCCGGACGACCTGCATGCCGCGGACGACCCGCGCATGGAGCAGTACCGCACCGAGTACGACGTGAAACAGGCGCTGCTCGCGCTTGGCCACGAGGTGCGCGTGGTCGGTGTGTACGACGACCTGGCACCGGTGCGCAAGACCATCGAGGAGTGGAAGCCGCACATTGCCTTCAACCTGGCCGAGGACTTCGCCGGGGTCAGTGCCTTCGACTACTACATGGTGAGTTACCTGGCCATGATGAAAATCCCGTTCACCGGCTGCAACCCGCGCGGCCTGCTGCTGGCGCGCGACAAGGCGCTATCCAAGAAGCTACTCGCCTATCACCGTATCGCCGTACCGGAGTTCACGGTCTTTCCGTATGGCCGCGCGGTGCGGCCGGAGCGCGGCATGCACTACCCGGTGATCGTGAAATCATTGACCGAGGAGGGATCGGTTGGCATTGCCCAAGCATCGTACGTGGAGAATGCCGAACAGCTGCGCGAGCGCGTGACACTGATTCACGAAAAATTCCAGGGCGATGCCATCGCCGAGCAATACATCGACGGGCGTGAACTGTACGTGACGGTGCTCGGCAATGCCAGGCTCGCGGTGCTGCCGATCCGCGAACTCGCCTTTCGGCACACCGCCGAGGGTGCGCCGCGCATGGCCACCTACAAGGTGAAATGGGATCCGAAGTACCGCGAACGCTGGGGCATCGACTACGAGTTCGCCACCGAACTGCCGGACGGCGTTGCGGAGCGCGTGGTGAAACTGTGCAAACGCATTTACCGCATTCTCGAGCTCAGCGGCTATGCGCGCATCGATCTGCGTCTCACGCCGCAGGGCGAACTGTACGTGCTCGAGGCCAACCCCAATCCCGGTATCGCGCGCGACGAGGATTCGACGCTTTCGGCGAAAAAGGCCGGCATCGATTACCCGGAATTCATTCAGCTGATTCTCCAGCATGGCCTGCGCGCGCACGCACGTGCCGCGGTGTAAACTTGCTTATCCGGTAAGGAGGTTAAATGACCAAAGAGGAGCTACCACGTAACCGCCACGCCACCCTGCGTGTGGTGCCCATGCCGGCCGACACCAACGCCGCCGGCAACATCTTCGGCGGCTGGCTGATGTCACAGGTCGATATCGCCGGTTCCATCGTCAGCATCCGCCGCGCGCAGGGTCCGGTGACCACGGTGGCCGTCAACGCCTTCCGCTTTCACAAACCGGTTTACGTGGGCGACGTAGTGAGCCTGTATGCCGAAGTGTCGCGCGTCGGCACGACGTCCATCACCGTGGACGTCGTTGTGTATGTGGAGCGTGGTTTGCGTAAAAGCGGTTTTGAAGGCACGGTCGAGATCGTCGCGGAGGCCACGCTCACCTACGTGGCCATCGATGCCGGCTACCGCAAGCGCCCGGTACCGCCGGAGGCGCGCTGACGCCGCAGACGATTACCGATCCTAAAATATGGTGTTCAGCCGCAGATGAACGCAGATTAACGCAAATGAATCTTGTTATTGACGCACCGAGGTCGATCACCCTTTTGGCGAGCTGGTGGATACAGGCAGCGCATTGAATATCCGCGCATATCTGCGTTCATCTGCGGCTGACTGCTTTTTCTACTTACCACACGCGCCCAGGCGCTGTCCTTGCATGGTGTATTGGTAGCCAACTGCTGGACCCGAGTTGTCGTCAGAAACAAGTTTGGCATCCATCACGCCGTCGTAACGATCACCTTTATAGGTGATCTTGCCGTGTCCCTCGATCGTCCGTTCCTGTGCCCGGCAGCGCATGGTCCAGGTTACGGTGTTGCCATTCACCTTCCGGTCGCTGACCTTGCATTCCTGACCCTGCTGGGAGTTGTCCGGGATATAGTTGTTTTTGTTGAGGCACATGGTTTTCCTGGCCGTGATCGGCGGCATCGGGAATGGCATGCCCACTACCTCCATTTGGTAGCTCACACTCCACTCGCCTTCCTTGAAGTCCGGCGCTGCTGCGAACGCCGTTCCGATCCCACTGGCGAGGAGCATGGTCAGGAATTTCATTCTGCGAGTCGACATGGTTTCTCCCGTTTGTGTGTTTATTCGTGTGGCCCAACTGATTCCAGATTTCGGAAACTATCCTATGTGCCAACCGTGTTTGCAAGCTGCGTCCCCTTGCATCCGTTCAGATAACCCCCCATTTACAGCTAACGAGGGTTGAAAGGATTTATTTATATGCGGTCAACCGTGGACACACGGGCAGCGGCGGTCGCCGGACTATTTTATCCCGACGATGCCGTGGCGCTAGCGCGCGATGTCCAGACACTGCTCGCGGCGGCAAAGCCAGTAGCGCCAGACGGCGCGCCCAAAGCGCTGATTGTCCCGCACGCCGGATACGTCTACTCCGGACCGGTGGCCGCCACCGCCTATGCGCAATTGCGGGGGCTGCGCGGCAAAATCCGGCGTGTTGTGCTGCTTGGACCTGTGCATCGCGTCCCGGTGCGGGGACTGGCCCTGCCCGGCACACACGCGTTTGAGACACCGTTGGGCCGGATTCTGATCGACCGCGACGCGGTCAACCGGATTATCGCGCTTCGCCAGGTTACGACCAGTCCGGCCGCGCACGCACACGAGCATTCACTTGAGGTACAACTTCCGTTTCTGCAAACGGTGCTCGGTGATTTTCAGCTCATACCGCTGGCAGTGGGCGATGCCACGGCCGACGACGTGGCCGAAGTGATCGAGGCGCTGTGGGGTGGACCGGAAACCTTGTTCGTGGTGAGTTCCGACCTGTCGCATTACCTGCCGTATCGGGCTGCGCAACAAATCGACAGCTCTACCTGCGTGGCGATTGCCCGGCTCCAGTCTCTCGACAACCATGAACAGGCCTGCGGCGCGACACCGGTGAACGGCCTGCTGCTCGCGGCGCGACATCATCATTTGCGGCCACATCTGCTCGACCTGCGCAACTCCGGCGACACCGCCGGTGATCGCGAACGCGTAGTGGGTTATGCGGCCTTTGCGTTCACCGAGGAGTCTGGACATGCACACTGATCGGGGGCAAACGCTGCTTGCCATCGCGCGTGGCGCGATCGCAACACAATTGGGCGTTCCGTCTCCGCCTTTCGATGAGACCGAATGGCTGGATGAGCCGGGCGCAACCTTTGTCACCCTGACCTGCACCGGTGCGCTGCGTGGTTGCATCGGCAGTATTGAAGCAGAGCGCCCATTACGAGTAGACGTGGAAAACAACGCGCTCGCCGCGGCCTTCAGCGATCCGCGCTTTCCACCATTGTCGAAGCGCGAGTATCGCGAGATCGCAGTGGAAGTATCGCTGCTTTCTCCGATGCAGCCGGTCACGGTAGACAGCGAAACCCACGCCCTGACGCTGCTGCGACCCGGGATTGACGGCGTGCTATTGGAATACGGCCGGCGGCGCGGCACCTTTCTGCCACAGGTTTGGGATCAGTTGCCGGAACCGCACGCGTTCCTCGCACATCTAAAGCAGAAAGCCGGGCTGCCGGCCGATTTCTGGTCAGAAGAGATCCAGCTGTCCCGTTACACCGTCACCAAATGGCGCGAGATTGAGCAAAAGACATGAACACCTGCTGCAAAGACGCGAAGGACGAAAAGAAAGACAGGACTTATTCAAAGCAGTCCTTTGCGTTCTTTGCGTCTTTGCGGCGGATGTTCCTTATTCTAAGTACTCAGGCTGAATCATGATTGAAGCACGATATCCAGGACGCTGGTGGCACCGTCTCGACGACGGGCGCATCCAGTGCGACCTGTGCCCGCGCGACTGCAAGCTGCACGACGGACAGCGCGGCGCCTGCTTCGTGCGCCAGAATATCGGCGGCGAGATGATCCTCACCACCTATGGACGCTCGTCCGGCTTTTGCATAGACCCGATCGAGAAAAAGCCACTCAATCATTTCTATCCCGGCTCGAGCGTATTGTCGTTCGGCACCGCCGGCTGCAACCTGGCGTGCAAATTCTGTCAGAACTGGGACATCAGCAAATCGAAGGACATGGACCGGTTGATGGACCAGGCCGCGCCCGACGAGATCGCGCGCGCCGCAGAGGAATCCGGCTGCAAGAGTGTCGCCTTCACCTACAACGACCCGGTGATTTTCGCCGAGTACGCCCTGGACACAGCCGACGCCTGCCACGCGCGCGGCATTAAGACCGTGGCCGTGACCGCCGGCTATATCCACGCCGCGCCGCGCCGCGAGTTCTACGCCAAAATCGATGCCGCCAATGTCGATCTCAAGGCGTTCACCGACGAGTTCTACT
>Ga0105101_10000167_pt1 | contig 26117 bp, 22 predicted proteins | sample PPLLak21cMay2015_2_FD_87037 | JGI IMG/M metagenome (GOLD analysis project Ga0105101, IMG submission 87037) | Freshwater sediment microbial communities from Prairie Pothole Lake near Jamestown, North Dakota, USA - PPLs Lake P8 Core (1) Depth... | ecosystem: Environmental > Aquatic > Freshwater >... | reverse complement strand
TTAAATCCTGTTACGGCCAGCACTTCTATATCGTTACTGTTGATAAAACGTATCGAGCATACTGATTTACAGCACTTTCGCCAGATACTTTTGTAAAGTTTCAACATAGACTTGATTACACTGGATTCTTGTGCAAAAGAACAAAAAAATCGGGTTATTTGGTTATTTGCCGGTAAGATTTTCACTTCAAGCCTGATCAGATAGAACAATATTTTGTTAATATGCTTTTAATCAATAAGTTGAAAAATAACTAGTAAATAAAAAAACCAGGAACCTGATGATTCCTGGTACCAAAAACCCTAAAAATTAAACCTAAAAATTAGAAAACCCTGAGAAATTAATTGTTAACCCTAACTAAACCTAAAATCTATGAAACTAACCTGATTAATAAACGGGTAAAAAAAACGTTTGTTACATTTTAACCCCATTTTTTTATAAATAACTTCAAAATATATGCCAATTAACAATTAACAATTAACAATTAACAATTAACAATTAAACAACCGATTACCAATTACCGATTACCTCCTCACCCCCTGTCCCCTCTCCACCCTGGAGAGGGGCGATACCTTGTGCTTTGGTTCTTAGTCATCTCTAAAGAACTAATAATAAATGCACCATCTTCACCCGAGAAACAATTTGCCCCCTCTCCAGGATGGAGAGGGGGCGGCTCGAAGAGCCGGGGGTGAGGAAATTACCACTTTCCGCTTACCATTTCCCTTCCCGGTCCCTCACCACCTGCACGATATCCCTGCCTGAAAATTTATGCCCGCCTGGGGATAAAAATAGGGGTTGCCATCGTATACATAACCGTTCGATTCGTAAAGCTGGTTGAACAGGTTGTTAATGCTGAGGATTAGCTCCAGTTCACGGATCACGGGTAAATGGGCCTTGTATCCTAACCTCAGATCGCTGATTAAATAATCATCCAGCGCCAGTTCCGGATCCTGTGTATTGTCAAGGTATTGTTTTGAAACGTACTTGCCGCTTAAAGCAATTTCCGCCTGCTTTACCGGAATATAGCTGATCTGCAGGTAAGTGATCAGCCAGGGCGAAAAGGAAATATCCGAACGGTCAAAGGATTCCATTATGCCTTCTGTATTCAGCTGTTTGTGACTGGTTTTGTTCCTGCTGACAGAAAGATTGCCATTCAGCACAATATGAGTTCCCAGGCTGCCTGCTCCGGATAACTCCACTCCTGTCCGGTAGCTTTTGCCTGTGTTCTTGCGGATGAAGGCCCCGACATCGTTTATCTCACCGGTGAGGACCAGCTGATTACTGTAATACATCATGTAAATATTGCCGGCAAACCTGTAATGGCCTGCCTTTTTTCGAATCCCTGTTTCGAGGTTATGGAGCGTCTCGTGTTCAGGCTTTTCACCTTCCGGCGCGTCGATATAATCATCACGGATCGGTTCCCGGTTGGCAATGCTGTATGATGCATAAAGCGTTCCGATGGACGGGATGTCATACGTGATTCCGGCTTTGGGATTGAAGAAATGAAAGGCCTCATCAATCCCGACCGGTTGTGCATAGAGTTCTTCCCCTGAAGCATGGTAGGTAATGTTCCTGTATTGCACGTCACCATATAGGCTTAGACGGTCACCAGGTGTGTAAATTACTTTTAAAAAAACATTCCTGTCGGCCTTATCAGCTGCATTGTCATAAAAGACATGGTCAATTTCTGCCTGGCTGGCAAACTCGGCCCATATCATTTCACCGAAATGCCTTGCATTTCCATATTTGTTAACAGCACCTCCCAGGGTAAAGTCGGTTTTATTATGCTTATAATGAACTGAATAGGTTAATCCATAAAAATGGTTGTCAAGCCACCGCCTGCGGATGAGGTCGGTTATATTTACCGTATCACGATAGAAATAGTTCCACGTATCTCCGGTCAATATACTGTCAGCACCAAAATACAGGGCGGACAGGCCATAATCGGCAAAGGACTGATGCTGCATATATTCTTCATAATATCCCCTTCCGTATGTATAATGTCCTGCCAAGTTAAAACTAAAGTCAGCATTAAGCTGCCGTGAAAAATGGATCTGATAATAATCCTGCTGATACTGATCCACCTGGTTATCATAATATCTCAATATGCCGTCATCAGAAAAAACCGCACCTGCCCAGTTAAAGGTACGCGCCGAGTCAAGAGTTTGATCATCTACCCCGTACCAGGCCTGATACGTCTTTTCCATACCGGTGAACACGATTGCTTTTACCCTGGTTTTTTCTCCATAATAACCTCCCTGCAAAAAAAATGATTTCAGGCCGGCTTTTGCCCTGTCAACATAACCATCTGAAGCGATAAACGAGGCTCTGCCGTCAATGTACCAATGATCATGCATCAAACCGGTGCCGAATTTCATCGAATTTTTCCAGGTATTGAACGATCCGTAGCAAGCGCTGAGCTCTCCGTACGGATTGCGTTTGACAGCATTGGTCTCGATGTTTATGGATGCTCCGAAAGCTCCTGCCCCATTGGTCGACGAGCCTACTCCACGCTGGATCTGCAGGCTGTTGACAGACCCGGCCAGATCCGGCAGGTCAACCCAAAAAACATAATGTGACTCCGGGTCGTTGACAGGGATGCCGTTGATCGTTACATTGATCCGGGTCATATCGCTTCCCCTTATCCATATTCCCGTATAACCAATGCCCGTTCCTGCATCGGATGTTGTTACAACGGAAGGTTCATGGGCAATAAGGTACGGGAGATCCCGGCCGAGGTTTTCACGGGTAAGCTCTTCTTCTGTGACAAGGCTGAACGTGGTGGGCGTGTTCTGTGTTGCCCGCACCGCGGAAATAACTACTTCCTCTCCCATAACGGTGGAGCGCTGTAAAATAAATTCCAGTTGACGGTGCCCATCCAGCCTTACCCTCTCTTCTGCCGGCTGAAATCCAACATAGGTAACCTGAATTGTATATTCACCGGCTTTCAAACCGGAGAGGCTGAAAAATCCTTCCGGGTCGGTAGTGGTCCCCAAGTACGTGTTTTTAATGATCACATTGGCTCCTGTCAGGACCTTGCCGTCCCCGTCCCTGACCGTACCGGTTATTGAAAATTGCGCATCCGCCCGCCATGCCATGAAGACGAATGCAAGAATAATTATAACTTGCTTCATTTCATTCAATATTTTATTTCTTATTAGCCGGGGACAGCGCATTGCGTTGCCACCAATTCCCTTCGCCGGCATTACCCGGATCAGGTTCTAAGGGTATAATCTCAGCCTGTTATTTAAGGCACCCCCTTAGCGAAAGATGATGCAAAAATATAAAATTGCCGGGAAAGAAAAAATAGGGGAGGAAAGAAATTTAGTGAAATAGTGAAACAGTGGAAAGGTGGAACAGTGAAAAACAAAATGCATAGAGACGCAATGAATTGCGTCTCTATCTGTCATTTACCGTTTACTGGTTACTGGATATCTGTATTTTTCTCCACCTTGAAAACATCCTTGAACGCCTTTGCAAAAGCATCCTTCGGCAGGGCTCCCATGGCCATCTGAGGCTGTCCGTTCAACGGCACAAACAACAATGAAGGTATGCTCTGAATACCGAACATGGAAGCGAGCTCCCGCTCTTCTTCGGTGTTCACCTTATATATGTCGACCTTGTCCTTGTATTCTTTTGAAAGATCCTCCAGAATAGGAGCTACCATCTTGCAGGGGCCACACCAGTCAGCATAAAAATCGATCAGGCAGGGCCGGCTTCCTTCAAATTTCCATTCCTTGTTCTGCTCGAAATTGAATACCTTGGTTCTGAATGTTTCTTTGGTCAAATGCTCTAACATAGTTTTACTTTTATGATGATTACTGTTTTTAATCCCGTCGGACAATTTATGTCAAATACCATTCCATTATATAAAATAACCCTATCGGGATACCAAAAGTTCAAATAATTGTAATTTTGTCAGAGAAAATAACATATTGTCATATATAAATATGAATATATATCTAAATAACAAAATATTTTCAATGGTTTCGGACATTATTACCGAAAAACAACTGCCATGTTTTGTTATCGGGGGCTATGTTCGTGACCTGTTACTGAAAAGGGAATCCAGGGATATCGATATCGTGGTGGTGGGAAGCGGAATTGACCTGGCGAAAGAAGTTGCAGAGCGCATAGGGCGGGGCACAAGAGTAAATATATTTAAGAATTTCGGGACCGCCATGTTGCGCTATAAGAATCTCGAGATCGAATTTGTCGGGGCACGCAAAGAATCTTATCGCACCGATTCCCGAAAACCGGTAGTGGAAGACGGAACCCTGCAAGATGATCAGCAACGGCGCGATTTTACCATTAATGCACTGGCCATATCCCTCAACCGGGAGACCTATGGAGAGCTCATTGATCCGTTCAATGGCCTGCATGACCTTGAACATAAAATAATACGCACGCCGCTGGATCCCGATGTGACCTACTCAGATGATCCGCTGCGGATGATGCGGGCCGTGAGGTTTGCAACCCAGCTTAATTTCACCATTGATGACCTGTCAATAAAATCCATTGCACGGAACTGCAACCGGATTTCCATCATTTCGCGGGAAAGGGTTACGGATGAGCTGAATAAGATCATGGAGGCTCCGGTGCCCTCCATAGGATTCAGGCTGCTGGATAAGACGGGACTCCTGCCCCTGATCCTGCCTGAACTTGACGCTATGAAAGGAGTGGAGGAAAAAGAGGGGAAGGGTCATAAAGACAATTTTCATCACAGCCTTAAAGTGCTGGACAACCTGGCTGGCAGGAGTGATAATCTTTGGCTGCGCTGGGCAGCCTTGCTGCATGATATCGGAAAACCTGCCACGAAAAAGTATTCGGATGAAAGCGGCTGGACTTTCCACGGGCATGACTATCTGGGATCAAAAATGATCCCGGCTGTCTTCAGCCGGCTCAGATTACCACTGGGCAATCCCATGAAATATGTCCGGAAACTGGTCATGCTGCACCTGCGGCCTATTGCGCTTGCCCAGGAGGAAGTAACCGATTCGGCCGTGCGAAGGCTGCTTTTTGAGGCCGGGGACGACATCGACGACCTGATGGACCTTTGCGAATCGGATATCACCTCCAAAAATGACGGGAAGGTAAGGAAATACCTGGGCAATTTTCAACTGGTCAGAGAAAAGCTGGTTGAAATAGAAGAGAAAGACCGCATCCGGAATTTTCAGCCTCCCATTGACGGCGAATTTATTATGAAAACATTTGACCTGCAGCCATGCAGGGAGGTTGGTATCATCAAGAATGCCATCAAGGACGCCATACTCGACGGCGTTATCGGAAACAATTATGACCAGGCCTATGACCTTATGCTGAAAAAGGCTTCAGAACTTGGACTTAAATTAAAATAACCACAAAAGGTTTTTCAGCCCAGCAGCTCCAGTATCTGCTCTGCAGTGATGTCTTTTAACGAACTGCTGCTGCCGGTAAAAACCTCGGCCAGCTGCGATTTCTTTTCCTGCAGTTTCAGGATCTTTTCCTCAATGGTATCTTTGGAGATGAAGCGGTAAATGAATACATTCTTTTCCTGGCCGATGCGGTGCGCGCGACTTACGGCTTGTTCCTCCACGGCAGGGTTCCACCACGGGTCAAGCAGGAATACATAATCGGCGGCGGTGAGGTTAAGCCCGAAACCTCCGGCTTTTATGGAGATAAAGAATAAACGGGTTTTCTGGTCGCGCTGAAAATCATCCACGATATCCTGACGATTTTTTGTTTCCCCGGTAAGCAGCTTGTAGGGAATATGCCGGGCATCACAATAAGTGGTGAACAGGTTCAGGTGTTTTACAAAGGAGGAGAAGATCAGTGCTTTATGCCCCTCAGCCAGCACATTTTCCAGGTTATCCAGGATGACCTCGAATTTTCCGGAGCTTGCTTCATAGTGTTGATCCACCAAAAGGGGATGGCTGGCGATCTGTCTGAGCCGGGTTAGGGATTGCAGGATAAGGATAGCCGATTTTTCAATGCCCAGGGTTTTGATATTATCCAGGATAAGATTGCGCACTTTAGACTTTTCAGATTCATAGAAATGGTTCTGGTCCTCCGACATGTCGCACCATACCATTTGTTCCATGATCTCAGGAAGCTCGGGAGCAACTTCTTTTTTTGTACGTCGCAGGATAAAAGGCTTGATAATGGTCTGGAGCGTAAGCCGCTGATGCTGGTCTGCCTCTTTTTCAATAGGGGTAACGAATTCATTCCTGAAAAATTCAAAAGTCCCCAGCAGTCCGGGATTCAGGAAATTCATCTGGGCCCAAAGGTCGGTCAGGGAGTTTTCGATCGGTGTTCCGGTTAACACCAAACGGTGTGCAGCCTGCAGACGGCTGACCGCTTTGTAGGTTTTTGAATGCGGATTCTTTATCACCTGACTCTCATCCAGGATAATATATAAAAAGGAAAATTGCTCCAGCTTTTCGCAGTCATTGCGGACGATGCCATAGGAGGCAACGATCAGGTCATAGGAATTATAATAGTGCCTGAAATTTCGCCGGTTCGATCCGCCGTAGTTAGCTACACGGATTCCGGGCGCGAAACGCCTGACTTCCTTCAGCCAGTTGTGCACCAGCGAGGTGGGTACAATAACCAGTGAAGGCTTTATCTTTCCGGGCTGTGATGGCATGACATCAAAGATCGTCAGCTGCCGGGCATACTTCGATGCCGCCGGCCCGTATGCTTTCTCCTGTTCCTGCCTGATCACCTGTTGCATCAGGGTAATGGTCTGCAGGGTCTTCCCCAGACCCATATCGTCTGAAAGACAACCACCAAAGGCATGCCGGTAAAGGTGTAGCATCCAATGGTATCCTTTTTTCTGGTAATCCCTCAGGTTAGCCTTGATACCAGCCGGCAATTCATTATCATTGCTGTCGTCCGGTTCAAACATTTTTCTGAGTTTCCCGGCATAAGACCTGGCAAAGTCTTTCAGGCCATTCTCCAGCAAGGGGAAATGCTGTTTGCTGAGCCTGAGAAAATCATTTTCAGGGACCGAAAAAGAAACCAGATCCCTGAACCGTGCAAACCATTCCTCGGGCAGGATGACTACCCGGCCGTCCGGCAATGCATAATCGCGCCGGCATTCCAGGATATGATGACGGAACCTGGCAAAAGGTATCTCATATTTATCCAGCTTTACAATGGCTTTCAGGTCAAACCAGTCGGCCTGCTGCGCATTAAAATCGATGTGAATTTGTATGTCATTCAGATAATAGGGACTGTTGACCGCTTCCTGCCGTACCTCAAATCCCTGCTGCTGCAATTCATGGCTGTTGAAATTCAGCCAGTTGATCATCTCATACAGCATGCCATAATCATCAGCATGCTGCAGCTCAAGGGGAACAAACCACGACTCCTGACGGTTTATTAAACCCAGCTTCAGCAGGGTTGAGATGTAGTGATTTTCCACGCTGTGATTTCTCAGCAGCCGGTTGAAAACAACTTCGCCGTTCGTTTCCGTAAAGGTCACTTTTTGTTCTGTCTTTTTGCTGGCCGGGTATATGGTTTTGTCATCATACCTGAAACCAAGCGAAAGAACAGGTTTGCCGTCCAGGGTTTTGTCCAGCGAAAGGATGGGCAGCGGGGATTGAAGGGTGTCCCGGATCTCGAATCCCCTGGCATGGACCGCATAATGCCGGATACTGTTACTGACAAAGCTCTCAAAATACTTGCGTTCCGAGTTTTTTTGGATGAGTATATATGGCTTCTCAAAGAAAGGGACCAGTTTCTTGCCGTCGATATCATCAAACCGGTAAATCCTGTTCTTAAGGACTATGGTGCAGGGATCATTGGTGAGTATGATAGCTCCTTTGCCCGTGAGTTTGATCTCTTCATTTCCATATCGGAGGGTCAGAAAATACTTCAGCCCTTCGGCTGTTTTATCGAAATTAAATACCACGGTGGCTTTTTCATCGCTGATGGTGATAAGGTCAGTGTCATACACATTATGCAGCTGCTTCTTATGATAAACCGTGATATCCCCTCCTGCCAGTATTTCAATGCAGCGGATAATTCTTTTTTCCAGATAAGGCCTGAGCTGATGGGAAAAGAATTCCTTGGTGACCGAAGCAAGGAAGTCCTGTGCGCTGATCTTCTTTTTCGAAAAGACTTTCAGCAGCTGATTGTCACTATACTCGTCAATGATACGGACAATTTCCATCCGGTCTTTATCCAGCAATGATTCGTACTGCCCCAGGTTAGCTTTTGAGATTCGATCGATGACCGTATAGAATTCCTTACCCGGAACACGGGCCAGCATAACAGGCTGGAACACATTCCCCAATACCCGGTGATGCATGAGTGTTATGGCAAACTTGCCGTCCATACTGCAAATATGGCAAAAAATATGAAGGTGAGACGTTGCATGAAAAGTCTTTACTAATACAAATCGATCATCACCGGCAAATGATCGCTAAAACCACCGACATAAACGGGCCCTTTATAAGTCCTGAAGGGTTCAGATCCTGAGTAGTTTTTATCCTCGGTCAAAAGAAAGGGAGCAGCAAAAACAGAAAAGCATGCGGGACTTGTAGCAATGCCTTTTTTAGTTACCAGCATTTCGCCGGAGACAATGATCTGATCGAGCATATTCCATTGTCCCTGATATTTGTGTGAGCCTACTTTATTTCTTTTTTCGTATCCGGCTGCCAGATTAACCAGCATCCCCGGCCAGGCGGAATCTGTGTCCGTCTGAGCCTGTAATCCCCGGACCAGGCTTTTATCATAAGGACCGTCATTGAAATCTCCCATGATAATGATCTTTTGATGGGGGCCGGTTTGGAGAACCGAGTCGATCTTCATTTTAAGAATCCTGGCATTGCTGAGCCTTAACGGCTCCGTTTCGAGTATTCCGCCACTCCTGGATGGCCAGTGATTAACAACGACATGAATGATTTCCTGATGGCGCACGGACATCTTACAGTAGAGTATATCCCTTGTGGGTCTCTCAGCCGGATTATCAGTATTTCCCGGAATAAATGCTGTCTCTATGATCCTTATGGTGGCTGGATTATACAACAGGGCTACATCAATCCCCCTTATGTCAGGGGAGTTCTTATGTACATAACGGTATTCATATTTCAACAGGGCAGTATGGCCAATAAGGTCTTGCAACACCCGGCTGTTTTCAATTTCAGCCAGACCAATGATATCAGGTGGCTCCCATTCTCCTGCTGCCACAATGACTTTGCATATCTTCTCGAGTTTTGTCTTATATCTGCTGTAGGTCCAGTGAAGCGATCCGTTCGGTAAAAAATCCTCATCGGCGGTGGTGGAATCATCAACGGTATCAAAACAATTCTCGGTATTATAGAAAATAATCCTGACCCTGTCCTGCGTTTCAACAGTCATTGGCGGACATTGTGCCGCCCGATCCCCGCCGGTTTTTGAGAAGACCCGGCATGAGGTCAGGTATACCGTAATAAAGGGGATGAGGACAATAGCAACGAGAACGAATGGGCTATGGCCGGATTTCAACGATCAATCCTCCTTTCTTTCAAAAGCCCCCATATCAGGTAATTCGTCAACACTTAAGCGTGAGTTCCCGTCATAATCGAATTCGAAGGAACGATTTGCATTAATAATTTCAACGCTTCCACTGTCCTTTGCCGGCGAAAGGGTATCAAGCCTGTAATTCAGTTCAAAACGGTCGGTGTCATTAACAAACCGGGGATCTTTATTCAGTTTGACAGCATTGAAATGCAGGGGATCATCAAAATCAAGAGAATCCTGGTGATGTTTAATCAGACAGTGATCGAAGTAAAAATTAAAAGCATTTTCCTTATTGTCCACCAGCATCAATTCGTTCTCAAGACTGCCATAGATGATGGTATTCGTGAATGCAGCCTGTTCCAGGTCCTTTGTTCTTGTCACGTTAACCACCTGTCCCTTTGACTCGTCAAATTCCGGGTATATAAAATAGTTCATGAGAACCAGGGAAGGATTTGAACGACTGCCCCCCTGCTGTCCGCCGAAAGGCGATACACCGGCATTGGCGAAGGTACAATGCGTGAAACTGTAGTTCCCTCCTTTCAGCAGGGCAACAAGGTATTCGCCGGCATTGGCAACAACCGTGTTATAACAGTTGATCAAGGCTCCGAAAGCATAAATGCCGACGTAGGAATTATTCCGGATGATGGTATTTTTTAGTTCCAGCGTGGGTTGCAGGTCGCTGGTATAGTGTCCGATCTGGATTCCGGCAATGGCATTTTTGATAATGGCATAATTGATCACATTATCGGTGCTGATGGGATCGATATAAATAGTGCCCCATTGTCCGGCATATATGCGGTAATCTTCTTCCAGCCTGTCACCCTCAAAAATGACAGGATTGTCTTTTGTCCCGTTGACGATGATTTTGCCCCATACGATCATACTGGACCGGTCATGCAGGTAAACATGCACCCCGGCATCCAGGGTCAGCGTATGGCCGGTATCCACCGCCATACTGTTATATATAAGGTATGGCTTATCAGCGTTCCAGGTTGAAGTACGGATGATCTGGCCCCTGATCAGGTGGACATCCTGCCCGTAGGCCATTAATTTAACATCCTGGGAAGTTCCGTTGGTAACAAAAATTATGGAATCTTGAACGATCAGCGGGTTGTTGACGCCAAGCGGATCGATGGTTACTTCAATGAACACAAACAGGCTGTCCTTAGGGGGAATTTCGACATTGCTGACTTTGCGCAACGGTTCCCCGTCGAAATTCATGCGGTAAAAAGAATTTTCTCCTCCTCCGAGGTAAACAGCGGAAATCATCACCGGCTTGTTATGCGGATTGTAGACTTTGAATCCAAGGGTAGCTGAACCGATGGAGGAGAATACCGTATCAAATGAAATCGTATCAGCAGAAAAGCTTAGTACGCCTCCTGATTCAGTATAAAAAGATTCCTCCCTGCATTGCCAGCAAGAGATTAATAGCATAATACCGGTTACAGCTGCAATGATTTTTTTCATTCTTGTTTTTATGCGGGGACTGATGATTAAACGAACAATTCTATAAAATCGTACGTCGGCCATATCCTCCCCTGATACATTGACAAACAAAGGTAAAAATAACAGAAATATGAAAGAGATGCTTCATTCGATATTTTCATTTTATATTTTTATTATATTTGATAACGAGTAAATTCAGCATGACCAATATATCATAACCTATCTCCGACAAAGCAGTACCCCATGGAAATAATGCAGGCAAAGGAATCGGATCTTATAGAAATTCTTTATTTATTAAGGGTTTGCATCCTGGATATGAACCAAAAAGGTATGAAACACTGGAACAGTGTATACCCAAGTGCGGATATGATTTGGAATGATCTTGAAAGATCATCTGTGTACCTTATTAAAGAGATGGGTATCTGCAAAGGGATGGTTACGCTTGACAGTATTGAACCCGAGGAGTATAAAGGCATTCAATGGACAACTCCGGCCCGGAAACCGTTATTTCTGCATCGGCTGGCCGTGCATCCTATTTGGCAGGGACAGGGCATTGCAGGGATGCTGTTGAAGTTTGCGGAAGAATATGCTAAAAAGAAAGGATATGATGCGCTGCGGATTGATGTCAACAGCACCAGCACCAATGCCAGGAATTTATGCAGAAAGCAGTTGTTCAATGAAGCCGGAAATTTTTTCAGCGCTTTTCAACAGCAGCCTTTTATATGCTACGATAAGAAAATAGGATGAAATGTTTCAACAGGGTGGAGGGGCAAAACTTGTTTGCAGTCATGTAGATATTTGATATATAATATATTGCGTTTTAGGGAAAAATTCTCGCTCAAATATTTTTGAACAATTCTCCCGGAGTCTTCATTTTTTGTTAAATACGTATTAATCTTGTAACGCATTTTAATTATTAACCACATTATACCATAATGTCAAAGTAAGATGAAAAATAATGGTAATCAGGCCGGTAAATCCCGCAAAAACGGCCATTCCCTTACCCCGAAATTCGGTCCCGTTGATAACCTTGAAAGTTATTTGCAGCCCGACTGGTGGAGAAGAATTTTCAACTCCATGTATTTAAAAACAGATGCAGACGTAGTAGAAGATATACAAATCACCAACAGGGAAATTGACCTTTTCACGGAATTTCTCGGATTGGACAAGAATATGGTGATCCTTGACCTTGCCTGCGGGCAGGGTCGCCATACCCTGGAACTGGCACGGCGAGGTTTCAGAAATGTGAACGGGCTCGACCGTTCTCATTATCTTATCCGGAAAGCCAAAAATACCTGCGCAGCGGAAGGTCTCAGCGCAAGTTTTAAGGAAGGAGACGCAAGAAAACTGCCCTATCCTACCGATACGTTTGATCTGGTGATGATCCTGGGCAACAGCTTTGGCTATTTTGAAAGCACGGAAGACGATATGAAAATTCTTAAGGAGGTCTTCCGGATCCTGAAACCCAATGGCCGTTTTTTAATTGATGTTGCCGACGGAAATTACCTGAGGGATAATTATAGTCCCAGAAGCTGGGAATGGATAGACAACAAACATTTCGTATGCTGTGAACGTTCGCTGGCGTCCGATAACCAGCGTCTTATTTCACGGGAAGTTATTTCCAATATCGATAAGGGTGTTATCGTAGACCAGTTTTATGCTGAACGGCTTTATTCCCAGGAATCGCTGCAGGATATACTCGCCAGAAGCGGTTATAAAGAGATCAATTTCATGGGCAATTATACCACTGATTCCAAACGGAACCAGGACCTGGGGATGATGGAAAGGAGGATTATCGTAACGGCAACCGCCCGGAAGGAGTGGACTCCTGTTAAGGTGAAAAACTCCGAACAAAAAACAGTTGCCGTGGTCATGGGTGATCCTGGCAGGCCTGATATTATAAAACCGGCGGCCGTTTTTGACAGTGATGATATGGATACGATTATGAACCTTAAGATTGCTTTGGGAGAGCTGAAGGATTACCGGTTCATCTACCAGTCAAACCATACAACCCTTTTCAACGATCTTCAAAAACTCAGGGGCAAGATTGACTTTGTGCTGAATTTATGCGACGAGGGATTCGACAACGATCCGCGTAAGGAATTACATGTGCCGGCCATGCTGGAAGTTTTGAAAATGCCTTACACCGGTTCCAATCCTCAATGTCTGACCTATTGCTATGACAAATCCCTGATCCGGGGCATAGCCAAGGAAATGGGAGTACCTGTGGCAGATGGTCTTTATATAAAACCAGAGGACAACGTTTTCGAGATGAACATCGATTTTCCGGTTATCGTCAAGCCCAATTTTGGTGACAGCAGTTTTGCCATAACGCAGGATAGCGTGGCCAATAGCCTGGAAGAACTTAATGATGCCATCATCCGGATTCGCGAAAAGGTCGGATACGAAAATCCCGTGTTGCTGGAAGAATTTCTTACCGGAAAAGATCTCACCATAGGCATCATCGGTAATCCGCCGGATCCATACACATTTCTGCCGATCGTCGAAGAGGATTATTCTGATTTACCTGCTGACCTTCCCCGGATTTGCGGGTATGAAGCCAAGTGGATCTCGGATTCGCCCTATTTCAAATTGCTGAAGTCGGTGCCGGCCAACCTTCCGGAAGAAACCGAGAAGGTTATTATGGAGCATTGCCTGAGGCTTTTTGAAAGACTTGACTGCAAAGATTATGTACGGTTTGACTGGAGGCTTGATCAGCATGGCGTGCCCAAACTGCTGGAAGTAAACCCTAATCCCGGCTGGTGCTGGGATGGACATTTGGCAAAAATGGCTGCCATCAAAGGTATCGGTTATCCGGAAATGCTGTTGAGTATCCTGCAGACAGCCGAACAACGCATCAATAATGAAATGCAGGGGGTGAAGGTCGATGAAAAAAAGATATTGGTGAATTAATCTTGCAAGTCGACTTTTGTGGTCGCCCTATAGTTAAAAAGCCCTGTATTATTAATAAAAGACGTTGCATACAACGTCTCTGCCGAAACTATTTACTGAATAATTTGCTCCATTCCCGTTTTGCCCTTTTTTCCCATGCCCTGCTGTGATAAGCATAGCTGGCAATAAGGGGCAATACCGTGGTTGCTTCCGCATATACCATCTGTTCATATTTTGTATCCACTTTGCCCCACGAAGAAGCTTCCTGCAGTGTTGATGATGAACACGCGCCATCCCTGACATCAGCGACGGTGATCTGTACGGCATATTTATGAACCGGTACGGGTTTACCAAGAATTTCAGCGCAAACAACCACATCCTGGGCAAAATTCTTGGGCACTCCGCCACCGATCATGAATAATCCGGTAACGTTGGCAGCGACCTTAACCATGGTAAGTTCCCGGAAATCCCTGACGGAATCAATGGTGATATGCTTCTTTGGCCTTTCCCACTGATGCTTTACCAGACCGAAACCGGCACTGCTGTCAGAAAAAGCCGGACAGAAAACAGGAACATTTTGTTCATATGCTGCCTGCACCAGGGAATCCTTTTTTACCGAGTTTTTAACCAGATATTTTCCAAGCTCCTGTATGAACTCACGTGAACTGTATGGGCGAGGCTCCAAAGAATCAGCTACCAGCTTTATGGTTCCGTCGCATACCTGCAGATCATCTTCATCTATATAGGTGTCATAGATCCTATCGACATAGTATTCCCTCAACTTTTTATCCGGCACTTCCTGGCTGCCGCGGTAATGCTTGAATCCCAGCGCCTCAAAAAAATCCATATCAATAATGGAAGCACCGGTGGCAACGATAACGTCAATCATACGGTTTTTAACCATTTCCACATATACCTGCATGCACCCTCCTGCACTTGTACTACCCGCCAGGGTAAGGATATTGGTGCATTCCTTGTCATTGATCATCCGCATCAGTATATCAGCAGCATTGGCTGTATCCCGAGAAGAAAATGACATCTTCCGCATAGCATCAATCACGGGTGTCGAATCGAACGCCTTGATATCAATGTGTTCTATAGTTTCTTTTAATAATTCACGTTTTGCTTTCATCCCCATTAAATTTTTGTAAACTTATAATATAACCCGGATAATTCACAATAAGAATTTAAAAATGTTTGACTATGTTTAGAATCTTATTACCTTTGCGCTTCAAAATGTAGTTCTTTTAATACCTCACCTAAACAGATCCTTATGGATAAATGCAAGTGTATTAAACAGTTTAATGACCCTATGGTGTCATTTTCGGAGAATTACTTTTATGATTACGATTATATTCCAACCGTTGCTAATTACTCCGCAACATACCGGGTGTATAATGACATGAAATCCTTCCGGAAGTTTTCACTGATTGAATTTAAGATGTATTTTAAGAGGTACTAGCCAGCTTTTTTGTTTTACCTTTCAGATCAAAAATAAATTCTCTTTTGTATACCCGGGCCCTCCCTCTTGCCTTTGGTGTATCATAAAGGAATAGTGGGCATCAAAGGCAGAGGAACCGGACGTTCAGGCCGAACAACTGACGGATGGATTTTTCCTGACTTGGATCAACTTAATAAATGCACCTGCTTCACCATATTTTTTTCAGAATGGAATCTGTATTTCACATGGTTGGATTCCAGGGTAACATTAGCCTTGTCAACAATCAGATTTAAATCATTTTGCTTCATTTCGTTGTAAAGATAATTGGCCAGCAAAAAAGCTTTTTCCACACCATCACCACGTCCGAAATTCCAGACTTCATCGGGCTGTGCAAGACGCTGATTGTTGTAGATTGAATCATCAGGCAAACCGGATATCAAATGATATGCGGCATCTGTCGTTTTGCCCTTCAGGCCTGCCAGCGAAACGGTGTTTCTCTCCAATGCTGCTTTCACAAATGGTTTCCAGTCAATTTTATCCATTTGCCTATAGGTATATAACGACAACAGAGCCACTTCATGATCACCGGCTTTCTCCGCTATTAACTGTATAATTTCCTGACGGGATTGATTCACATTTATGTTTAATATTCCGGTCTGTATAAATTGCTTATTTGTTCCGGGAAGTAGTGGCTGAACATTTAAAAAATGAGCAAGATCGTTGCAAAGTAATTTAATATTCTCCTCAGTACTACAATGGGTTGCCTTTGCATGATCAATGAAATAGTCCCTCATACCCACGCCAGCATCTTTGTTTTTCTTAAGAAAGTCTTCAACATCCTGAATAATGATGCGATTCTCAAGCGGGGCGGAACTGAATTCCTCATCATCAATCTCATTTATTAATATTTCACGCGTGGTTTCCGAAAAACTTTGTTTGGAGAAATGTTCATATTCAAATATTGTTTCAAGAGCAATATAATAATAACCGGAATTGATATAGTGCCTGTATTGAAAGCACTTTTTAAAATTCATATGATAGCGCAGGAAGTTTATAAAAATTTCCGGAGAAAGCTCTGTGGTAAGAAATTTTTTAAGTTTTTCTGAAAAGTGCTGGTATGCGGTAACATTGATGGTTGCCTTTTCATACATATTATGAATGTAACCGGTAATATGTGAAACGATTGTTACTTTTTCATGTTCAAGGGCTCTGCGCGCCCTTGTGGACAACGATGTGCCGTTAAACCACATTTTTTTAGTGACAATTCTTCTGTTATTGGTGAGCAATCCCTTATGGATATCGATAAAATTCTGTGAGTGCAAGGGGGTGCTGATAAGAAAAATGTTTTCCAATGGAATGTGCCCCACAATAAAAAGCGCAGCGGCATACAATACCGAAAATGAAACACATTCTCCGGCACCGTTGTTAAAGGATTCCTTAAAACGAAATGCCGTCATGGACTCCACCGTTTCGGTCTTCCAATAGGGGATAATGTCGCTGGTGTATTTATCCAATCCAAAATGCCGCCTGATATCAATATTAAAATAGTATTGATCACCCTCGTAACCAAATAAAGCATTCGACTGCTTCACAATGTCCATATCAATAAAGTCTTTAAACCGGTCTGTTTCGGTATCCTTTTTAGTGAGTCCCCAGGTATCCAGATCAAGGTTAAATGCATAATGATCCATAATGTATTGTTTGATCCTGTTTACTTTATAATTAAATGATTTTTTGTGAATATCCTTAAACCACGGATCATCGCGCCATGTCCAGATAATAGGGCTCATGATGTTGGCGATAACCAGTGGAAAAAGCAATTCAGGGAAAACAAATATCTCCATGTCTGACAGCGTATAGACTGAAGAGTATTTTTCCAATGTTTTTTTGTCAGAAAAATCAGGCATTAAAGGCATTGCTTGTTTTAACTTTTCCGGTTTCCAAGATGCATAAATTTAGCTGAAAATTTTTAATCTTTTACGCTCACTGCAAATCAATAAGCATGTTTTTTCAGGAATGAGCGAAGGGAAAAGATTATGTCGGTTTGATCAAGATAGTGAAATGTATCTCGATTGGACTAATTCCCTGTCGCGGTTGTTTGGTTTTAATACCCCGGCTGGTTTGGTTGGCGTAGTCTGCTTCCCGCATAATGAAAGCAATCCTCCTGTAAATGTGGGAATGATGTAACTAATATTCAAAATTATGTAATGGATCACGGAATATAGAGACATACCTTTACAGGTGTAATAATTAACAAATTAACTTTATTTGAATTCTAATGAAAAATTCAAAAAACACAATCATCGCGTGTCTATCTGCTGCCGCATTATTATTTGTAGGCACATTAAAGGCAGAGGCACAAAAAGCTGAATTAGGCTTTCGGTTCATGCCCACCTTCTCTTCTTTCGAGATGAAAACTTCTGCCGGGGGCACGGTAAAAGGGGAAGTAACGCTCGGTTATGGAGCCGGAGCATTGCTGGGATTCAATTTAACTGATAATATTGGAGTGCAGGGAGAGGTTATCTACAATTCCATTTCACAGCGATATAAAGAAACGGATGTTGAACGGAAAGTCAATTTGAGATACGTAAACATTCCATTGATGCTTTCGCTCAATACGGGTAAAACCGAGCCCGTAAATGCAAATATTGTAGCAGGTCTGCAGATAGGGGTTAGTGTAGGAAGCAGTGTTTCTACATCGGGTGGTGATGGCACGAATAATATCCAGCCCTTGCTTTCGGTAAAGAAAGGGGACCTTGGTTTTGCCTACGGTGCCGGTGTTGACTTTGGCCTCACACCGTCACGCACTTTTCGCCTGGGCATTGGATTCCGTGGTGTTTATGGCTTGTTAGACATAAGCGACGATAATACAAGTAACACAACTGATTCCTATTATATTCTCGGCAAGACTCATATAAAAACGTATTCAGGTTACGTCGGATTTTCACTTTTATTCTGATAAATCATTAAGCGGAAATGTGTGAATAATGTAATTTATAAACAAAATTTTGTAACGGTTCCCGGAGCATTGAGACATACCTTTGATAAGATAATAATTTGCTCCTGTATTAAAAGTTGATATCAAAAAAAGGAAAACATTTCAAATTTATTTTAAATAATAATTAAAACTAAAATCATGGGAAATTTTCTTTATGTCCTGGCAGTAATTCTGCTTATCGCATGGGCGATCGGATTCTTTGGCTTCAGTGCCGGAGGCATTATACACGTTCTTCTTGTTGTGGCAATTATTGCCGTATTAATCAGGGTCATTCAGGGAAGAAGAGTCCTTTAAAATCATCACTTTAATTCTTCTTTGGCAGATTACCTGAAAGCCTGAATGCATGTCTGGCCAGACGTAATTTCAGGCTTTTTTAAATCTGTTTCAGAAGAATCATTAACCATTAAAAAACAATATTATGAGCTCAGGAAAAGTATTTTTGGGCCTGTTGGCCGGTGTCGCCGCAGGAACATTGTTAGGGATCTTATTTGCCCCGGGCAAAGGGTCTGATACCCGGAAAAAGTATTCCAAAAAGGGAGAGGACTTTGTGGATACATTAAAAGAAAAATTCAATGAATTTCTTGACAACGTCATGGAAAATTTTGAAGAAGCAAAGGAAGAAGTTTCCGGCAATGCGGAAGAGGGGAAGGCCAGGTCAGGAGAAACTGAGAAAAAGGTGAAAACTGCTCCCGGTTGAAACGCTTTCAATTGATTCTGCCATTACAAATGCAAATGAGATAAAAGCAGTACATGGAAAAAGAAATGCTAATATCAACTCCCCCCGTCGCCGGAAATAGCAGGTCTCATAATGTTTCATTGCTAACTTTCGATTTACCGGCATTAATAGAAATGATGAAAAACAGTCATGACTGGACAAACGGGGAACTTAATGCCATGATTCTTTTGAAACGTCCCGATAAGCAGATAGTACTTACCGCATTGCATGAGGGAACAGAAATTAAGTCTTTTCAGTCAAATGATTCAGTTACCTTTCAAATAATTGAGGGGAAATTAAAGCTTCATACCCGAAAAGAATCTGTAATCCTTGATAAAGGTCAATTGCTGACACTTCAGGAAAAAATAAAGTACAGCCTGACGACCCGGGAAGAAACGGTATTCCTTTTGACCATAGCAAACGGAACCTTGCAGCCGGCAGAAAATTAAATGACCTGGAAAATTTAAGAACCAGGAACCAAGAGCCCTGCCTACCGGCAGGCAGGCAAGAATCAAGAAAAAAACCTGCAAAGGGGAAAGTTATTTACCATTAATCAGTATTTAAAAATCGTTGTATTTTATAAAAACCCGAGCCATGGAAGACAATGTGAAATCAATAGAATTGCTGCTGGACAGGGCTGTTGAATATGGCAAAACAAGCTATGAGTTAATAAAGCTCAAGGCACTGGAAAAAACTTCGGATGTCGTTTCATCCTTAATACCGGGTATCGCCATCTTTATTTTCATTGCGTCATTCGTGGTTTTTGTCAATTTGGGTCTGGCTTTCTGGCTGGGTGACCTCCTGGGCAAAACATATTACGGATTTTTTGTGATAGCGGCTTTTTATGTTATTGTAGGGATTGTTTTGCGTTTATTTATGCACAAATGGATTAAAAGGCTTGTTACCAATTATTTTCTTAATCAGATACTTAAATAAAATCACATGCAACATAAAACTTCCATTGCCGGGCTTAAAGATGCAATTCAATTGTTGGAAGCTGAACAGGATGCTAACGGACAGTTGTTGAAAGAACAATTTTATATTATAGTCAGGGGTCTCAGGCCTGCCAACTTTCTCATGAAAACATTGGGTAAGTTGACTTCATCGCCCTATTTAATCGAAAACATCCTGGGTACTTCAATAGGTTTGGCCTCTGGTTTTCTGACAAAAAGGATTGTTGTAAGTACATCAGGTAATATTTTAAGAAAGCTTCTTGGTTCTGTTTTGCAGTTTGGCGTTACCAACATTGTCGCCCGACACCCTGGCACTATTAAATTATTCGGAAAGCTTATATTACGTAGTATTTTCCGTAAAAAGAACGTAAATCCTCCCGGCAGGACGAAAAAATGAAACCTTCATAACACCTAAACGAATATTTTCACTTTGCTGCCACTAAGAAATAGATCACGCATCAGCCATTCTTAAAAGAATGAAATTAATGATGCGGTTTCTGCACTATAAACAAAAAAATATATGAAAACAAAATTTACTTTTCTGGCAATTCTGTTGCTGACTTTTTTAATATTGGGCACCATTGCGCAAACCAATGTGAGTGGTTTTATATCAGCCAACACAAATTGGACGCTCGCCGGAAGTCCGTACATTATCACAGGCAATACTGTTCTGGACAGTGGAATTGTGCTTACAATTAACCCGGGTGTGATAGTGAAGTTTGATAGTGCAAAATCTTTACAGATAAATGGTAATTTGCGGGCAACCGGAAACAGTTCAAATAAGATTATTTTTACCAGTAACGCAATTACACCAGCTCCCGGAGACTGGGCTTATATTTTGTTTTCAGATAAAAGCCAGGATTATGACCACGGCCTTTATTCAGGAAGTGTAATGGAATATTGCATCGTTGAATATGCAGGTGAAAGCTCAGCTGGTCTAACCGTGGCCGGTACCATCCGTATAAGCGCTTCGTTCCCTGTTATCCGTAATTGCGAATTGAGATATAATTCCACAACGGGTATTATCTTTTATAATGACCCGAATAGCACTGGCCCAACAACGGATGTATTAAAAATATCCAGATGCTACATACACGACAACAATTCTATCTTAAATCTCAATTCGGATGCCGGAGGAATTGATATTACAATGAATTTGTCAAAAGTAATTCTGGACAGCAACATTATTAGTAACAATAAAGCCAGGTATGGAGGTGGTATCACATGCAACATTGCCAATGCCAAAACAAGTAAAATAATAAAAAACTCAATTATTGGAAACTTTGCTCAGTTTTCCGGAGGTGGAATAATGATGAATGCTGCTTTAGAGGATTTTTCGTACAATCTTATATATGGGAATTCTGCACATGATGGTGCAGGCATATACGAGAATGCTGTAATGCAATTAAGAACCATTTACAACAATGTGGTTGTTAACAACACTTCTGTCAATGATGCTGTTTTTGTTAAGACAAGTTGTGACTTTACCAAAAACACCATTGTTGACAATACGGCATCATCAAGCATTATTGCTATATGGGGTGGCAATACAAACAGTACTACCAGCTACAACACAATTACGCGCAATACATTAACCGGCTCATCCTCTGAAAGAGCAGTTAGTATTACTTCGCCTACTGTTTTCAAAAATAATAATGTTTACGGCAATGATGCAGGGTACGAGGTTTATACCAGCGTTCTTCAATCAACGCCTTCCCTCAATATTGAAAACTGTTGGTGGAACACCATTGCCTCTGCGGAAATTGATGCCAGGATTTATGATTTTCTTGATAACAGCTCGCTCACCATTGCAGATTATTCTCCTTTTGCAGCTTCACCTGATACTTTAGCGCCTGTAACTCCTCCAACCAATGTCATTAAAACCGATTTGGGCGGTGGAAAAATAAAGATTACCTGGAACGCGAATATGGAAGCTGATCTTGCGGGATATAAAATATACTGGGGTTCTCCCACGGGTTATTCTTTTGCCAATTCTTCAGATGCGGGCAATGTTACTACTGACACGCTCACCGGAATTTTAATTACCGACACCGTTGCTGTTTCGGCTTATGATAACCTAATGAATGGTATTGATGACCAATTTGATGGGAATGAAAGTTGGTATACATATGCCGTTGGCAAACCCATTGTGAAATTCTCAGCTATTTCAGCTTCAGTTTGTTCCGGTGAAACTGTCTATTTTGAAGATAATACAGCAGATGCAACCTCCTGGTCATGGAGTTTTCCTGAAGGTATTCCTGCATTTTCGGTCGTTAAAAATCCAAAGATTGTTTATAACAATACAGGCAAACACAATGTAAAACTGAAAGTAACCAATATTGCAGGAACCGATTCGATAACCTATAATAACTTTATTACGGTGAAAAGTCCGAGTTATACTACCCTTTCGCCTAACGTATGCAACACCGGTTATTATACTTCGCCCAGCGGCATCTCTACCTGGTATGTCAGCGGAATATATCAGGATACGATTCCGAACCATGCAGGTTGCGATAGCATCCTTACCATTAACCTTACACTGAGTTATGACTCCTATGCTTCAATTTCTCCCGCAGTCTGCAACAGTTATGTTTCTCCGGGTGGCAACCATACATGGACGAGCAATGGAACTTATTATGATACAATACCAAATTACCATGGCTGCGACAGCATTATAAGCATAAATCTGACCGTTTATACAATTGACACTAGTGTAACGTTTAATGGAAACATGTTAACATCAAATGCCAATGGTGTTAATTACCGGTGGTTAGATTGCAGCAATGGGTTTTCAGCTGTTCCCGGAGCAAACTTAAAATCCTTTACACCTTCAATCAGTGGCAATTTTGCTGTTGAAATAACGCAAAGTACGTGTATTGACACCTCTTCCTGTTATCAGGTAACATTAGTCGGAATAGACATCTTAGATCTGGATAAAGCGGCTTATATATATCCCAATCCAGCTTCCGACATCGTAATATTAAGTATTAGCAGCAACAGCAATTCAGATATAACAATGAATATTTACAATGTTATGGGAGCATTTGTAAAATCAGAAATGTTGAAACAGAATCATCAGCAAATTAATATTGGTGATTTATGCAACGGGATATATATGGTTGAAATTATATCGAACGTATTCATAGAAAAACAAAAACTAATAATCCAAAGATAATATCTAAATTGTGGGTATAGTTAACGAAATAAAATTACCATTTTACGCAAAGGCAATTTTATTTTTCATCGGCCTGTTTGCCTTACTATCGGTGTTGTACATAGCCCGTGGCATTATAGTCCCTCTCGTATTCGCAGTCATTATTGCCATCGTTCTCCACCCGGTTGTAAATTTTTTTGTGCGTTTGAGGATAAACAGGGTAGTGGCAATTATCCTTACTTTATTCCTGACCTTTTTAGTCATTGCCGCGTTTGGCGCTCTTTTATTTTCGCAGGCAAGCCGGTTTAGTGAATCATGGCCGTTACTGGTCGATAAATTCACCGTATTACTAAACCAAACCATCACCTGGGCTTCGGGTTATTTCGACATAAATGCACATAAGATCCATGAATGGATTATTACAACCAAAGAAGAATTCATCAATACCAGCAGCGCCGGAATTGGGCAAACCCTTCTCACCGTCGGCAGTGCGGTAGTGGTATTGTTTCTGGTTCCCGTTTACGTCTTTTTATTATTGTTTTACCAACCCCTTCTGCTTGAATTTATTCGCCGGTTCTTTGGCACGAGCAACCAAAGCCAGGTGCGCGAAATAGTTACACAGACCAAAACGGTTATTCAGCGTTATCTTATAGGACTGATTATCGAAACTGCCATTGTAGCAGCACTTGAAACCGCTACACTGCTGATACTTGGCATTGAGTATGCCATACTGCTTGGTATTATTGGTGCATTGCTAAACCTCATTCCTTATATCGGAGGACTCGTGGCAGTGGCTATGCCCATGATGGTGGCATTGGTCACCAAAACATCGGGATGGTATGCCTTTTATATTCTTATAATCTATTATATCATCCAAATAATAGACAATAACTATATCGTTCCTAAAATTGTCGCTTCCAAAGTAAAAATCAATGCGCTTTTCTCCATCATAGTGGTAATTGTCGGAAATGTTTTATGGGGCATACCCGGTATGTTCCTTTCCATACCGCTCCTGGCCATTGTAAAGCTCATTTTCGATCATATCGAACCCTTAAAACCCTGGGGATTTTTATTGGGCGACACCATGCCCCCGTTATTAATAATTAAGCCGATTTTTAAAAAATTAAAGAATAAATCTGCTCAGAGCTGAATTGTAAAATCGGGTCAGCGTGCATACAATGCATTTGGATGCGTATATTCAATTCATGTGTGAATAATGTAACTTCTGGCTTGAATTGTGTAATGCTTTCTGCGGCCAATTGAACTACTTTTATTCAAATACTTAAATGCTGAAATAGCAGAAAACAAAAAAATATGATAAAATTCCTAAGGGTCATGGTTTCTCTACTTCTTATAATCTGGGCTGTTATGTTTTTCTTTTTAATGCCGGTGATGTTGCTCAAAATATACGTGCAATAACAGGTATGATCATCCTCTTACGTCATAATCTGCGGCAAACCTGGTATTAGTTTATATTTCCCCTTATTTGTTATCCGCAATTTCTGCACTATTATGGGATGTGTGAATGATGTAACTAATAGTAAAAGTTGTGTAACACTTATTAAAATCAAAGTATTCATCTTTGTTGTGTAATTCTCTATGGACATTTATTTAAAATCAAATAATATGGCAAACGTAACTGAATTAAAAGGAAACTGGAATGAGCAGAAGGGCAAACTTAAAAAAGCCTTTGCCCTGCTTACAGACAATGATTTGATGTATGAGGAAGGCCAAAAAGACGAAATGTTTGGAAAACTTCAAATCAAACTGGGTAAAACAAAAGAAGAGCTGCACGCAATAATTACAGCGCTTTAAAAACAGATTTAACCTGAAAAGTCATCGTATTTCGGCTATTGCTGAACGGTGATTTTTTAGGTTTAATGGCTGGTCATCCGATCGGATTATATCAAAATGCAAGGATGAATTTAACGATTTATCATGAAAAAAATTTCTCCTGTTATCAAAGTAATCCCCAAACTTCGGGATGCAGCATTGAAGAATGTCATCAGGATCAGTGAAAAAACTATTGAAAAAACTGAAAAGGCAAACAATTTTATAACAGAGATAGCTGCTGTTTTCTTATTCATATCACGCACAGCTAAAGAAACTTTTTCACGTGATTTTGAATTCAATGAATTTTTACGACAATGTTTTCAAATTGGGTATAAAACTTTACCGCTTATTTCGGTAACCGGAATTATTATGGGTTTGGTGCTTACCATTCAATCGCGTCCGGTACTGGTTGATTTCGGGGCAGTTTCCATGCTTCCGGGAATGGTAGCCGTGTCGCTCATCAGAGAAATGGGACCGGTAATAACAGCACTGATATGCGCTGGAAAAATTGGTTCGGGCATGGGAGCAGAATTAGGTTCAATGAAGGTAACCGAACAAATTGATGCCATGGAAGTATCTTCTACCAATCCTATACGATTTCTGGTTGTGACAAGAGTTCTGGCAGCGACCCTTATGATACCTTTATTGATTTTATATGCTGATGCACTGGGCATATTGGGAAGCTGGGCAGGCGCAAATATTAAAGGCCATGTAACTTTTATCCTGTTTTTCTCACAGGCTTTTAGCCCTATTGATTTTATTGATTTTTTACCTGCTTTTATTAAATCATTCTTTTTCGGCGCGGTGATCGGTATTGTCGGATGTTATAAAGGATATACGGCAGGGCGCGGAACTGAGAGCGTAGGCATTGCTGCTAATTCAGCTGTGGTGCTGTCCTCATTGCTGGTAATAATTGTAGACCTGATTGCTGTGCAGATTACCGATATGCTATAATATGATTTGAAAATGAGACGATTTGAAAATTTGAAAATTAAAATAGGGCAATGTTATGCTAAAACATTGATATTGAATGAGATTTTTATTTTTACAATAAGCAGCAAATTGATTTTTATGTCATTTTCAAATTATCACATTTTCAAATCATCAAATTAATAATGATGAATACTACCACCAAAATATCGCCCGTTGATCCGGCTGAATCAAAAAGCTCCAAAAAGGTTATTGAAGTGAATAACCTCAGG
>Ga0105101_10000163_pt1 | contig 26333 bp, 22 predicted proteins | sample PPLLak21cMay2015_2_FD_87037 | JGI IMG/M metagenome (GOLD analysis project Ga0105101, IMG submission 87037) | Freshwater sediment microbial communities from Prairie Pothole Lake near Jamestown, North Dakota, USA - PPLs Lake P8 Core (1) Depth... | ecosystem: Environmental > Aquatic > Freshwater >... | reverse complement strand
AGATAAGTGTTTACTGATGCCATAATTTTAAGTATTTATTTTAGTTAATTATTTATTATATGAGTATCGGGAATCAGGAATATAGGATCAAAAATAGCTTGAAAATCAATTTATTTACCCCAGCCCCAAGGGGAGTAAATTGATTTTCTTCGCTCCCCATGGGGTCGGGGTAAACGAAGAAAATCAATGAATTCATATTCCTGATTCCCGATAATCATGATTTATTGTATTATTTTTAGACTTTTTTCATCCTTCCATCAAAAAAAGCAACTTAGTGGTAGTATTCCAGTTGCGGATGGTTATATTCTGATAGAACGGCATTGAGATGATCTTATAGAGCTTACTCTGGGATGCCCCGCTGATGAGCCTTGAAAAGTAAAGCACTTCCGGGCCGGGATATACCCTGTCAACGCCCTCCCTGGTAATGATTTTCCCAAGTACATCATCAGGTCTGAGGGGCTCTTTCAGAAAGACTGCATCGTACCTGTATTTATCAGGTTCTGTACCAAATCCAACAGGAGCCTGTTCAATCACTTTTCTTAATTGCTTATGAGATACCAATACAATTCGGGATGAGTAATTAAACCTGTCGGAGAGTACCAGCTCAATCTTATTTGTAAGTCTGGTATTATCCTTTTCATCTGATATAAAGATAACATTTCCGCTCTGAATAAAAGTTGAAACACCTGTGAATCCCATGTTTTCAAAGCAGGATTTCAGGTCGGTCATTTTGATAATATTATTGCCACCGACATTGATCCCCCGTAAAAGTGTGAGGTATTTATTCTCTGTCATGATTTATGGTCTGTTCATTTCATGGATGGCTGGAGAATGCTTACTGCATTCCCTTCTGTATCAATGAATGAAACATATAATCCGATACCGGGTATTTCTACCGGTTCGCCAAGGACTTTGCCCTTAGCTTCAGTCACTTTCCTCATTGATTCTTTGATATTATCAACCGAAATAACAACAGAGGGATGTTTAGATAAATTTTCGCTCTTAAGGTAGAAACCCCCATTTATGCTGCCTGGCATTTTTGGCCGGCCACTCTCGTCAGTTTCGCTGGTAGAGACTGTAACATAGTTACCCATCTCCTCTCCCAGCATCTGTGTCTGCCACCCAAACACTTGTGAATAGAAATCTGCCATACGCTTCCTGTCCTCTGCGGGCATTTCAAAATGTACAACCGGATCCATCTTTTTCATGTTCTTAAAATTTAAGTGTTAATTTTAATTTTACAGTATCGGTAAATTAACAATCATGGTAAACAAATTGTTTCCCTTATGAACGACAAAAAATACAGGAAATAATTTCCGGTCAAACAGGTATTTTAAAATGGATAATAACAAAAATCAGTATCAGCACAGGAGAGTTGTAGTCATCGGAGCCGGCTCAGTCGGAGCCACGTACAGCTATGCCCTGGCGCAAAGTGGCCTTGCTGACGAAATAATAGTTATAGACAAAAACAAAGACCTTGAACAGGGGCAGGTTCTGGATCTGGTCCATGGTCAGCCATTTTTCCCTTCAGTTAATATCCGTTCAGGTTCGACCTCTGATTACGGGGATGCTAATTTGATTGTCATAACCGCCGGTGTTGCCCAGAAACCGGGAGAAACACGGCTTGACCTTGTACGGAAGAATGCAGAGATCATCGGAAGTATTTCCGAAGAGGTGGCTGCAAGCAATTGCAGGGGAGTAATGCTTATTGTCACCAATCCTGTAGACGTTCTTACATATATTGCACTAAAACGTTCAGGCTGGGAGCGGGGACGGATAATTGGTTCGGGTACTGTTCTCGACAGTGCGAGATTCAGGCATCTGATCAGCAGCTACTGTGGTATTGATGTTCACAACGTTCATGCCTATATCCTCGGGGAACATGGCGACAGTGAATTTGCAGCCTGGTCGATGACCCATATTGCAGGTATTAAGATAGATGAGCATTGTGCTCTCTGCGGTAAGTGCTCTGACTGGAAAAAACAGCAAAGCTTGATTGAACAGCGGGTTCGCGACTCTGCCTATCACATTATCAACTATAAAGGTGCAACACACTATGCAGTCGGACTTGCTCTTGTAAGGATCTCAAGTGCAATACTTCGCGGAGAGAGCAGCGTTCTTACGGTTTCAACACTGCTTGACGGGGAATTCGGGATTAAGGATATCTGCCTGAGTGTACCATCTGTCGTTTCTGACAAGGGAGTTAATAAGATAGTCAGCAGTCCTCTGTCTGATTCAGAACGGGCTTCCCTTTCAGGCTCTGCAGATATTCTGAGAAAATCGGTGGACTCGGTTTTACTGACCTGAGATGGATGAGACGGATTACTTAAAATTTTCTGAATTGCAGGGAAGCTGTCCGTTGTTTAAAGCCTGATCATTTTTCTTTTACGTTTTGTAAAAACAGCTTTTTCAGTAAAACCTGTCTCTTTCAGCAACTTATATGCTTCATCAAAATACTGGCCGACACGGGCAGGAGTATGGGCATCTGAATTAATGCAGACAGGTACTTGTTCCTCACTGAAAATGTGGAGATATCTGCGGTCAGGATAAAAGTCGGCCAATGGCCTGTTCCTGCCGTTTGTATTAAGCTCAAATACAATATCACTTTCCTTCATGACTTTTGCAAGCTTCCTGTATAATGGTTCCGGATCCATGGTAGGTTTGTAACCAAAGATCCTTATGAGATCAAGATGACCGATGATATCGAAAAGTCCGGATGAGACCGCATCGGTGACGTTATTGAAGTATGATTCAAACAAGGTATCAAAACTTTTCCCTTCATAAAACTCAGGCCCAAGGTCAACGGTTTTTTCCCCCAGATAATGGACCGATCCTATCCTGTAATCAAGATCATATTTGTCGAGGAATGATCCGATTTCTTTCCCTTTTCCAGGTATAAAGTCTACTTCAAGTCCGGTTTTGACAATGAGATCCTTTGTATTTCTTCTAAGGTTATCAATATACTCAATATATGTTGCAACATTATCGGGATTCATACACCAGTTTTGATCCTCCCTGAATAATGAAAGATGCTCCGAGTAGCCTAATTCGGAGATCCCGGCTGCAATTGCAGCTTCAATATATTCCTCCGGGGCAGCCTTTCCGTCACTGAAAGTAGTGTGTATGTGATAATCAGTCCGGTAAACCATTTAACTAAATTCCTGTTTTACAAAGATTATTGATTTTTCAAATTAGATTCAAATATGGTAATAAAACAAACCGGCGAATTTAAAAGTGATCAGGAAAAATGTACTTTTGTGTAAAACTGGGCAAAAGTGAACGAAAAGAGAAATAACTGCATATGCGAAAACTGTGAATTCAAGTTTATTGCTTATTCTTATCTTGATGAAGAAACTATTCAGGAACTGTGCGATAACAAGGTGGAACAAACATTCCGCAAGGGCGAGATAATAAATCAGGAAGGAGAAATAGTTAACGGATTCAAATATCTAAAAAACGGCCTGGTAAAGATCTACCGGAAAATTGCAACGGGGGAAGAGCAGATAGTGACAATTATACGGCCTTTCGAATTTGTCAGTAACATTAGCATCTTTACCGGTGACCGGTACCGCTATTCCGTTTCAGCACTTGAAGATTCCGTTGTTTGTGTTGTGGACCTTGAATTTATTAAAAGGCTTCTCCTGAAAAACGGAACCTTTACTCTGGGATTGTTAACCAGGATTTCCGAAATCAACGATAAGATAATAAGCCAGACTCTTGACATCAGGCAGAAAAACCTGATAGGGAGAGTTGCATTCGTTTTGCTTATTTTTACAAAGGAGATCTATAATTCAAGAGTTTTTGACCTGCCTGTTTCCCGTAAGGAGATTGCGGATTATATCGGAATGAGCACTGCGAATGTTATCAGAACCCTTTCAGAATTTAAAAAAGAGGAGATAATAAGAGTTTACGGGAAAACAATAGAAGTGGCAGATATCAACAAGCTTGAGATTCTTTCTAAAAGAGGTTAGCACACAATTAAATATTTCCATTCATGAAGACATTAATACTTGCGGGCTGTATCCTGATTACAGCAGCATCCCTTTATGGGCAATCCGGAGCAAACCAGGGCAGATCAACGGAAAAACAGGCAAATTATAAACTCACAGGAAGCCGGCACGGTGTGAATTTCTTCCCGGAGGTACAGCTTGCCCAGGTTCAGTATGAAGCAGGAGAAGAGCTCACATTCGACAGATACCATTCACTGGATGTGATCTATTACTGGCTTGAAAAATGGGCTGAGACCTTCACGGATCTGGTTGAGCTCTATGAAGTGGGAGAAAGTTATGAGGGACGTCCTATACTTCAGATCACGGTTACAAACAAATTAACAGGAAAAGATACGGACAAACCTGCGGCATTTTTTGAGGGCGGCCGCCATAGTGGCGAGGTATCGGGTTCCGAATCTGTCCTCTGGCTGACAAAATACCTTCTTGAAAATTATGGTAAGGATCCCGATGTTACCCGGCTACTCGACACCAAAACAATCTACCTGAAGCCTGTAAATAATCCGGACGGTCATAATCTGTATCTGAATACCGCTCAAAGTAACAGAAGCACAGTGCGCCCTGAGGACAATGACCGTGATGGACTTCTGGACGAGGATGCCCCGGAAGACCTTGACAATGATGGAATTATCCTTACAATGAGATGGAAAGATGAGAAAAAGGGAAATCTCATCCCCGATCCGGCGGATTCAACAGGGAGGATCATGAAAAGAGTTGAAGCAGGCAAAGGCATCTATCTGTCATCATCTGAGGGGATCGATAATGACAACGACGGCATAATAAATGAGGATGGCATAGGAGGGCTCGACCTCCACAGGAATTATCCTGAAAACTGGAGACCGAAGGCAGAGGACACGGGCCGGGGATTTACCCAGGGAGGAGCGGGAGAATTTCCGTTGAGTGAAACGGAAACAAGAGCGGTGGTCTCCTTCCTCCTTACTCACCCGAATGTATATGTAGTGAATTCAATGGATACAAGTGTTCCCATGCACCTCAGGCCGCCTTCAACATCTTCCTCGGAAGACAGAATGTATCCTGAAGACCTGAAATGGTACGAATACTTTGATGAGATGGGAAAGAAACTAACCGGTTATTCCCGGGCTGGAGATGTATATGATGACTATGGCGGGGGAAGTCCCCTGTTCGGCCATGGACCCGATTTCGGGTACTGGTATTTCGGTTCCATATGGTACGGCGATGAGATCTGGAACAACGGCAAAAACAAGGATTATAACGGAGATGACAAAATCGACCAGGTTGAAGTGCTGATGTGGGATGATAAGGAGAATGAAGGTAAAGGATTTACCGAATGGAAACCTGCAAAACACCCGGTATATGGTGATGTGGAAATTGGCGGATTTGACCCTAAATTTTTCTCACAAAATCCTCCTTCACGACATCTTGAACCCTGGATAAAAAACCAGGCTCTTTTCAACCTTGAAATGATAAAACATCTTCCGGGGCTTGAATGGGAAAACATCGAGGTTAAGAAAACAAAATCATATAAAGCCGACTCGGCTGATTACCAGCTGAAAATCAGCTTCAGGAACACCGGTAAGCTCCCGACGGCTCTCAAACAGGCGCACCTTGTGAAGATTGTGACAGAAGACAGGGTCGTTCTGGATCTGGATACCGCCGGATCTGCTTCAGGTAAGACAGGCTATAAAATTCTTGAAGATAAAAAACCTCAGACAGGGAGAGGTTCCGGACGTCAGGACTCATTTTCGGATCAATCCGCCCGGAGGAGACCGGTGATTAAAACTGTACCATACACTGAAGGCGGATCCGTGACAACGGCTCTGTTTAATATCCGGCTCCTGAACAGAAGTGAGCTGAAAGGGAAAGCGACAGTATCATCAACCCGGGGCGGTATCCTGAAAGATAAAGAATTTATTATCAGATAATGGCAGTAAGAAATAATTTCTATTTTTGCGGGCATTACAACGGCTTACCGGAAGAATTAACCTCAGGATAAAATCTAAACCTATATATCATGAGAATTCAAAAACATAGTGTCAGGGACATTCCCCGCAGGAAGTTCCTTGAACTGAGTATGAAGGGAGGGTTGCTGATAGCCGCAACCCCGGCCATATTAACTCAGTTGGTATCATGCCAGGGCGGAACAGGTGGTTCATCAGGCCTGGATGTGGATAAGGAAATGCTTGCACGTGTCATCGCCAGGGCTCTCGAAAAGGGCGGTGATTTTGCCGATATCTATCTTGAGAACCGCATTTCGAGGCAGATAGTCATGGAAGAATCGAAATTCAAAAGTGGTTTATATGGGATAAGTCAGGGCGCAGGTGTGAGGGTTATTTCCGGAAATAAAACCGGGTATGCATATACGGACGAAATATCCGAGGCCAAACTCTTAAGGGCTGCTGAAGTGGCTTCATATGTCGCAAAGAACAGCACGGCAGTGTCGCCGGTCAGTATGTCCGCGACAACCCGGCCATCATTTGTAACTGTCAGGATGCCTCTTGGCGAGATCGCCGATGAGAAACGGATAGAAATCATAAAAAGAGCTGACCAGGCTGCAAAAGAGTATGACCCGCGGATTAAAATGACTCTTATAGACTACAATGATGAGATCAGAGGCAGGGTGATTGCTAACAGTGAGGGAGTTTACCTGAAGGATGAGTTGCCACTGCTGTTCTTTATAGTTCAGGCTATGAGCGATGATGGCAAAACCAGGCATATGGCAAGGGAAAGGTTGAGCAGCCATTCCGGATTCGAAATGTTCGAAGAGGTGGCACCCGAGACTGTGGCAAAAAATGCAGCACGCGAAGCAATCGCCATGCTTGCTGCGGAGGATGCTCCTGCCGGTAAAATGGATGTTGTTATGCAGAACGGCTGGGGTGGAGTGCTTGTTCATGAAGCAGTGGGTCATCCCCTTGAAGCCGACAATATTGCTAAAGGGATCGGAACTTTCACGGGAAAAATGGGACAAAAGGTTGCAAGCAATGTTTTCACAATGGTAGATGATGGAACCCTTCCAAATTTCAGAGGTACAATCAATTACGATGATGAGGGAACGGTGGCGCAGAGAAATGTACTGATTGAAAATGGTGTACTGAAAGGTTTCATGACCGATGTTCTCAGTGCAAAACAGCTCTCCATTGCAAGAACCGGAAACGGCCGGCGTGAATCTTTCAGGTATATACCAATACCAAGAATGACCAATACATTCATCGATGCCGGAAAGGATAATCCGGAGGATATTCTTGCATCCACCCGAAAAGGAATTTATGTTCAGAGCCTCAGCGGCGGTAGCGTCAATCCTGTTACGGGGGTATTCAATTTTACCTGCAGGGAAGCATATCTTATCGAAAACGGAAAAAAGACAAACCCGATCAAAGGCGCAACACTAATCGGTTCATGTATGGATGTCATTTCCAATATTGATGCAGTGGGCAATGACCTTGCATTCGGTCCGGGTATATGCGGAAAAGGCCAGGCTGCTGAAGTTTCGGCAGGTCAGCCGACAATAAGAATTAGAGGGATTGTTGTGGGGGGAAGCAGGGCGTAAACAAAATTAAACAGGTGAGATTATGAAAAACATGGAATTGTCCGAAAAACTTGTCAGGAAGTGTATAAGCCTTGGTGCTGATGCTGCTGAAGTTTTCCTGGAGACGAACAGGAATCTTTCGATAAATGTGCTTAAATCCGAAATTGAAACGATAGAGGAAGCTTCCACACAGGGAGTCGGCTTCAGGGTATTTGTGGAAGGGAAGATGGGATTCAGTCATTGTAATGATCTCAGTAACAAATCACTTGAGGATACTATATCAAAGGCCATAGCATTTGCCAGGCTCTCCACACCTGATGAGAATAACGTGCTTCCCGATGATAAGGGAGTTACCCCCGTTGCGGATCTTTATGATCCGGGTATTGCTGCTGAACCAATGGACAGGAAGATTAAGATGGCGCTCGAACTTGAAAAGCTTGCCATGAAGGACCCAAGGATCACAAAGAGCTCCGGAGCCGGTTATTGGGAGGGTGAATCAGAAATTTTTATAGCCAACTCGAACGGACTGGCTAAAAGTTATAAATCATCCGGATGCTCGGCAGGAGTTTATGTTGTGGCCGAGAAAGGCGATCAGAAAAACACAGGGGGAGAAAACAGCTCACGGGTATTCTTCTCCGACCTTCCTCCGCTTGAGGAGATTGCTGCTGTTGCTTCAAAGAGGGCTATTGAGCTGCTCGACCCGGTGATGATAAAGACCCAAAAAGCTGCAGTTATCTTTGATCCGGATGTAGCAAGGTCATTATTGGGGGGTATAATCTCCGCAGTCAACGGTGAACGCGTACTTCAGGGTGCCAGCTTCCTGAAGGATCAAATGAATAAGCAGTTTGCATCACCTTTGCTTACTATCATTGATGACGGAACAATGCAGAAGAGCCTTGGTAGCTTACCTTTTGACGGCGAAGGAGTTCCCACCATCAGGAACACCCTTGTTGAAAAAGGTGTCCTGAAAAGCTTCATTTACAATACAAACGCTGGCAGGCGTGCAGGTGTTAAAAGTACCGGAAATGCCTCCAGGAGAGGTTTCGACTCCCTGCCGGGGATAGGTACCCATAAGCTTTATCTGGCAACGGGGAACCATACACGGAATGAGATAATTGCAGGTACAGCAAAAGGTTTGCTTGTCCTTGAGGTTACCGGATATGGAATTGATCCGGTAAGCGGTAATTTCAGCGGAGGCGCCAGCGGGCTCTGGATCGGGAACGGTGAAATTGTACATCCGGTCAGGGGGGTGACCATTGCAGGCAGGGGATTTGATATTCTGGCAGCACTCGATATGATGGGAACGGATCTTGATATGAACAGATCTTTTGTATCTCCCACATTTCGGATCGCCGAAATGCAGATCGGTGGTAAATAATTAATATGAAGGATTTTCCGGGTCACTTGAAATAAATGCAAAAAATCATATTTTTGGGGTCTTAATTAAAAAGAGAAATGGTAACAAATAAAAATCAAAAGAAAATGGTAACTCTAAAATCAAAAGGAATAATAGCTATTCTTACAGGAGGCGGTGATGTCCCCGGACTTAATCCGGCAATAAGGGCAGTGACTATACGGGCAAACCGTGAAGGCTACAAAGTGATCGGATTACGCAGGGGGTGGGCAGGTATTACTGAACTGATAAGGGACAGTAAAGCTGACAACAGCAACTGTTACCAGATTCTCACAGATGATATTGTCAATAAAGCAGGACGAACGGGAGGAACCTTTCTTCATACCTCCAGAACAAGACCAAGTCACATGTCAAAAGCGAGTGTGCCCGATCACCTGAAAGACGCCTATAACCAGGAAATGAATGACCTGACACCCGAGGTGATGAAAAACCTTGAATGGCTTAATGTCGATTATCTTATTCCAATCGGAGGTGACGATACCCTGAGCTATGGTGTCCACCTTTACAAGAAAGGAGTTAATATTGTTGCCATCCCGAAAACAATGGACAACGACGTTCCGGGAACAGATTATTGTATAGGATTCAGTACCTGTGTCACACGGACCATTCAGATGACAAACAGCCTCAGGACCTCTGCCGGTTCGCATGAAAGACTTCTCGTGCTGGAAGTATTCGGACGTTATGCCGGATTCACTGCTATGCTGCCGACAATGGCAGGCTCAGCCAACAGATGCGTTATTCCTGAATATAAATTTGATATAGAGCTTCTTACAAAACTACTGGTTGAGGACAGGAATGCAAATCCAAGTAAATATTCAGTAGTTCTCATTTCTGAGGGTGCAATGTTCAAGGGTGGAGAAATGGTTTTTACTGACAGTGAGAAAGATGCTTACGGGCATGCCAAGCTTGGAGGTATAGGCGACATGGTATCAGTCGAGCTGAAACAGCTTACACCGAAATTCAATAATGGCAAAACGATCAATGTGATCAACCAGAAGCTTGGATATATGGTACGCGGAGGAGATCCCGATTTCCTTGATTCAATTGTTCCGATGGCCTACGGCAACCTGGCCCTTGACCTGATACTCAAGGGTGTTCACGGAAGAATAGTGGTGCTGAAGAACGGCCGTTATGATAATGTACCAATTGACGTGGTTACTTCATCAAAGAAAGTGGTTAAAGTATCGGATTATTACAATATTGAAAGACTGAGACCCTATTACCACAGCTTTGAGATGAAGCCATTCCTGCTGATGGCATCCGACAGTTAGATATTTTTCATTTGGAACACGGTCTCGTCATAAAATCCACCGGCAGTCACTACAGGGTCCTGAATGGTGAAGGAAATATTATTGAATGTACTATAAAAGGCAAATTCAGGGTCAGGGAACTCAGAACCACAAATCCTGTAGCGGTAGGTGACAATGTCATTTTTGAATTTGAAAAAAGCGAGAACACCGGGATAATAACCGAATTGCTGAATCGCAGGAACTACATCCTCAGGAAGTCATCAAATCTGTCAAAAGAGTCACAGATCATTGCTGCAAACATTGATCATCTTTTTCTGATGATAACAATTATACTCCCTGAAACGCCTGTCGAATTTATTGACCGGTTTCTTATAACAGCAGAAGCGTATCGTGTTCCTGCAAGCCTGATTATAAATAAAACAGACCTCTATGGTGTCGATGAGAACCTGAAAATGGAACACCTTGCTTCGGTTTACGGGAAAATCGGGTACGAATGCTTCAGAGTCTCTGTAAAAAATAGTACCGGACTTGATTCGCTTGCCGAAAAAATGAAAGGGAAAATCAGCCTGATATCAGGTAATTCAGGGGTGGGAAAGACCACTCTTCTGAATACCTTCAATCCGTCCCTGAACCTGAAAACTGAGGCGGTTTCGGATTATCACAAACAAGGGAAACATGTGACTACCTTTCCGGAAATGCACAATTTGCCCTTCGGGGGATACCTCATTGATACTCCGGGCATCAGGGGATTCGGGGTTGTGGATATGGAAAGGAACGAGATCTACCATTTCTTTCCGGAGATATTCAGGATATCCAGGGATTGCAGGTTCTATAACTGCCTCCATCTCGATGAGCCGGGATGTGCCGTCAGGAACGCTGTGGAAACAGGCGAGGTGGATCCCTTAAGGTACCGGAGTTATATAAACATTCTTGAAGGTGATGACCGTAAATACCGTTAGGTGAGAATGTCGTTTCTGTTTATTAATTTAAATCTATCTTTATATTCTTCTGGCATCAAATAGTATTCAAAATGAGGAAGTTATTAATTATCATCTATTCGGTTTTTCTTTTAATTATAATTACCAATTTAATCTATTTTAGAAGCCTTTATAATAAACAGATTAATTATATTGTCACACTTCTCGACAGGCAGGTCCAGCTGGTAGGTCTCTATGTTGACAGCACCAATAACTATTTCATAAGCGACCTTAATGAAATCAATTATAAGGAGGATCTCGGTTCATTTTTCACGAATCCGGATAAACAGCTTAATGCACGGGAGAAGATGAAGTTTTTCTATTTAAGATACCAGAACTTTATTTCAGGGATAAAGTATTTTGATAATAATAGAAACGAATTCACACTGAAATTAGATGATAACACCGGTGACTGGCTGGAACAGACATTTATCCTCCATGTGCAGGGAGAGATTTATATTATGGAAAAGCTTGTTGAGGAAAACAGGAAATTCGAATATTTTCTGCCTGTTATCAGGGACAATAACACCGTCGGGAATATTGTCGTAACTGTTGACTACAGGAAATATTTCGATGCTTTATTCTCGGGTTTTAACCTTGAAGATTACCAGTGGCAATGGATTTTAAATGATGATGGTCAGATAATATTTGACAACACCCTGAGCAGTGTTAAATACAAACAGACAGACAGAATAACTGCCACTCTTGAGAGCAGCTCCGTCGGTAATCTGATCCATAATGCAGGCATTGACGGAAAAGAACAGGAAATAATATCATCCTACTATTCAACCCAGCTGCTTCAGCGAAATCTCGGGCTGGTTTTTTCAGCGCCGACCGGATCCTTCAGGAAAAATATAATAAAAAACTCATTATTCATCCTTTTTGGCACGCTTCTTTTTATTCAGGTAATTATATCTGTATTCCGGAGATACCTTAAGAATAGAGAAGAGGAAAATAAAAGGCTGAGCGAGTCCGAAAGAATGCTTTTCAAACTTATTGAAGAGATGCCCGTCGGTGTGATCATCCATAACAGGAAGAGAGAGATATTAAAGGCTAATAATGTTGCAGCAGCTCAATATTCATATCAGTCAGAAGCGGAAATGAAGGGTAAGACATTTCCTGAGATCTCCCTCACAAGTGTTAATGAATATTTTGCAAAGAATCTCGGAGGGGTATTTAAACCTGATCAGTTCATAATACTCAAAAAAGAAACAGATGAAATAATTCTTTACAGGAATGCCATTCCTGTTGTTTTTAAGGGGGAAGAAGCTAATATGGAGATCCTGATGGATGTAACATTGCTTGAATCAGCAAGAAAGCAGGAGGCAAAAGCCAATCAGGCCAAATCTGAGTTCCTTGCAAGAATGAGCTTCGAGATCCGGACACCTCTTAACGGTATCATTGGTATGACCGATATTCTTGCCGGCCACAAGCTCCCGGATGAAGTTAAAGAAATTGTCGGACTGCTGCGCAAATCAACAGAAGCCCTGCTGAATATAATAAATGATATACTCGACTTTTCGAAAATTGAGACCGGGAAACTGGTCCTCGAGGAGATCCCCTTTAATTTGCGCGATGAAATAAACTACTGCGCGAATTTAGCCAGAACAAGTATTTCCGACAAAAAGATAAAATTTACCTGTACTACCGATAATGAGGTTCCGGACAGTATTATTTCGGATCCTTTCAGACTGAGGCAGGTTCTGACGAACCTGTTAAATAATTCCGTAAAAAATACCACAGAAGGCGAAATCAGGTTAAAATGCAGTCTGCAAAGTCTGAAGGACGGAATTTTCACTCTGGCATTTGAACTGCTCGACACCGGGAAAGTCTATGACCGTGAAAGTCTTGAAAAAATATTCGGGGACCAGATCAATATAGAATCTAAAATAACCGCAAGTGATGACGAATCAGTATTCGGGCTCGTAATTGCACGCCAGCTGGTCACTCTGATGGGGGGTGTAATGAAAGTGAAGTCTCCTTCCGGTCTTTCCGGGGAGTCCGGGATGAAGATCAGGTTCACTATCCCTGTTTACTCGAATGAAAGAGTACCTAAAAACCTGGACCTGAAAAATATAAATTCCTATGGCAAAATAAAAGCCCTGGTTATCACCGGCAAGCAAACCCGCGATGAAGAGATCCTCGGTTCGATCCACCGTCTTGGACTCAACATGTCGATGACTACTTACCAGAAGTCGACACCGGGACAGATAAAATCAAACCTGACTTCCCCGGATGATAAATATAACATGGTTATTATACTTGATGATGAGGATTTTAACGGATTTGAAGTTGCAAAATCTCTCCAGGAGAACAAATTGACAGCCAGCATTATTGTTATGATGATAAGCTCCAACGACAAGAAGGGGAATTATCTGAAATCGATCACAATGGGGATCGATAAATACCTTATTAAACCGCTCGATCCGGAGCAGTTGATAAACGCAATCCGGGAAAGTTTCCCATTCATTCAACCACAGGTCACACCAGGCGATATGGGCAAAATAAAAAGCGATATTAAAACCCTGGTGGTTGAGGATAACATAATAAACCAGAAAGTAATCTGCTCAATGCTGAAAATAATGGGATACTCTTACGATGTCGCAGAAGATGGTTATGCCGGGTATCTGAAAGCAAAAAACAACTGGTACGATATCATTTTTATGGACCTGATCCTTCCGGAGATAGATGGATATGAATCGGCAAGAAAAATACTTGCAGAAACCCCCGATGCACTCATTGTAGCCGTGACTGCAGACAATATGTCTGACGCCAGAAGGAAAGCAGAACTTTCAGGGATCAGGGAATTTATTCCGAAACCCGTAAGGATTGAAGACCTGAAAACGTTATTTGCAAAATATTTCAGGAGAGATTAACTTAAGGCCGGACTCAGGTTGCCTCCGGTTTATTCCAGGTGATAATATGCCATTTTCGTCTCTGAATAAAATTGATGTAAATAACTTTCTGGAACTCTCAGAAAAATACCCTGTAGTCGATGTCAGATCCCCGTCGGAATATAAGAAAGGACATATTCCGGGCGTTGTAAATATTCCATTGTTCGATGATAAAGAGAGAGAAATTGTCGGGACAAAATATAAAAAAGAGGGGAGGAGCCTGGCTATCCTTAAAGGGATTGAGCTGACCGGTCCGTCAATGCATCTGAAATTAAAAGAGGCTGCAGGGATTGCCGGGGAGGGGATGCTTCTGCTCTATTGCTGGAGAGGAGGAATGAGATCGGAAGCCATGGCGTGGCTCTTTTCACTTGGGGATATACCTGTGGAAGTTCTGGCGGGAGGGTATAAATCATACCGGAGTCATATTCTCACAAAACTCTCCGAGAAACGTAAAACAATTGTTCTCAGCGGAATGACGGGAAGCAGTAAGACGCATATCCTGAGGTATTTAAAAGAGCTAAACCATCAGGTTATTGACCTTGAAGGACTGGCAAATCATAAAGGTTCTGCCTTCGGAGCTCTTGGTCAGCAGCCCCAGCCTTCATCGGAGCATTTTGCCAATCTCCTTTTTAATGAATGGAGGTATTTAAACGGGGAACTGCCGGTTTGGCTGGAAGATGAAAGCCATAATATCGGAACAGTATTTATGCCGGACCAATTTTATAATAATCTTTATAATTCACCGTCAATAGTACTGCTCATGGATATTGACACCAGAATGCCCAGGCTGATTGAAGAATACTCTGCCTACCCACCCGATATGATAAAGCAGTCGATAATGAAATTAAGCAAACGCCTTGGCGGGGATAATGCAAAAGAAGCGGTCAGTGCTGTTGACAGCGGGAATTTTGGAAGGGCAATTGAGATCACATTACGATACTACGATAAAACCTATATGTTCGGAATAAAAAATAAACATCCGGAAAATATAGTGTATGTTGAAACCGATACCGACAATATCGAAACCAATGCAAGGAAAGTACTTGAAGCAGCAGAGAAGATAATCTTGTGATCAGCTTGTTTCACTGCTTAATGAGTGGTTCATCATCGATCCATTTATATACTTTGTCGGATCGCCTGAGGTGATCTGCGACTTTAATGGAGCAGAGCTCACCTTTGAGCGCCTTTTCGGTTTCTTTCAGATCAACCCTGATCTCTACTACATTATATTCAATGACTCCGGTTGTGGGACCTATAATAAGCAGGGTATCACCCTTGTTCAGATCACCATTCTCAAGCTTTACTTCAGCGACATTCAGTTTTGTAAAATAGTTTGTGATCTTCCCCAGGTAAACCTTTCTTTTTGCTGCTGCCGAACCATACCGTGTATTCCACTCCCCGGGTGTTTGTCCCAGGTAGTATCCGTCCCAGAAGCCTCTGTTAAACACTGAGGAAAGCCTGTTTTGCCAGTCTGCAATACGTTCGCCGGAATATGATCCGTCGATAACTGCATTCACTGCCTCGTTGTAGGACGATGATACCACCTTAACATACTCGGCAGACCTCGCACGCCCTTCAATTTTAAAGACCCTTACCCCTGCATCAAGCATCTTATCGATGAATCCGATAGTGCAGAGATCTTTCGGAGACATAATATATTCATTATCGATTTCCAGCTGGTAGCCCGACTCCTTTTCAGTGACAATATACGATTTGCGGCAGGTCTGGTAACAGACTCCACGGTTGGCTGATTTATTATTCTCGTGCAAACTCATATAACATTTACCGGAAATGGCCATGCATAGAGCACCATGAGCAAACATCTCAATCTTAACAAGTTCCCCTTTCGGGCCTCTAATATTCTGTTCAGGTATTGCCGAATGGATCTGTTTGACCTGATCAAGGTTCAGCTCCCGTGCCAGCACCACAACATCGGCATATCTGGAATAGAACTTCAGTGCTTCTGTGTTGGAAATATTAAGTTGCGTTGAGAGATGAACTTCAATCCCTGATCTGAAAGCATAATCAATAGCAGCGATATCTGATGCAATTATTGCTGAAATTCCGCTCTCGACTGCAGTATCAACGATTTGTTGCATCTGTTCCCTCTCGTTATCGTATATCACGACGTTCAGTGTGAGGTAGCTTTTAAGTCCGTTCTCCTTGCATATCCCTGCAATTTTACGGAGGTCGCTGAGGGTGAAATTATTTGCGGATGCAGCTCTCATATTCAGCTGACCGGCGCCAAAATAAACAGAATCAGCACCGCCCTGAATTGCCGCCATCAGCGATTCATACGATCCCGCAGGTGCTGTGATTTCAATATCTTTTCTGTTCATTTTGTGAACTAAAGTGTAATGCCGGTATCCGGCTGACTTTACTTATTCAATACTATTCTAATGGAAGATCCCTTACCAATCTCTGAATGTTTCACATAGATTCGTCCCTTATGGAACTCTTCTATTATCCTTTTTGTCAGAGAAAGGCCTAATCCCCATCCACGCTGCTTGGTTGTATAACCCGGGCTGAAGATTTTTTTGAAGGCACGCTTGGGGATCCCTTTTCCTGTATCTGTAATATCGACCATGAGGCATTTTTCATTCTCAGAAATGCGATATGTTATTTTGCCATTCCCTTCCATTGCATCAATCGCATTTTTTGAGAGATTCTCAACAACCCATTCAAATAGCGGGGGGTTTAATGGGAAGATTATAGCTTTAGTCGTGTCGAAGTCGAAAATGAAACTTACCTTGGATGAAGTCCTTGATTTAAGGTATTCAATTGTCCGTAAAATAATTACTGCAATATTTTCATCAGTCATTACCGGTCTGGCTCCGATCCTTGAAAATCTTTCGGTAATTTTTTCAAGACGTTCAACATCAAGGGCAATCTCCCTGGTCAGTGGTATCTCCGGGTATTTGTGATTCAATATTTCGACCCAGCCGGCAAGTGACGATGTCGGGGTTCCCAGCTGGTGTGCCGTCTCTTTAGACATACTTACCCAAACCTGATTATTTTCTGCTTTCCTGGATGACCTGAAAGCCAGGTATGCAACAAGGATAAAGAGCACAATTATTCCCATCTGAACGTACGGGTAATAATTAAGTTGGGTTAATATTATGCTGTCTTTATAGTAGATCTGATTTTTATAACCATCCCCGAGATCTATAACTATGGGAGCGCGGTTTTTCTTAATTTTCCCGAGTTGTGAATTCATAAAGACCGGATCGCGCATATGTACCGGATCAAAATTCCCCGAACTGATTATGCTGTCAGCTTCATCTGTCAGTATTACAGGGATGGTATTGTTGTTTTCGATAATTGAATAAAGGAATTCAATATCCTCCTGGCCGGACTCCGGCAGGGATATGAGCCTTGTTGCCTCTGCCCACAGTTCAACCTTTTTCCTTTCCTCCTCCTTCAGAATCTTCACAAGGTAACGGGTATAAACAAGGGATCCCAGCCCTGTAAATATTGCAAACAGGAAAAGGAATAGCATCCACAAAGTCTTATTGCGATAAGTGTTCAATCGGATTATTTTTTCTTCAACAGATTTTTTATCAGGTTTTCTTCTTTTTCAGGAGCAGGGGCTTCCTTCTTTACTTTTGAAGTATCGGCCTCATCCCAGGATATTCTGAACCGTGGTGAGCCTCCAGCCGGCTTCTCACTGACTGCAGAGTCACCCCTGAACCATCCGTACTCTTCATTAAGTATTGTTTTAAGAGTTTGCCTCTCTGCCTTTATCTCGGTTTTAATCTGATTTCCTGCAGCCTTCAGGTCATATCCGACCCTGACATTCTCCCCTATGTTCTCAACCTTTAGAAGGAGTGAGGTACGACCCAGGCCGTCATCTTTTACTGCTCCGAACTCTGTTGTGTTAGGTTTCGGATTTCTGATTTTTTTACTGAGGATCTGCGACAGAAGAACTTTAACATGGTATTCATATTCATTGTCAAAACCGTGCCTTCCATTTATAGAAAGATCTGCAGCTGAGGATTTTACATCCATCTGTGGCATGTAAAGAAAGTTATTTCTTATGAAAAAATCATTCTCAAGTTCCTCAAAGCTGATATTCTCAAGTTCAGAGACTTCAATAAATTTTGAAAGCGCCCTGACCGGTTCAAAGTTTAACAGAGCTCCGTCTTTGATAAGGTACTTCCCCTCGGCGGTAATTGATTTAATGACAGGATGCATCAGGGAATCCATGGGAATAAGAACTGACAACGACCCGGAAACAGTTCCTTTAAGATTTTCAGCTTTCAGAAAATCCTGCCCGAAATTCTTAAAAACAGTAAATGTTTTATTGATATTGATCTCTTCAACCACGAAACTGCCTCTGCCAAAATATGCCTTGCCGGCATTCTGCACGAAAAAACCATCACCTGAGATCACTCCATCCAGTGACTTTAATTTCAGGTTTTTAAAATTCATGATCTTTGGTTCGTAGCTGAACGACCCGCTTATGTTTTCGGCGGAGAACGTTTTATAGCGAAAGTTGCCTATATTAAAGTCCACATCAAGGATCATATCCCCTGGAAGCATCAGAGCTTTCTTACCTGCAAACGATGTATCCGTTTTTGATGCATCGGGCAGAAAAGATTCTGCAACAATATTGTCACATTCAATGCTGGCTGAAGCGCTCATGGTTACTGGGGCACCTGATAACCAGTCTGGCAGATTCACAAATGTTCCGTTAAGAATTATATTCTGATCCTTATATTTCAGATGCAGGTCCCTGGCAGTAACCGTCTCTGAAACCGACAGATTGCCGGATATTTCATTAACCACGATCTTATCGTTATTTAATCCTATTCCGAAAGATTGCAGATTCAGATCAGCAACCGGATTTAAAGCAAGAAAATCAGCAAATGTGTATTTCTCTTTTTTCGGGATTACTCCCTCCATTTTAAGAACCAGGTTGGCAAAGCCTTCGGCTCTGGAAATAACCTGTAAACCAAAGAACTGCTTCAATTCTGACGGAATGAGCTTCCCTTCAAGCTGAAGTGCTCCTCTTAATGTTTTAAAATCTGAAAGCTTCAGTGATCCGGTGTAGGCAGACGATCCGAGAGTCCCTTTAAAATTACTGAACGTCAGGGAACTTGTTTCCGGTTTCATCATTGAGCCGTTGGTGAATAATCCGGCGAATGACATATTCCTGATGGCCAGTGAGGAGTTACTGTGTGAAACCGATCCTTTCTCCACTGAGAATTTTATTTCTATTCCGGGATTGGAGATGCGGGTGAGCGGGCCTCTGATGCTGCTCTCAACATTCAGGATTCCGGCCGGATTATATGCAGCAAGCTTACCGGCAACATTTTCAGGGAGATAGCTTTTAATACCTGAAATATCAATATTTTCTCCGGTGACTTCAAGATCAAGGATATCATCCGATGAAACAGAACCGATCAGCCCGTATTTGCTGTCATCAAAAACGAGAGTGCTTTTTTCGAAACGGACTCCGTCAGGGGTACTTTGAAGGGTGACATTCACTTCTGTTTCAACACTTTTAGCAATGCTGAAATTATAAAGTTTAAACTGGTCGATCTTCAGATCCCCTTTTGCCGTAAAATCAATATCATTCCCTGAGATTTTACTTTTCAGGCGTCCTTTTTCTATTATTCCTCCTATTACCAATTGTGTTGCCCGGTTGTCATAAACAGCCTGAATATTCTGAACGTCAACTCCGTCAAGATTTATTGTCAGAATATTGCCTGCCTGACCTGAATCGCCTGAGGTAATATTGTAATTTACTACGCCTGATGTATCGGTCAGCAATTTCAGAGCCCCTTCTTTTACGCCAATTCTTTCAATAAAGTAAATGCCATTTATAATATTCAGCAGGCTGAAATCGAGCGATACTGAAACGGCGGACAACAGTGTATCGGTGTGTGCACCGCCGAAGCAGGCGCTATCCAGCCCGGGTGATGAATGAACAAGTACATCCTTAAGGTCAAGGGTGGCTTTAGGAAATCTTTTCAGGAACGAAAGGTTAACAGAACCTATTTCAAATTTGGTTGATATATCCTTGTTAAGGGATTTAAGTATGATGCCGGCAACCTTATCCCGCACCAGTAATGAGGCAAAGAACATTGCCACTATAATCAGAATGATCAGGATAGTACCTGTTCTAAGTATCTTTAAATATAACTTCATTCACTTACCGGGATCGCAGATTTTTGTCCTGATAACGGTGAGCAAAGTTAATTTATTTGGATGAATCTGAATATTGTTACCTGATCAGCAGGAATGAGAGATCGTCGTCTGTACCCATCTCGGCTGGCAGTGAGCCCTTTCTGAATATTCTTGTCTTGCGGGGTCCGGACAGGTACATCTTAGTGTCATTTACTATCAGCATTGTTCCTTCACGTAAACCGGCAACATAAACATCCTGGTTGACTTCAATGAATTCTTCAATCCGCTGTTCACGTGTTTCGCCGGCATGTCCTGCCGGATTCACATCCAGATAATGTGGATTTATCTGGAAGGGAACGAGGTCGAAAGCACTGAATGAACCGGGTTCCACAACAGGCATGTCGTTGGTTGTCATAATTGTCGGACAGGCTACATTTGAACCTGCACTCCAACCAATATAAGGCGTTCCTGCAAATACTTTCTCCCTGACTTCCTCTACGAGTCCGTTCTCCCTGATGCTCTTCAGAAGTTTCCATGTGTTTCCGCCTCCCACTGCTATTGCCGAAGCATCTCTTACAGCCTGCACGGGATCTTTGAAGTGATGTATTGAAACTATGTCATGGCCAACTTCACGAAATCTCTCAGCTACCTTTTCTTCATATGTGTCATAAGAAAAAGTAACGGCAGCATAAGGAATGAACAAAGCTTTTACAGATTTCGGTCCCAGGAACTCCCGTATTTTATTCTTTGGATAATCCAGATATGGTTCACCGGGATTGGTGGAATTGCTAATAAGTAAAAGTTTCATTTGGATTGCTTTAGTTATTTATTTCCGGCAAACCGCTTAATTCACTTATATTATGGTTTTCGGGAATATTCTTAATTCCCAGTTTGCGGAACGAATGATTTAAAATATTAAATATCAATATTTTACCACTTAAAATTGTGCCGGTTCCGGTGATGATCTTTAAAACTTCATTTGCCATCAGGGTTCCTGTAATTCCTGCCAGTACTCCCATAAGTCCCACATCAGCAGGGGCGGGATTTTTAAAATCAGCTGAGTCCGGAGGAGGATTGAAACATCTGTAGGTGGTACCACCGGAATAGTTAAATACGGATACCTCCCCCTCGAATTTATAAATAGCACCGTGTACCATCGGTTTATTAAGGATTATGCACGAATCGTTAATGATATATCTTGTTTTCAGATTATCGGTTGCGTCAACTATAATATCATAATTTCTGATTATTCCGGTTGCATTTGAGGCATCCAGCCTGAGATTGAACATTTCAAACTGTACAAGTGAATTCAGCTGTTCAAGCCTCGATTTTGCTATTACGGATTTAAGCTTGCCCAGGTCATTTGACCCGTATAAGATCTGTCGCTGCAAATTCTCCTCCTCAACAGTGTCAAATTCAACGATACCGACTTTGCCAACACCGGCGACAACAAGGTACTGAAGGACAGGGCATCCCAATCCTCCGGCACCGACAACGAGAACAGACGATTTTCTGATTTTTTCCTGTCCCTCAATACCGATTTCGGGAATCATTATCTGTTTCCTGTATCTTCTTAATTCCCGTGGTGATAAAAAATCGCCTGACATAATTTGAAATTTATTTGTAATACAAAGATAAACGGTAACCGGATAGAAACAAAAAACGAAGAGACGGGCAATTTGCCCGTCTCTGCATCAAATAAATCAAGGGAATCAAAATATGTCAGTCGATTGTAAATGCAAGGCCAATTTCGAACGGAAAAAGATCGATCCCGCCTGGTCCTTTGCCTGTTTTAAAAAGAGGAGTGAGATAGTATGTACCGGTAATCTGTAAATTCTCAAAACCAACACGTGCCGTAGCACCATACCTGAGCATGTTCAGACTTAAGTCGGCATTTGATTTGACTTTATCCCCGTCCTCATAAACCAATTTTGTATTTGAGGATAATTTGACTGCACCTATAGGTCCCGCTGCTATATTAATATGGTTGTGATCGGCAGGTATCTGGAATTCCAGCAACAGGGGAAGGTGAAGATAAAGTGTTGAAAATTTTGATTTTTTAAGCGGAACTCCGGGATCAAGCTCTTCTATCATTCCGGATTCTGCTTTCATTATATTGTTATTTCCGTCAAATCTGTAATTGTTCCAGTTGATCCCCAGCCCGGTTACAATCCCGATTCGCCGGGCAAGTCCCAGACTTACCTGGGAGAAATTAATGTTGAAGTTGTGAGATTTCCCCGAGTGTAGCAACATATAACTGATGCTTTCAGGAAGGTTCAGGCTGTAGTCGGATGTCGAAAAATTATTAAAACCGAATTCAATACCTGCCCAGTGCCCTCTGAAACGACTTCTTCTGTCAGCCCGGTCATCGTCCTGGTCATCATTATAGCTCGAACTGAATGTCTCATCCTCCTCAGATTCTTCTTCATATTTTTCAAACTGAATTTTCGGTTCACCGCTTTCAAGAGATTCCAGAATTGTGAGTCCCCTGTTGCCCATTTTAACTTTCAGTGTTTCCTTTCCGTCTTCTATTATCAGGCGATCCTGGCCTACCACGACTTTCATAATTTCACTGGAATCCTCAGGAACAGGCTCAGGAACCGGGATTATTTTTTTTGCAGCGGATTCCTGGCTGAATCCCTGCATCATTGCTGCCGCAAGCAACATTGTTATTCCAATCTTTTTCATTTTTAATAATTGTTTTATCTTTTTCTTTTGCTGTGACGGCGGAATGTTCCTGAAAGTTACTCTGAAGTGTCAGTTTTTTTCACGGGAGCATTGAATTTAAGGTTTCTGGAACTGAAATATATTGATTTCAGATCCCCCTCCTCATTGTTAATTGCCGTAAGTGACATTTCCCAGCCGAATAACCAGTTAAGGCCATCGATACCGGCTGCTGCTATTTCGTATGATTTCACAGGTGCGTCGCTTCCCGGCTCCTCTTTCAGGATTCTTTCGCGGAATGTTCTTGCAATGAATTTACTCAACCTGTTTCTCTCATCCTCATAAGACGCTTCTTTAATATCAATTGTTGAAGCAACCAGTGAATATTTAGAAATTTCAGCATTCAGATCAATATTGAAACGGGGGAGAGAGTAAATCCGCAGATCATGGAACGGACTTAAAACTGAAGAAGAATCAGCAGCTGCTGCAATGAGGGAAGAATTTCCGGTTAATGGAGCGATGACCTCCGGAACAGAAATCACAGGAGCTTCAGACAGAATTTCCGGATCAGGTATTTCATCAGACTGAGACTTTATTACCTGTGTCTTTACAATAAAAGGTTCAACAGGTGTTATATTGTTCACTGCAATATCTTCCTTATTACCCCGGAGGAGCCTGGGACCTGCAATAAAGCTGAGGATTATCAGTGCGATCGTTGCCGCTGCACTCAGACCGATTAGTGAGAGCCTGATTACCCTTACGACAGGCAAAGATTTCTTAAGTTGAGCTTTATTCCTGTATTCAACCGTTGGTGGAACCAGTTTAATTTTTTGCACTGAATCGAACAATATTCCTGATTCACTATCCTGATGGATTTTCTCCATAAGGTCATCTTTTTGTTCCGGAGTAATGTCTCTTTCGAGATATGCAACAGAAAGGTATTCAACCTGTGCCAGCGGAAGATCTGCAGCTGTTTTCTTTAACCGGCTCTTATGGGGGCAGGGTATACTTCCCGGTACAAGGTAAAAGGCAGACAGATTTTCAATCTCTTCTTTCAAATCGGGATTCTCAGCCATGAATTTTCTGAACTGTTCAGCTTCCTGACCGGTAAGTTGTCCCTCGAGCCATTCTGAGAGCCATATTTCATAATTTGACCTGTCGGGTTTCATTGTTAAAGAACAGTTTCTATTTTACCTATGTAATTTCTGAGGGCAACTCTTCCCCTGTAAATGTTTATTTTGACCTGCGATTCACTCATTCCTGTTATTTCACCTATCTCCTGGTAACTGTATCCTTCATAATCGCGAAGCAGGACTGCAGACTTTTGTAGTTCCGGAAGACGGTCGAGGGCTGCGTGAAGGATCTCATTCAGGTCGGAATACTGTGATTCATAAATCAGATCCGTTTTGAGTGATTCTTCCAGTCTGGTAATTCTTTTTTCCCTGCGTATGATGTCGATCATTGTGTGATAGGCTGTAGTGAAGAGCCAGGACTTTACAACTGCAAAATCTATTTCAGACACATTCCTCCACAACTTTTCGTAGCTGTCCTGTACGATATCATTTGCCCGCTCTTCATCCTTAAGGTCAGCCCGGATAAAGCGGTATACAGAATCGGCATACTCATCAACAGATCGGTTATACTCTTTTACTGTCATAATCCGGATTACAATACAAAGACGGAGAAAAATGAAAAAAGTTACATAATACCCCCGGCCACGATTCAGCGTGGCCATCCCCTGAATGGAGGATGGGGGTCACTTCGGCTGATACACCCTCACCCAGTCGATCTCCATTGAGGTCATGCTGTTGACAGGTTTATCGAGACCTCCTGAGAAGATTACATACATTAGTTCCTGCGGAACATCTGATGTACATGTAAATGCAACGGTATCATTAATTTTCCAGACCAGTTTATCAGGGGTCCATTCAAGTGTATAAATGAAAAAATCATTTGCATATTTTGATCCTATGGAGGATTTCTTTCTTTTGTCCGGGTTTGCGAAATAATCGAACATCACTTTCCCGTCGGATGCCCGGCAAATATCGATATGCGGAGTGATCTTATCGGCAAGCATCCAGAAGGCGCATTTGGTGCCCGGGTTACCGAGCTTGACTTTAGCCGTGAATATCCCGTATTTCTGGCGGAAGCTTTTACCCGTATTTATAATTCCGGAAGTATAATCGAAATTATGCACCTTAAATCCACCGGCGGTCCACATCTTGCCCTGGATTTTCTGTGGTTTGGTAATGATTTTCAGAAGAGAATTGCGGACTTCAAAATTCTCTTTTTCAGTATAAGCCTGAAGGTCAGTTCCTACCGAATACCTGTCATGTAAAAGCTTATCACCGTAATAATAATTTGTAAGCCATTTATTTGTGTCAAGTTGATTTCCCTCAAATTCATCGTTGAATGTAAGCTGGCGGTTTTTAAGGATATCGAATTTATTTGAGTCCTTTATTTTGAAGTACCACAATATATCCTCGTTTTTCTTAAGCTTGTCGAACTCCTGCACCTGTTTGAACATTTCTGTTTTCTCGAATCTTTTCTTATCGAGAAAGTAGGCTTTTTTTTCCTTGAATTCATTGGTGCTTACGTAATCCTTAAGTTCATTATAGCGGGCTAATCTTGCAGAGCCGTCAGTATTCAGGAAGTTAGCGTATTCCTTTGATTTTTTGAAGGTAAAGTACTCCTTGATCTCCGTGCTTCCTTTCAGTCTGTTATATTCCTGAAGCTTGTTATAATCAGCTGATCCCTTAAACTCTTTTGTTTTCATTTTTTCCCTGAATTCAAGTGATTTCACAAGCCTCTCGAGAGATTCAAAATTTGTGATCTTCCCGGAACCGTCAAGTTCCCTGAATCTTTTAAGTGTTGTTCCGGCAATGGTCCTGAAGTAAAGGACAATATCCTTTGCTTTCTGCAGTGAAAGGAATTCTTTTTCCCGTGAATATTCCTCGGAATTCTTATAGCTGAGCGTTTCTATCTCTTTTCTTCTATGTGCAAAATCGGATGAACTTATTAAATCCTTAAGCTCAGTATACTTTTTAAGAGTGTCTGATTCCGTAAATGCGATAAGTTTTTCGAATTCAGTTATTAAAGCTTTTTCTGCCAGCTCGATTTTGGCAGTGGTTGGGATCATTCCGAGCAGAAGCTTAAGACTTGCCATTGCATAATTGTTTTAGGTACAACTGATAAAGATAGAAATTCTTTTCAAAATAATTTAAGTGTACGTTTCAAATATTCAGTTTCAGGGATAACGAAAAAGAAAGCAGTGATGTTGCAAGTTATTGAATATTTGTTGTTAAAACCAAAATATGGTGACAATTATGATGGAGGAGGGAAGGGGTAAACCACATAGCCGTCAACCTAAGGAATATTTTAATAACGAAAACCACTATAATTATCTGGTTTATTAACAAATAAGTTTCCCCTCCTTTTGAAGGAGGGGTGGCCGGGATTGCTGATTTTGAAATGTTTACAATTCTGCTTT
>Ga0105101_10000162_pt1 | contig 26471 bp, 21 predicted proteins | sample PPLLak21cMay2015_2_FD_87037 | JGI IMG/M metagenome (GOLD analysis project Ga0105101, IMG submission 87037) | Freshwater sediment microbial communities from Prairie Pothole Lake near Jamestown, North Dakota, USA - PPLs Lake P8 Core (1) Depth... | ecosystem: Environmental > Aquatic > Freshwater >... | reverse complement strand
TTTTGACGCAGGCGTCAACTTTATCATTATATTCTGTGATGATCTGGGGTATGGCGATATCGGTTGTTTCGGGTCGGAAAAGAACCGTACACCTAATATCGATGTAAATAGTTGAATTTACAATAAGTTGTGATATTTTTAAGTGGCGAACTACTTTTGACGCAGGCGTCAACTATGGCTTTATTAGCTGAAGAAATAGTTGAAGAATGGCTCAATCGCAATGGGCACTTCACAATTCGTGGAGCAAAGGTTGGCCTATATGAAATAGATTTATTGGCAATCAAAAAAAACGGCTCAAAAATAGAACGTCGTCACATCGAGGTACAGGCATCTATCAGACCCGTCAGCTACATAACACCCATTCCAAAACAGGTACAACGAAAATTGGGGCGGGCTCCCTTTAACGCAAGCAAACGCAATGCAGACGAACTGAAAGCCAGCGTAAAAGAGTGGGTACACAAGAAATTTCTAATGCCTGAAAAGTGTGTTCTTCGCGAATCTCTATATCCTGGCAAATGGCAGTATGAGCTTGTGGTTAACGAAGTAAGGCATCCCGATGAACTACCTTTTATAGAAAAAGAAGGAATCAAGATAATACGCCTGTCTGGTATCGTCGAGCAATTACGTTCAAGTAAAACTTGTATTAAAAGTGCAGCAGGAAGAGATTTGGTAGAATTGGTTATGCTTGAGACCAAGCAATCTAACTCCACGGCGGCTGGCCTGATGTGTTCGATCAGATAACCAAGGGGCGAATAGGAAGACCCAGTGTAGCGATTGATTTCCTACATTGTATTTTAGCGGCGGCTGTTGGCACTTTTGTAACAGGTGATGCTGATTTGCGTGACACCATTCAGGAAATACCGGGGCATGATATAAAGGTAATGAACTTGCCAGAGTTGGTGACCACATTGTAGAAAATAGCTTCATTTGCAGGGTCTGGCAATTCGCCAGGGGCTGTTTTGTTTTCGAATCAGAGTTGATGCTCTTTGAGGACATGCCTTATCACCGATTCGAGTACCTCGGCCTGCCAACGCATCAGAGGGCCGCACGCCATAATCTCGCTGACAGTTTGGGGGCGCTTCTCGGCAATGGCTTCCATCGCCGCTCGTGGCGCCAGAACAGCCGGGTTAATGCCCAGTTCATCTGCTATGCGGGAGCACTGTGCCCGCAATGTTTTAATCAGCGGACTCGATAGCACTGAGCGATAATGACGTTTGCGTTTTTTTGGCCAATCGGTTTCGGGCAAATTCTGTGCCTGGCGTATCGCACTTTTCAATGCTTCGAGGCGGTCTCCTGTGCAATGACGAGGTAGTTTAACGATCTGTGTGTCTATTAAAGAGTCCGTTGGATACGAAGCCGCCCACAAGGCCAACTCCAGAATCTGCTGGTTACCCATAATCTTGAAGGGAGGAATATCTGCTCTTTTGGCCTCGTTTTCGCGCCAGTACCACAACTGGCGGACGAATGCCAAGTCCCGCCGCCCCAGCGATCTCAAGCCCTTGATACGCCACTGGGCATCAGGCTCGCAGGGCGACTGTTCATGAGCTGTCAACTGGATCATGTTGCGGACTGTCTGCCGGTGCCAATCACATCGTCCAAGGCTGTGCAATTCGACTTGAAGTTTCTCGGCCAGCGGTTCCAGATAGTGCGTATCGTCACTGGCATACCCCAGTTGCTCCGAAGTCAACGGCCGACGTGACCAGTCGGATTTCTGTCCTTTTTTGGTCAGTTCTACGTCGAGGAGCTGTTCTGCCATCGCAGTAAGGCTGTAGTGACTGTAACCCAACAGTCGGGCCGCCAGCATGGTATCAAATACTTCACTTTGGGGCCGAAAGCTGAACGAAGTGTACAGCATCCGCAGATCATAATCGGCACAATGAAGTATAAGGGGTTTTTGGGCCAGGGTTGTCATGAATTGCGAAAGATCTATACCCGACAATGGATCAACGATATAGTCGTCCCCTTCCATGGTCAACTGAATCAGACAGACTTTTTCGAAGTAATGGTGCAAACTGTCGGCTTCCGTGTCCAGAGCGACCTTGCGGGCACTATTCAGCCGGGTTATCAGCTTTTCCAGAACCGAATAATTATCAACATAAATGTATGGTCTTGACTTTCGCAGTTTTTTTTACCGAATTTTCATCAAACAGGGCCTGCTACGCGAAAACCGTAACCGCGTATCCAGGCAGAAATGGCCGGGATGCTTTGTAATCATCCAAAAATGAAAATGCCTTTTGATTGTCGGTCAAAAGCGGGCGATGAGAATCGAACTCACATGACCAGCTTGGAAGGCTGGGGCTTTACCATTAAGCTACGCCCGCAAGTCAATTGCGGCTTTCCTAAGAAAGAACTTCCTGATGGTGGCGTCTGGTTTCGCAGAGCTACCTGCTTTGATAGCTTTATAGCAGAATCGGTCCAACTTTGTCAAGAAGTTTAATTGCCGGTTTTTTCTGGACTGACCTGCTAAAAAGAAAACGGGACACGTAGAGCCGCGTAAGCGAAAACTCGATCGTTATGAATATAGAATCAGTATTGCCTGGCGTCACAGTTTGATTTACAATGACGGTTGAGGATATTGAGCCTTAGGCTCAAACTTGCCGGTTTAGTCCCTTACAGGTAGGATTTTGCGCAAAATGGTCACAAGTTATCTAACTCACTACAAATTTTCACATAACCCTATTTGGTTCAGGCCCCTGCCTGTTTAGGAAAAGAAATATCTCATGTCTCGGAGGTTGAATCCCATTGTTATTGATCTTTTGGCATCGACAGGTCCTGCCTGGGCCTACCAGCAGATCGTCGGGAGCCGCGTACGCAAGCTGGTGCTGTTGGTTTATGCAACGGTACTGATTGCTTGTCAGGTTTTACTTTGCCCCGTGCAAGCGGGTCAGCCGAATGGTCTCCAGGCCCCGCTTACGGTTGACAACAGCCAACAGCCCATCCTGAACGCCTTTGCACCCCGGAATTCCAACGCTGATCAAGATGTTGATTGCAAGGTTGGCATGGTGGAATTGTATGAGAATGAGACTATGCTTCCTATGGATCAGTCCGGTTGCGTGATTGCGCCGACCCCTGCTGATCCCGATCCGTCCAACGGATTCGGCAACGTGCCAATCGATACAGACCTGTCATGGAACGTGACCCTAAATCAAAATGGCTGGCTCGGCAAGGCCGGCTGTACGGCTGACGATCTCGACGAGTATGGTAATTTGAACCCGGCAGGTGATGTGCCCGCGGGCGTCATTTTGCCTCTGGGTATGGGAGACGTTATCCATTCAATTGAGTGTCCCGCCAGGGGGCCGTCTTGGCTGGCCTGGAAGGACGGACGGCTGTTCATCGCTTGTCCTTCCACAAACCTGGTGTATGAACTCAATCCATCAGATGGAAAGGTACTGTCAACGATTGGTCCATTTTCGGCGGTCGGCGGACTTACCTGGGATGGGGCGAATTTTTGGGCTGCTGAGCCGGTATATGATACGATTTACAAGTTTGATATCGGCGGAACGATCCTGGGGACGTTTGCGGCACCGGGTAGCGGCCCTGTTGGAATCACCTGGGACGGGTTTTCTTTGTGGGTCTGTGACTGGGAGACAGACATGATCTATCAGGTTAACCCGGACGACGGAAGCATCGAATCGTCAATTCCTGCGCCTGACAGTTACGTTGCCGGAATGGCGTTCGATGGTACGGCTTTGTGGACCAACGGACGAAACACCCGTACCACCTATCGGATCAGTCGAGCAGACGGCAGTGTACTGGCGTCCTTTCCGACACCACCAGGTCCGGGAGCGAAAGGGGTGGGGATTACTTTTGATGGACAGTATCTTTGGGATGCCGACTATGATTCGCTAATGATTTACCAGATCGATATCGAAACGGCGACTGATTGTCCGACGACGTACGACGTGTACTTAGGCGCCAATCCGGGTGCGATGGAGCTGATTTGCGAAGATATCAGCGAAAGAACGTGTGATCCGAGTCCGCTCGATGAGTGCACGGAGTACTATTGGCAGGTGATCGCCAGAAATCCGGCAGGCCAGACGCCCGGTCCGATCTGGTCGTTCACCACGGTGGGTTGTATCTGCGATACTCCGCCGCTGCCATGCAATCCCGACCCGGCCGACGGTGCTAAGAACGTGCCGATTGATCTTGATTATCTGACGTGGCAGACGGGAGGTTCCGTCGCAGTGACCGATTCCGGCGAGTTGATAGGCGTTGACCTGGATGCCTACGCCGGCTCGCCCGCAAACTGGAACACAATGTTAGTCAACGGTACATCATCGATATCTCTGACGAACCTGATCAGGGAAAACGGCAGCGGTAGTCCTGTGAGCCTGACGCTGGCGACGCCGGGTGGAGTGATCGACAATTACAGCGCTGCCGCCAACGCATCGACTATACCGATCCATACTCCCTCGCTCATAGATATTAATGATTACTTCTGGAGCAATGCTCCCCAACTGTGGACCTTCACGTTCAGCAATCTGGCGCCTGAGGCGGCCTACAACGTATATGTGTTTGGTTTGCGTAGATTCGACCTGGCCAATGACGTTACGATCATCGGTGGTTTACCGCCGATCCATTTTATCCAGAACGATTTGACCAGCGGGAATCTGTGGGTCAACGGTGAATGTGGCAGTAGTACGCGAGAGTTGGAGTCTTTCGCGGAAGTAATGACGGCTACCGGCAATGGTGAACTGATCGTTGAGGTAAATAACGTTACTAACAGCAGCCAAACAATAAGCGGTATTGCCATTGAACCTGCAGATGATGTACCACCTCCTTGTCCGACGACGTACGATGTGTACTTTGGTACGCAACCGGACGCGTTGGATTTGATTTGCGGGGATATTAGTGAAACGACGTGCGATCCGGGTTTGCTGGACGAGTGTACGAGATATTACTGGCAGGTGATCGCGGAGAATCCGGTCGGCCAGACGCCCGGTCCGGTGTGGTCGTTTTCAGTCGAGCATACGAAGCCCTGTATAACATCATGGCACAACTGTGTGTACCACGGACCATCTGTAGGCGAGTTGCTCTGCCGGATAGAAGACGGCTATGTCGAACCCCGCTTCAGGAACGCGACCAGGCTGGTCATTTCATTCGACCGGACAATGAATACGTCGCAGGTTGATCCGGGCATGATTTCGATTGAAGGCGTAGATAGCGGTATTCTTCCTGAGACCTGGACAATATCCTGGAATGATAGTTATTGCATGACTGTCGGACTCAATGAAGCTTTGCCTGATCAGGACAGCTACACGATTACCGTTAGCGATGAGTTGGAATCCGTCGGCGGTTGTGCCCTCGGCGGTGATCGCGAGATCTGTCTGACAATTCTCAAGGGTGACGCTAATGGTAACAGGATGGTTAACGCTCAGGACTTCCTCAAAATTGGGGCATACATTGGCGAACCTGTAGATTGCCAGACCGCCAGGTACGATATTAACTGCAATGGGTTCATAAACGCTCAGGATTTTCTCAAAGTCAGACAATATATACGCAACACAGCTTCACCGTGCCCATAATTATACGACAGCGGCAGTCACAAACAGTTTCTTGTATGGTGTGCTTTTGAAAAAATTGTTGCTTGTTCGGCCTGATGGTTATAGAATTGGGCGCAAGCCTGCGCCCGCAAAAGCTGGTAGTAGTCGCAAGATATTGGCATAAGTACAGATATTCATATAACCCTATTTGGTTTCAGGCCCATGCCTGGTTAGAAGTTGAACTATGAATCGACTGTTTACCGCAATTTTGGTGTTGGCTTCAGCAAGTTTGACCTGGGTGGCAGGGTGTAGTTTGTTGTCCGGCGATAATGTGCCGGCCGGTTATCGGCTGGTCTATTCGCAAAGTTTCGATGACGATAAAGCCATCGACGATTTTTCATTTACCAATTCGGACAAATGGCTGCTGAACAAATCAGACGAAAACAACCCAACCATGGAATTTCTCGGTTCGGGTGAATACCAACCCAGGGTCCGTTCGCCTTATATCATCGGACTGCTGGGCAATTATATGTTCGGTGATTTTGTTCTGGAAGCCGATATGCTACAGACCGGCAAAGACTACGGACATCGCGATATGTGCCTGTTTTTCGGCTTTCGGGATCCCAGCCATTTTTACTATGTGCACTTAGCCACCAAGGCCGACCCCAATGCCCACAACATATTTATTGTAAACGACAAGCCACGCATCGCCATCGCCGAGAAGACCACAGCCGGCATCGACTGGGGCAGAAACCTTTGGCACAAGGTACGCCTGGAGCGAGATATCCGCAGTGAAACGATCAAGGTTTATTACGACGAGATGACCGATCCGATTATGGTTGGTCAGGACAAAACCTTTGGGCTGGGATACGTTGGGTTTGGCTCGTTCGACGATTCCGGCAAGATCGATAATATAAAAATCTGGGCGCCCGACTCCGTTGAAAAAAAGGCGACTTTCTTTTGAGCACACGGACTGGGGCCTGGCGGTTGTTTTCCACACCCGTATGAGTGGCTCTACAGAATCTAACCCATGCAAAAAGATTTACGCTATGCCCCAAAAGCAACGTACAGTTTTGTATATTACCAGATACTACCGGCCCAGTACCAGTGCCGCCGGAATTCGCGCGGGGAATTTTGTTGACGCTCTTTTGCAGCGGAACCTGCATGTGATAGTAGTTACGGTCGGCTCGCAAGCGAAGATAGAAAAGGTTTCAGATCGGTTGACTGTTTGTTGGGTTTCACTGAATGGCCGGCTTCCTTGCGAGATGGACGGACAGGACCGCCGCTGGCCCTGGTGGAGCGTGTTGCCTGGGCCGGACCCGCCCGGTAAGAGCAGCAAGACCATTTACCGGGCATGCCAATGGCTTATCGAGCAATATCGACCCAACCTGGTTTTCGTTACTGGACCGCCATTTTCGTTGATGGCGTTGACCTGCGAATTGGCCGCGATTTATCATCTGCCGATGATACTGGAGTTTCGTGATGCCTGGTACACCGCAATGCCCTGGCCCTATAAGAACGTGCTGGAGCGTCTCAGCGCCAAACGATGGGAGCGACGTTGTGTTTCGAACGCGACGAGAATTATCACCGTAACCGATGCTTACCGTCAAATCCTCATCGACACTTTCGGACCGGGCATAGCCCAAAAGACTACCACCATCAGGCACGGCTTCGATGCTTGCGATATCGACAAACAACCTACTTCAGCAAACAATCGCCACACCGATAAGGACAGGAAAACCTTTACCATCGCCCACATCGGCCAGTTACGTGGCTTCGATATTGTCGAAACCAGAGTGTTGCTGCGTGTGTTTCGTACCATTATTCATACGCTTAAGCGGATTTTTGTCGGCGCCAATTTCTGTGAGAAACTGCGACTTGACTGGATGTGTCCCCATTATCTTATGAAAGCTGTATCTCAGGTTGCCTCTGTCAATGGGGATTTTGCCCGCCGCGTGCGGCTGGTATTTGCCGGTGAGAAGTTTCCTCAAATCGACACATGGGCACAAAAGATGAACCTGACCGAAAATATTGAGCAATATGGTTCGTTACCGCCGGAGCAGGCACGGCAACTCGCCCGGCAGGCCGATCTGCTGGTGCTGATGTTGTACGGCATCAAAAACTGCTCATATCATTGGTGTGTACCTAGCAAGGTATATACTTACCTGGCTACGGGTAACCCTATTTTGGCGTTGTTGCCGCCGGGTGAGGCAAAGGACCTGGTCACCGAAGCCGGGACCGGAATCATCGCGGCGCCTGATGATCCTTGCGCTATCGCCAAACAACTCAGCAGGCTTTTCCATGAGCATACCAGTGGAATCGCATCCATCAGACCCAATTGGGACTATATTAGGCAGTTTGAGCTAACAATCCAACAAAACAAGTTCGCAGATGTAATTCTATCTGTTTTGGCTGATGATTGAGCCAAGCCCCCAAATCCACAAATACCGTGCCTTTCCCGTCCGCTACGAACACCCTGCACAACCATGCGGTTATTTTCCGCGGCCAGGAAAAACCCGGAAAGTCTCATCGCCTGCCTCTGAGAGTAATAAGGGTTATCTCCGGCGGACAGGAAAACCTTACCGCGATTCCAGACGATCCCACACCTCGGGAGGTGTAGCCGATCATTTTCTGACATCGCCACTTGCCTTTGAGCATTTCTCGCGGAACTGTTGCGTTGGTAACCACCGCCAGGCCACCGGGCAGACAAATCTGACCGCCATGAGTGTGACCGGCCAGATACAGCCTATATCCCGCCTCGGCCGCTTCTTTATACCGTTCCGGCGAATGGCACACTACTATCTTAAACGCCTCCCTATCGGCTTGGCTATCTGCCAGCGTGATATTATCAGCGCCGTAATAATGACAATCGTCCAGTCCAGCCAGATATATTTCATCACCATGCTTTTCGAGCCGAACTCCTTCGTTTATCAGCATCTCCACCCCGCATTCACCCAGAACCTTGGCCATTGAATACATGTCATGATTGCCCAACACCCCGAACACCCTGGACTTCCTGGTAAGCTCCGCTGCCAGAAGCCTCATCTTTGGATGGGCCGATTCCCCCTGCTGCTTATGCCCGAAACTGTAATCGCCCCCCAGAATACAGAAATCATAATCAATTTTATCGATAGTGCTGATGATTTTCTCTGCCAGAATATCTATTCCATCGACATGGAGGTCCGTTATCAGTAATATCCGCGTATTGTCAAAGCCGCTCGGCAGATCATTATGAATTATCCGGGCGTTCTCTACCTTTATGTCGATCGCATTTCGGATCCCCATCTGCCGCGTACAACTGAATCGCATAAAAAACTTGAAAAACTTTACCATCCGCGGCATATTCTCGAAGTGCCACACTCCCAGAAAACCCCTCCTGACAACATGTTCGTGCAATTCTTCTTCAACAAGCTTTCTTTTCATGCTGACAGGTCGCATACTTACCTTTCCATTGCCGCTACCCTGGTCTATCAAAATCGACAGTTACGTACGCCCATTGCGCATATTCCCATTGTTGACACCTGGATACATTGTTTAGTATAATGTGCCTGATTGGTTTTGTAAAGTTGTAGTATATCACAAGGATCGCTAATGCTTACGGTTCATGTAAAGTTGTTTGCCGGCTTCCGCCATCAGTTTCCCAACCTCAAACCAGGCCAGACAATGCCGATAGAAGTAACCCCCGGCGCCACAACAGGCCAGATAGCTCAACAGTTGCAATTACCCGCGGTGAAACTATTCTTCGTCAACGGCATCGCCCGAAACGACCAATACATCTTGAGCGACCAGGATGAGCTTTCAATCATGCCACCAATATGCGGCGGCTAAAAACCCTTTATAATAGAAAGCTAACTACGAGTACGATCTCACTTACGCGGCTCTATGTGTCGCACCGATTGTAGGGGTTATGATAGTAGTGCCGACGGCCTTGATGCATAGATGCGAGCCTCCGACATAACCGATGCGCGCGGCGCACATAACCGATGCGCGCCTCCAACATAACCGATGTCGGACCTCGACATAACCGTGTTGCAAACCCTAACAAACTGTGGTGCGAACCCTGACAAACCGTGGTCCGATACGAACAAAATATCGACAAAACCGACAAAATCCACCGGCTGACAACAAACCCCCCACCACCTTGTCCGCCAAAAAACACCTCACCGGCGGCCGGATATAGGACGCAAACGACTCTTTTGGGAGAAAAATAAAAAAATTTTCAGCTACTCCCACAAGCTTCGTGTGCCGTTGGCACCAAGCTTCGTGTGCCGTTGGCACCAAGCTTCGTGTGCCGTTGGCACCGCCGCGGGGGCGACATTTTATTAGAGAATTTAAAGATAAAGGAGATTGTTTCAATCCACGCCCCCACGTGGGGGGCGACAAAAAAGCCCGCCACCAGGATCTCACAATCTCAGTGTTTCAATCCACGCCCCCACGTGGGGGGCGACGACGCCCAGGTACCTGGCCAGCGTCTCCGTATCGTTTCAATCCACGCCCCCACGTGGGGGGCGACCAAAAACACACGAGCAATCGCGAGCTTTAAATAAGTTTCAATCCACGCCCCCACGTGGGGGGCGACATTGTGGTTCGATGCGGTTGCCGGGTATGCCGATGTTTCAATCCACGCCCCCACGTGGGGGGCGACATTGGCCGCCGTGGAGGCCAGGTATCTAACAATGTTTCAATCCACGCCCCCACGTGGGGGGCGACCTCTCACTCCCAGGTTACCGCCGACGTTTTACGGTTTCAATCCACGCCCCCACGTGGGGGGCGACGGCCAATATGGACCTGACGACGCTTACGATCAAGTTTCAATCCACGCCCCCACGTGGGGGGCGACATCCCAAACTCTCCCGCCCCGCGAATCCACCAGGTTTCAATCCACGCCCCCACGTGGGGGGCGACTCGCCCGCACCCAGACCGCCGGCGCTATAAACACCGTTTCAATCCACGCCCCCACGTGGGGGGCGACCCTTGTTGTAAGAGGCACAATCCACATAGACGATGTTTCAATCCACGCCCCCACGTGGGGGGCGACGCCAAGCAGCTTGTTGTGGGCACCGCCGCCTCGCTGTTTCAATCCACGCCCCCACGTGGGGGGCGACTTATTTCTTACGACATGTACCAATCGTGCGAAAGCGTTTCAATCCACGCCCCCACGTGGGGGGCGACGCTGGAGGATTGATGCCTTCAGCCTTTATTAGCGTTTCAATCCACGCCCCCACGTGGGGGGCGACAACTTTCCAGACGATCTGCATCGCGATTTAATGAGTTTCAATCCACGCCCCCACGTGGGGGGCGACGCCAAACCCGCCGGACGGCAAAGACTTGCTTGACTGTTTCAATCCACGCCCCCACGTGGGGGGCGACAACACTCCGCCGCCTGGTCAACTGTTACTTTTTGGTTTCAATCCACGCCCCCACGTGGGGGGCGACCACAAGGCCCGGAAATTACTATTTTCATTTACAACGTTTCAATCCACGCCCCCACGTGGGGGGCGACATTGCTGGTACGGGCGGGGGTAAGACGTGCCTGGTTTCAATCCACGCCCCCACGTGGGGGGCGACCTATCAGAGGTACAGCCCCACCCGCCTAAAGTCGTTTCAATCCACGCCCCCACGTGGGGGGCGACTGTCGATTACCCGTGACGATTTGGAGAAGGTTTTCGTTTCAATCCACGCCCCCACGTGGGGGGCGACGGTCAGCACAATGCAACGATGATTGACGATAATAGTTTCAATCCACGCCCCCACGTGGGGGGCGACAACTTTCGCCCGTTTCCAGGCCGCTAACTCTTTTCGTTTCAATCCACGCCCCCACGTGGGGGGCGACGCGTCGCTGTTACAGATACCACCAATCCCGGTATCGTTTCAATCCACGCCCCCACGTGGGGGGCGACTGTTGCCTTCTTCCGAATTGTCATCCCCGCGCAGTTTCAATCCACGCCCCCACGTGGGGGGCGACCCGGGTAGTTGCTTCGTTTGATACCAAGCTGCCTGGTTTCAATCCACGCCCCCACGTGGGGGGCGACAACTTTCGCCCGTTTCCAGGCCGCTAACTCTTTTCGTTTCAATCCACGCCCCCACGTGGGGGGCGACGCGAGGAAAAAAAACGTTACGCTGGGAATCTGGGTTTCAATCCACGCCCCCACGTGGGGGGCGACAGCGCCGTTAGCAGGTTGCGACATCGCCTCCATTGTTTCAATCCACGCCCCCACGTGGGGGGCGACCACCCTCAACCCGGAAGAGGATACAACAAACCTGTTTCAATCCACGCCCCCACGTGGGGGGCGACTATGGTGGTGGGGTGGTAGATGCCAGGGGTAGCATGTTTCAATCCACGCCCCCACGTGGGGGGCGACAAAAAAAATGCGCAATCACACCACTCTCCGCCAGTTTCAATCCACGCCCCCACGTGGGGGGCGACGCACTTCCGCTACATCCTCGGCAGGTGCGTCGAGTTTCAATCCACGCCCCCACGTGGGGGGCGACCCTTGTTGTAAGAGGCACAATCCACATAGACGATGTTTCAATCCACGCCCCCACGTGGGGGGCGACGCTCGTCTGTGATCCCCTCAAAATCGCCCGTTGCGTTTCAATCCACGCCCCCACGTGGGGGGCGACGTCATTGCCTTCTAGTTTATCCATCTCCTCATCGTTTCAATCCACGCCCCCACGTGGGGGGCGACGCTTGGTAACTAATACCCGGCTCCCGCCCGTTGTGTTTCAATCCACGCCCCCACGTGGGGGGCGACGTTTGTACAATGAGCGACCACAAGATGGAGTGCCGTTTCAATCCACGCCCCCACGTGGGGGGCGACGGTTACTGACTGCTTAATGGGTCCGAACTTTCTCGTTTCAATCCACGCCCCCACGTGGGGGGCGACTTCCAACGTCCCGACTATCCGGCTATTGATAAATGTTTCAATCCACGCCCCCACGTGGGGGGCGACAATAATCAACTGGCGGGCCGCTTGGTGGGGTAATGTTTCAATCCACGCCCCCACGTGGGGGGCGACTGCGAAGGCAGGGATCCATCTTCCGATCCGTCCAGTTTCAATCCACGCCCCCACGTGGGGGGCGACCAGCCCCACCCGTATAGCTGCCGTCGGGATAGAGGTTTCAATCTACGCCCCCACGTGGGGGGCGACGGTTAAACGTAATCATGTCCATAAAGCTGCTCGCCGTTTCAATCCACGCCCCCACGTGGGGGGCGACAGTTTAGGGTGAAAGGAGAGTTATGCGGCTATGATGTTTCAATCCACGCCCCCACGTGGGGGGCGACTTGGTCTTAATTTGGCTTGCTATGATGTTACCGTGTTTCAATCCACGCCCCCACGTGGGGGGCGACGATAATTCTGATGCAGCTACAGACTTATACTATCAGTTTCAATCCACGCCCCCACGTGGGGGGCGACACCGGTTCGGTGCGTATATCCGTTCAAGAGTAAAAGTTTCAATCCACGCCCCCACGTGGGGGGCGACTGTTACCAAGGATGGATATCAGAAGAAGGATACAGTTTCAATCCACGCCCCCACGTGGGGGGCGACTATGTCAAGGGGTACTGTGTACCTGGACTTGTCCGTTTCAATCCACGCCCCCACGTGGGGGGCGACTGCTCGGCACCGCCATTTTTCTTTCCGGATGTAAGTTTCAATCCACGCCCCCACGTGGGGGGCGACCAAATTGGAATATGTATTGCAGTTACTGCTAATAGTTTCAATCCACGCCCCCACGTGGGGGGCGACCAAAAATCCACATTCACCCGGCGCCCTCCAAACGTTTCAATCCACGCCCCCACGTGGGGGGCGACCCGCCTGCCGGCGGACGTCTTCGGACGCCATATCCGTTTCAATCCACGCCCCCACGTGGGGGGCGACAACGCCGCTCCCACAGCATTGTTATTGTTCAAATGTTTCAATCCACGCCCCCACGTGGGGGGCGACGGTAAGTGTTCTGTCACCCATCCCCAACTCTCCGTTTCAATCCACGCCCCCACGTGGGGGGCGACTTCGGTTATGGTTAAAGTCTTTATGCCCTTCAGGTTTCAATCCACGCCCCCACGTGGGGGGCGACTGGGCAAGCATAAAAAGAAGCGACCCGGACATCATGTTTCAATCCACGCCCCCACGTGGGGGGCGACCAGGGAGATGTGGTGGATGTGTCGATGTCTTTTGTTTCAATCCACGCCCCCACGTGGGGGGCGACAGTATTCGGGATGGGAGAGCGGGAAGGGATGTAGGTTTCAATCCACGCCCCCACGTGGGGGGCGACAACCTAATGCCGCCCTACCATTAGGCAGATACGCGTTTCAATCCACGCCCCCACGTGGGGGGCGACTGCTCCAAGCGATGCCACCGTCCGTTACGTTGTGTTTCAATCCACGCCCCCACGTGGGGGGCGACTACGGGTTTGACGCTTCAAATTGCTTTGAATAGCGTTTCAATCCACGCCCCCACGTGGGGGGCGACTATTTGTGAATGATTGCTGGTGATCATGGTTGTTGTTTCAATCCACGCCCCCACGTGGGGGGCGACGATAATGTCCCCGCCTCAACGATATACACTGTGTTGTTTCAATCCACGCCCCCACGTGGGGGGCGACAGCTTTTTTTATAACTGTGCTTTGCATGATAATGTTTCAATCCACGCCCCCACGTGGGGGGCGACACAATGATAAAAAGCAACTAACCACCCTAACGCGTTTCAATCCACGCCCCCACGTGGGGGGCGACTTCAAACTAGAAGTCTTGTTGGAGCGAAAGTGTTGTTTCAATCCACGCCCCCACGTGGGGGGCGACAATTGAGAGCATAACAAATGTGTTGATCGGCTTTGTTTCAATCCACGCCCCCACGTGGGGGGCGACCCCTTCCGCGGTGCAGGGATTGCTGGACGAGAAGTTTCAATCCACGCCCCCACGTGGGGGGCGACTATCTGAACCGCCACATTCCCAACGCCGACATCGTTTCAATCCACGCCCCCACGTGGGGGGCGACTTTAAATTCGCGAACCCTTGAAACCCGCACAAGGTTTCAATCCACGCCCCCACGTGGGGGGCGACGATTGATGGCATACCTTTTATCCCGGCAACTCAGTTTCAATCCACGCCCCCACGTGGGGGGCGACGTCCGCCGTTGAAGTAAACATCCTCCCGTATCAGTTTCAATCCACGCCCCCACGTGGGGGGCGACCCGAGCAAGGTGTGAATCCAGAAGTGGGAGTGCCGTTTCAATCCACGCCCCCACGTGGGGGGCGACTAAAGGATTGCAACGGAACCCAAGCCGCAATCCGGTTTCAATCCACGCCCCCACGTGGGGGGCGACCGCCGAGCGTGAGCTTCAGTCTCTTTTTGTTTTAGGTTTCAATCCACGCCCCCACGTGGGGGGCGACCGATTTTGCCCGATTATCATTACCACGGTCGGTCGTTTCAATCCACGCCCCCACGTGGGGGGCGACCCGACGCCAACTACACGGACAAACACCTGATCGTGTTTCAATCCACGCCCCCACGTGGGGGGCGACTTTTTTATTCTCAATTTTATCCTGGCATCATCGTCGTTTCAATCCACGCCCCCACGTGGGGGGCGACACGAGTCGGGGGAAAAGTATAGAATAATAGATGTGTTTCAATCCACGCCCCCACGTGGGGGGCGACCGCTCGGCTGGGTGGTTCATCCGCACCTGTTAAGTTTCAATCCACGCCCCCACGTGGGGGGCGACGCCGTTTCTCTTCTCCCTCTAACTGCGATTGTATGTTTCAATCCACGCCCCCACGTGGGGGGCGACCCTCACTTAGCCACAAGGCTCCGCCAACAGTCCCGTTTCAATCCACGCCCCCACGTGGGGGGCGACGGTTTTATTTCCGTGAATTTCAAAACCCCTAAGGTTTCAATCCACGCCCCCACGTGGGGGGCGACGCCTTTGATATTGCAGGTTCTATCGGTTTTGCTGTTTCAATCCACGCCCCCACGTGGGGGGCGACGCTTTAGTTTTATCGTCGAGCAGCTTTGCGAAAAGTTTCAATCCACGCCCCCACGTGGGGGGCGACCTCGACTTGTAACTTCACAATGTTTTTCTGCATGTTTCAATCCACGCCCCCACGTGGGGGGCGACTTGAAACTTACGTTAAAAAAGCGATTATTGGTGTTTCAATCCACGCCCCCACGTGGGGGGCGACCAGCACTCGCCCGGATACTGTCACGCAGCAGGCGACGTTTCAATCCACGCCCCCACGTGGGGGGCGACCTGGTGTCGCGTACAAGTTCAAGTGTCCACATGCAGTTTCAATCCACGCCCCCACGTGGGGGGCGACGATGCGGAAAAGCTACCAAACTTTGATTTCACGGTTTCAATCCACGCCCCCACGTGGGGGGCGACAGGAATATGGATGTAGTTATAATACGCTGACAAAGTTTCAATCCACGCCCCCACGTGGGGGGCGACATTGGATCATCTAAAACTAGTATCCACCCACAAAGTTTCAATCCACGCCCCCACGTGGGGGGCGACATAGACCCTTGACCTTTCCCCTTACAGCTAGGAGGTTTCAATCCACGCCCCCACGTGGGGGGCGACGAGAGATTGACAGAGACAGAGGACGCCACGATCCGTTTCAATCCACGCCCCCACGTGGGGGGCGACATCAAAGGAAAACGTCCAAGACTAATTGTTCTTGTTTCAATCCACGCCCCCACGTGGGGGGCGACACGGCTTTGCGTTAAACTGTATCAATGGTATTCTGTTTCAATCCACGCCCCCACGTGGGGGGCGACCCAGTATAACTTTGGGCAATGTTAAGACTTGCCAAGTTTCAATCCACGCCCCCACGTGGGGGGCGACGCTATCCACGTAAGACCAACTGCAATCATTAAGAGTTTCAATCCACGCCCCCACGTGGGGGGCGACCGGGAAGGGATGTAGGGCATGAGACATTTTTCGTTTCAATCCACGCCCCCACGTGGGGGGCGACACACTAATTGCATCGTGATCGTACAAACAGTTCAGTTTCAATCCACGCCCCCACGTGGGGGGCGACGTATAAACAGCCGCGTAACTCACAGCAACTCACAGTTTCAATCCACGCCCCCACGTGGGGGGCGACTCATCAACAGACATTCTCAAATAAAGTCGTCCTAGTTTCAATCCACGCCCCCACGTGGGGGGCGACGCGTCCAGCATGAGTATCGCCGTTAACAGATTCCGTTTCAATCCACGCCCCCACGTGGGGGGCGACGCTTTTCATCAAAACGCCCCTGATAGGTATTGAGTTTCAATCCACGCCCCCACGTGGGGGGCGACATTATCATTTTTTTGAGGCACTGAAATGACAAGGTTTCAATCCACGCCCCCACGTGGGGGGCGACGGTACGCCGACGAAGTAAACATCCTCCCGGGTCAGTTTCAATCCACGCCCCCACGTGGGGGGCGACGTTGATAATGGCCCGGTGAGTATCGGTTTACCCGTTTCAATCCACGCCCCCACGTGGGGGGCGACCCTCTTGATCGGATATACGCACCGAACCGATTACGTTTCAATCCACGCCCCCACGTGGGGGGCGACACTTTTATGCCCATCTTTAGAGCCGCCGGATATGTTTCAATCCACGCCCCCACGTGGGGGGCGACGCGAAAGCCAAAATACGAACTACGTGTCGATCGTGTTTCAATCCACGCCCCCACGTGGGGGGCGACGATCTTCATCGTTTCAGGATCATTTATGAGTACGTTTCAATCCACGCCCCCACGTGGGGGGCGACTGCTCTGATTTAATTCTCAGAATACAAGTAACTTATCTTTCTGTATTTGCGAAACACAGGCTTTCCCTTACGAAATAGATATCCACTTTTTGATAACATATTCATAACCCTTTCAAAAACTAATATTTATATCTAACGCGAACGTCCCGGTATTTCCAGGGGCGCTTGGGGTTCGCGGAGGTTCTCAAACAATCAGCGGCCCTTGGGGATCATACGTTGGCTTGGCTCCGATATGCTCCAGGCGCTTCTTCCAGTTTTTTCCCAGAAAATAGAATCTCAGGCTATCGCAATCCATGTCAATGATGCCAATGAGCCTTCGCCTCAGCTCGGTCCACTGTGCTGGATCCACCAGGCACTCGAAGACAGAATTCTGTACCCGCTGACCGCGGTTCTCACAGGCCCGGGCCACGTGCCGCAGTCGCTTGCGGCCCTGGGCCGTTTCGGTGTTTACATCATACGCCACCAAAACCATCATAACCATACTCCTGTTAAATTGCCAAAGAACATATCCATATCACTTCCAGAAGAACGGTGGATATTCTTCCAGATCGCCACGAATATATCGTGCCAGCAGCAAGGCTTGTATATGCGGCAGCAATCCCCAGTTGATTTTCTCGTCCAGAAACGGATGCACAAATTCCTCCTGTTTGCGTTTCTGCCAGGCTACCAATACTGCCTTGCGTGTGTCATCATCCATCATCACGGCGCCCGATTCGGTTTTGGTAAATCCCGCCGCCTTAATCTGCTGACGATTGATCAGCGACAGCGCCATCCGGTCCGCCAACACGGGCCGTAATTCCTCCATCAAATCCAGCGCCAGTGACGGACGACCCGGCCGGTCCGCGTGTAAAAAACCCACCGCCGGATCCAGCCCCACCGTCTCCAGCGCCGACCGGCAATCGTGCACTAACAACGTGTACAAAAATGACAATAAGGCATTGATATTATCCAGCGGCGGGCGCCGCGACCTTTGGGTAAACCGAAAACCTTCTTTTTGCATCGTTATCAAATGATCAAACACGCTGAAATATGTCCGAGCCGCTTCACCCTCTATCCCCCGCACCACGTCCAACACCGCCGGCTGTTCCAGCACCCCCAGCGAATGCGCCAGATAATCCAGTGCCTTACATATCTCCTGGTGCCCCGGACCATCGGGCCGATCCCGTAAAGTTCGCCCCAGTACCACCCGGCAATTTGCCAGTTTGGCCGTCACGACAAACCGGGCCACCTGGGCGGCTTGCTGCGGTTCGTCCGCCCGGCGATACTGCTGACGCCGCAAAAGAACGTTGCCACAAACCTGCCCCTGCACCCGCGCCAGGAATTTACCGGTTTCCGTCAGAAAACTCAGCGCTACATTGTTCTCTCCACACAACCCCATCAGCGGACTCGAACACGCCACCTCACCAAAACAAACAATCCCACCGAGATTATGGATAGGCACGCGAAGCTTGGTTTCGCCATCCGCGCGTACACTGACCGTCTCGCCATCACGACACAAATAAGCTCCCTGCGTCGTCACAAATAATGTATTGAGTAAACGTTTCATAAATCAGAAATCAAACGATGTTTTTTTATGTATTCATTGACCCTTTTATCTACTCCCGTTGTTTTCGGGAGACAGATTTCAAACAAAGAACACTTTTCACATTTCTTTTCATATCTGGCTCGGGGTGTCATGCGAGTATCAAACATTTCATGCAGTTCATGGGCGGCATCTTCTGTTTTCCTACGCAGCTTATCATCAAAAACAACCTCATAGCGCCGTTTACTTTTACCGTAAAACAAGGCTCCTTCCGTAATCTGTGACCTCGTCATTTCTTCCAGGCACATTGCCTGGGCACATAGCTGAACCTTATATTCCAATTTATTCTTGGTTACACCACGTTTGTATTCCACCGGAAACGGCCGCCAGAGACCATCGGCCCCCGGCAACTCGATTCCACTGTCGCCCTGACGAAACTCTACCACATCCGCCTGCCCCGCCAGCCCCAGCCGAAACGAATGAATCCGCAGGCCTCGCACAATTCTCACGCCGGGCCGGTTCTCCGTCTGCTCCGCATGGGTCTTTTGGTGCAGATTCTGCCCCTCGGCCGTAAATACGTTCTCCTGCCAGATATTCTCCAATAAATGCAGCGCCGCCCGGCGAGGACAGAATATCAGATCCGCCAGTTTCGATAAAGGCAGGAAATCATTTTCATAATAATAGGACATACTATATCTCGTCAGGCATTTGCTGCTGCAATTATTTTCTCAGGTATTTCCCATATTATTTTTCTTGCTTTGATCAGTGACTTATCTTCGCCGCCTTCATCTTTTTCCCGAACATCCACGAAAGGTATTTTGCAGGAATTTTTATCCTTAACCTTGAATGGGCCTGGGAGCGTTCCGCAGTAATCGGCCAGAGATTGCGGAAATTCTTTACGTTTCTCATCCACAGCATCTGCACGTTCGACTTTAATCATATCAAAGAGCTTGTGGGCATGTTCATTGCCCAGAGCAGTAGAATGTTGAAAATCAATCAAACCAACGACTCGCATTCCGCCAGGCCGTGCTGCTGCTGTATCGTCCGTAAACATATGTGTAAGAGAGAAAAGGAAGTTATCGAGATCATAATAGGAGAATCCTGTTTTGGCAGCGAAGGCAGGTGATAAATAGATATGGCAACGATAAATAGCATAATCAATGAGATGCTTTCGCCCCATAGTGCGATTGCCACCTTCTTCGCTTTCGGAAGTTGCATCCTTATCTTCGCTGGAGGAGGCACAACGGGTTATCGAGAAATCCAGGGGAAGAACACAGTCAAGACTCTCGGCAAAACCAATCTGAATTGGTCCTCGAATCTGGCCATAGAAACTACCCTTGAGCGGACCTTCGGTAGATACAACACCCCCAAAATAGCGAACATCGAAATAGGTTTTGCATAATGCATCCCTCCAAGCACAATCAAGATGTTCCTTGGAATGTCCTAGAGCTTTATCAAGTGTATCCAGCACCGGGTCTTGTTTCTTTTTCTTTCCGGTGTTCTCTTTAGAATTTTGATCGTCAGTCTCGTCTTCAACATCACTATCAGATTTCGATTTCTTTTTTTGCTTCTTGCCTTCCCAAGCGATCTGATAACGATTTTTTATTTCTTTGAATAACTTCTCCTGGCTTATGTCGGCATTAGCGACGTCTGAAATAGCGGTTTTCGCAGTTTCTTTATGGTCTTTCCCTCCCAATTCTTCAATCTCAGATAGAAGCCATTCCTTGAACAGTATTTCGGCGTTCTTTTTCACCTCATCATCCTCGATCTGCTCCTGAAGCACTGCACCTTCACGAATGAAAATACGATGACCTTCCCAAGCCCCGTCGTTCAAGGGTTCGCTGTTGGGATTATAGAGACTGAAGAAGTTGCGAATCTTGCGTTTCAGGCAGACATCCGTCATTAAACCTTTCATCGAATCCGGCTGCATTCGCGGCATATTGCCGGTATCCGGATCGCCGTTTGGATTGGACTTGCTGCATTCGATCAGCAGTATCATTTCATGGCGTTCACTGACGATATTATCTGCTTTTTTGCCTTGCGGCAGTTCAATTAAATTGTGATGAAGTAGTTCAGACATTTTGTTTTTTCCTTTCGATTATTTTTGATTGTCGGAATTCTGTTTTGTTTCGGTTGTATCATTTGTTTCGCTGCTCTTGTCTTTAGGCCATTGGCGGCATCGTTCGTAGTAGAAACCAATAGCAAACTGGCCTTGTTCTTCCAATGACAGAGTGCGAGGGAAATTGCAACCAGTGGAATCTTGCAAACGATTGCAGATATGCTTCAATCCTTCGAACGTAATCTGACCAGTATCCTTGTCCTGATAACCGTGTTCAAGCCGATTGGCCCAGCCTCCGCCAATTTTGTTCAGGTGGTATCGCGCCAGCTTGCATAATTGCGGAAAAGCCAAAGCCGGTGTTGTCGATGCGGCGGCATAGGAACGATTTGCCGGTGAACTACTGGTTCCACCGCTTTGCCTGTGGGCTTCGATATGGATTTTGTCCAGTAATGCGAGCAATCTGCCGCAAAGATATGCGGGATCATTTTGTTTGGTATGGTTGTTCATATTGATATCAACTCCTTTCTTACTTAGATAAAGCTTTATAATCGCCGTGCGTGCGCGAAGACGTTTTTCAAAATCATTTTTTGTTTTTTTGTCACAGCCTTTAGCAAGCTCAAGCGATTGCCTGCCCAAAGCGGCGGCATATAGCCGTGCTGGAAGAGGACGTCTAAATAATGCTGCCTCAAATAATTCCGTGTATGTACGAGGTAAAGGCTTGCTGTTCTTGCTCTTCCGTACGGTGCAATATGCAAGCTCCATGATTGAAGTTGGACAATCCTCACCATATCTGTTTGGAAGCAATGACAATTCCAACCATCTGCGAAAATGCTCAACAGCAGTGGGTAATGTTTCAGTATGCCAGGAACGAATCGTAACTCGCGATTGCGGCGAAGATAATACAGCGGCATAAAACCTGGTTGTATCAGGTATAGAAGGACAAATACCCCACGCGCCTTGAAGAAACTCACGAACCTGTAAAGGGTCCGCTTCTTTCATTAACTCTCCGAATCCTAAAGATTGAGGAGGCTTGTCAACATTGATTTCATCTATAGCCCAAAAAATGACTACAGCATCACCCATTCGCAGATGTGAGGCTTCATCTTGAAGCAGCCAATTAAGAGCAGCGCTTGCTTTTTCCGCAGTATCCAATCCAAAGGAAGATGTAATATCGCCAAGTCCAAAAGACTGCATAGGTGCTTTGTCAAAAGAAGCGATCGGGCAGTATCCACCTCCTCCGGGTACGCCTTGAATGTGTGGAGTTCTGACTGCAAGAGATACAGCAGAACATTCTAAATCTGCCGAGAATATATCTGTCCCAATTGGCAGCCATTTCATTACTTCATTACGTTGCTGCTCGGCTTTTGACCTCCACCATTTTTTTACCGCTGGTAACTGGAAAAGAAGCCGACCATTAACGCGAAAAGACAGCCGTTGATCTTTTGTGAATTGAGTTAAACCACCGTTATTGAAATGATCAAAAGGAATGTCTGGCTTGCTGGCCAGATAAAGTCCTAATGCCTTAATTTCGGCAGGTATGTTACCGTTAAAAGACTCGAAAAACTTATCATGCAGCGAAGTAAATGGCACATGAATACTGTTCTTTTGTTTCGGTGTAAGTGACTTTTGAGCTTTCTCAGTAATTTCCCCTTTCTTATTCTTTTTGATATCCGGCTCTTTGCCGAATATTTGGCCGGCTTTTCCGGACATCAATTCTGGGGCTATTGCCCCACCTCCCGCTGAAGCAATAACTTCACGATGTTTTTCTTTCGTAACGGCTTCCTTCAGTTTTAGATAGAAAGAGTCGGGGCAAAGATATGATTTGCCTAACGAGTCTTTAATCTTTCCTTTATTGTCTGAACTTCGAGAAATAGCAGGTGAAACTCCGATTACCTGTCCCTTTTCATTTAGATCAATGATCCAATGTATTCGTTTGTATGCAAATGGCTCATTTACATCCACATCATGTTTAACTCTCTCATACAGTTGAAGCAATTCAGCAATCATACTGGCTTCACCTCCTTCCAACCGTTTGTTTCGACAACGTCGCTAACATTTATCCAACCTTCGCCATCAGTAATGGCATTCAAAGGTTTTAATGGTGCAGGGGATATCGTGTGTTTATTTTGATCCTGCCAGGATTCAGGGCGTTTGTTGTCTTTCCAATGATTCCAAACCAAAGTAAAGTCGAAGTCACGGAACATGACACCGTATGCTTTGTTTTTTAAGTTTGCATTAGGTTCGGCATCCGGCGCCCATTCAAAATCACAGGGGAACTCACGACAGCCGAGGTAGGGACGATGGTGGCACTGGCCTTTTTCGGCTCTCCGCTCAATGCAGCCGCAATACTTGCCCATATTATCCTCTGTTTCAATAACCGCTTCGATTATATATTCGACATCGCGCAAAATCAGACTGTGCCTTTGGGTTCGTACTCCTTTCATATCGTTGATGTCGTATCCACTGTAATTATGAACTGAATAACCAAGTTCATTGCGAAGAATTGGCATCATAGCTCCTTCACGGACAATGCCTATACGCAGGACATGCCAGCGGAAGCCTTCCTTATCACGGCGTTTGCCTGACTCCGGTTTTTCGATGGGCTTCATAAGAATTGCTTCCAGAATACCCCTGGCAGCCGAAGGCGTGATGATCGGATAGCTCACTCGTTCGACGTGGAATTCAGGCCGGGTAAAACACGCATAAGCTCCCCATATTCGAATTCGCATCGGTTCGCTAATCATATGATTAAATCCTCCTGTGGTATTGGTCCCTTAAAATCAATTCCCGTTCCTTGTTTTCCTCCTTGATAAGGGCCCTGCCAGATATACAATCCGGAAGCATCATCATTGAAAGCCTTTTCAAGTTTTCCATTGATGTCTTTATCCTTCAAAAGGTGATATGGCAGGTTAATTATGAATGGCTGAATTTCCCGCCAGTCCTCTCGTGTAAAGTACCCACTATTCTTTTGTCCGTCCCAACGAGATTGAGCTTCTTCGTATTTCTGTCCTCCCTGGGTTTCCTCAAGATTATCACCGATATATTGATTCTTGATGAGAACGGAGATCGTATTCTGATCGATGATTTTGAACATTTGATCTACTTCTTCAAAATGTAACCGGCTGCGCGCACGCTGAATACCACATTCATCAGGAACCGAAAGCTGGTAGAGCAGGCGAAAGTAAGCGGGAAATGAATCAGGGTTTTCCGGTGCGGCGAGTTCCATCTTGCGCAACAACTCCGTTTGGGATATTGCCGTTTTATATAGTCCTTGCGGCGTCGAGTTATCCGATGGGTAGAATATCCTGACGAAAGCATCTTTCTTATCCATTAAACCATTACGGTTGCATCGTCCCGCTGCCTGCACAATGGAATCATAGGGGCCGAAAGATCGCCAGACCGCAGGGAAATCCACATCCACACCGGCTTCGATACATTGTGTGGAAATCAGTATGCACCGCTTGCGATTTTCTTTTTGATTTTCAGGTTTAAGACGGTTCTCTACTTCCCGTAAAACCTCACTTCGGTGTGAGGGCATCATCCAGGTGGACAGGTGAAACAGCCCATCTAAATCACCGTTAAGCTTTTCTCCAATTGTATTACGTAGTTCACGAGCAGCTTTGCGAGTATTGACAATCACTAAAGCTTGTGGAATATCATGGCCAAGAATAGTATCCGCCAATTCATCCCAAGTCATGGATTCCTTATTCTTGGGCCATTCGTATTTGACTCTTTCCAATGATTTAAAATGCTCTGTTGCCTTCTCGGGTGGTATTATTGGCTGGATATTCTCCAGTCCTACAGGTAAATCATCACTTTTTATGAGAGCGGGTTGCGTAGCCGTACAGAAAACGAAGGAACAACCGTAAGGTCTTGCTGGATTGGCAAGTTCGCCAATTGCACTTAAAATCGGCTGCATCATCAATGGAGGTAACGTTTGTACTTCATCGAATATCACTATAGATTGTGCAATATTGTGTAGTTTACGCGCCTTTGACGGGCGGCGGGAAAACAAGGACTCGAAAAATTGCACACTTGTAGTAACGATAATAGGGGCATCCCAATTTTCTGCCGCTAGCTTCCGTTTCTCACTTATTTCATCCAATTTGCCATCATTCTCTTCGCGTTCTTTCGGATTAGGCTCATCTTCGACCTGTGAATGATGCTCAAGAATAAGCTGGTTTTTATATACGGCATCAGCTTCAAAAACATCGCGATATTCTTTAACAGTTTGCTGAATAATACTCAGGTAGGGTATTACAACAATTATACGGCGAATCTTTTTGTGATTAGAGGCGTTTCGGTTGTGATAAGCGGCATGATGTAAAGCAAATAACATTGAGGCGAGAGTTTTTCCGCCTCCTGTGGGTACAGCCAAAGAAAATAAGCCACGATCTTGCTTAGCTGCATTTCGACAGTACTGGCCTACCTCCTTTCGCACAGATTGAACATTTTCTGACGATTTGCCCTGTTCAATCGCCTCCCTTGCTTTTTCCTTCAACTTACTTTCAAGCATCTCAAGAAGATTTTCCGGTTCAAAGGGTTTCCATGTACGTGCTTTTGAAGAAACATCCCGTCCCTTTTCGCTTTCCTCTGAATCCAGCCGATCCGCGTCTATTAAGGTACTGAACAGAAATCGGGTAAACAAATCTGTTGCTAACCATCCTCCTCCTTGATAATTTGGAAGAAACTCCAAATCTTTTAACCAATCAGGTAGTATTGTCAATGGTAAGGAGACATCAAAATCAGGGCTATCATTCTTTAATCTTGATTCACATTCAAAAGCCTTATCTTTGTATTTCTCCCGATGCTGATCAACATTTCCTCGATTATGTAAGCCTGCATGATGTCCATTAATAGCTATTGCCGCAGGCCATTGTATGGGTTCGCGATTCAGGAGGTATGCGGCACCATGATGACAGTGTGGTTTTTTGTTACTTTTGCCTTTGTCGTTATTGGCGATACGTTGCTGAAAGTGCTCTTCTGCTTTTCCGAGATCATGCAATAATCCGACTATTCTCGCAAACTCTGCAGCGTCGAAATAACGGCCGAATGCTTCAGCCTTGTTTGCTACCTGCTGAAGATGATCTGAAAGGTATTGTTTTGATCGCGCAAGAAATTCTTTCATTTATCTTATCCTTTTATTAGATAAATACTTGCATTTTGGGTGAATTAAATGGTTCCAACAAAAAAGAAACATCATTTCCTACCGTTTTGGAATGTCCTCCGGTAGTCGGCCGTCCGGGTCGGAATGGGCGTAATAAGTTGTCATCATACCTCCAGTCTAATCACGCCCTCTAATAATGCATACTCCATCGGGGTTTTACTATACAATATCATTTGCCGCCCAAACCGGGTGGCTCAACCAACTTCCAATATACCGGCTGGCAATACCAAAGGCAAGTGAATATTTAAATGGCTCCTCATAAGAATCTGTACATGGATATGCCAAAAAATGACTGGTTTCTTCATGGGGGCTTTGCGCCCAAACTCCCAGGATTTTGCGCTTTAATGTCAATCCCGGAGGTTTTAGTTTGACTGTTTTATTTCGAGGCATTATCATAACTTCTGACCTGAGCGGAGGATAGAGCTCTGCGGGGACGCAACTCGAGCGCCGACTCAGGGGTCAAGACCGGAGTTTGGCTCTTGG
>Ga0105101_10000160_pt1 | contig 26643 bp, 24 predicted proteins | sample PPLLak21cMay2015_2_FD_87037 | JGI IMG/M metagenome (GOLD analysis project Ga0105101, IMG submission 87037) | Freshwater sediment microbial communities from Prairie Pothole Lake near Jamestown, North Dakota, USA - PPLs Lake P8 Core (1) Depth... | ecosystem: Environmental > Aquatic > Freshwater >... | reverse complement strand
TGGACTGCGGCTGCGCTGGCGCTGGCCGGTCTGGGCAATGCGCTGGCCGACTTCAAGGTGACCGAGATGCAGCCGCGCTTTGTGGAGCAGTCGCTGGTGCTCACCGGCAATCTCGAACTGGGGCTGAACGCCAAGGTGGAAGAGGCGCTGGCCAAGGGCATTCCGCTCGAGGTCGTCATCGAGGTCAATCTCTACCGCGAACGGCGCTTCCTGTGGGACCGCAAGATCGCCGACTGGACGCTGCACCGCCGCATCCAGTATCACGCCCTGACCGGCCAGTATCTGGTAAACACCATGGAGCCGGAGGTCGAATCGGGCGACAGCCTGCTGACCCTGCAGGAGGCGCTGAAGCAGCTGGGCGCGCTCAACGGTGTCGCGCTGAAACTGGAGGAGCCGGCGACGCCGGACGCCGTCCATTCCGTGGACCTGCGCGTCAGTCTCGACATCGAGGCCCTGCCCACACCCCTGCGGCCGGTGGCCTACACCTCGTTTACCTGGCATCTCAACAGCGGGTGGAGCACGTGGAAAGTAGCCCCCTGAAAAACGAAAGCGTGACGCCCCGCCCGCGGACCGAAGGGCGGAACCGCACCGTCACCCGTTACGTCACCGGTTTCACGCCGCTGGCGGTGCTGTCGGTGCTGCTGATCGCCGCCTTCATCATGATGAACGCCGCGGCCCAGAACTCGGCGCTGTTCGGGCGGCTGTATTCGGTGCTGCTGCTGGTCAACATCCTCGGCGTGGTGCTGCTGATCGCGCTGATCCTGCTCAACCTGTTTCATTTCGCGGAGCAATACCGCGCGCGCGTCGTCGGCACGCGCCTGACCCTGCGCCTGCTGGTGATGTTCGTGGTGCTGGCGGTGGTGCCGGTGTCGGTGGTGTTCTATTTCTCCATCCAGGCGCTCAACCGCGGCATCGACAACTGGTTCGACGTACGCATCGAACGCGCGCTCGATGACGCGCTGCTGCTCGGGCGCACCGCGCTCGACGCGCAGCGCCAGGACCTGGTGAAAACCGCCCAGGAAATCGCGGTGGAACTGGAAACCCTGCCGGTGCGGCAGAAACCCGGCGCCGACCCTTCGGAGCTGTCGTTGCTCAATGCGTTGCGCGAACAGTACAGCATCACCGAACTCACGCTGTTCACGCAGGACCGGCGGATTCTCGCGTCCAGCAGCGAGGCCAGCCTCGAGGCCGGTTCGCTGGTGCCGGACCGGCCGAGCGACGCCATGATCGCCCAAGTGCGCCAGGGCCTGACCTATTCCAATCTCGACGCCATCGGCAAGGCCGGCTTGCGGCTGCGCGTGGTGGTGCCGGTGCCGGCGCGCGACGTGGGCGCGCCGCTGCGCGTGCTGCAGGTACTGCAGGCGCTGCCGCCGCGCTACGCCAAGCTCGGCGAGTCGGTGCAATCGGCCTTCGCCGAATACGAAAAGCTGGTGTACCTGCGCGGGCCGCTCAAGTTCGGCTTCACGCTGACGCTGTCGCTGATCGCGCTGCTGACGCTGCTGATCGCGGTGTGGGCGGCGATCTTCTTCGCGCGCCGACTGGCCACCCCGATCCGCGAGCTGGCCGAGGCCACGCACGCGGTGGCGCAGGGTGATTACCAGAAGCAGATTCCCGTCACCAGCCATGACGAAATTGGCATCCTGGTCGAATCCTTCAACGACATGACGCATCGCATCCACCGCGCACAGGTGCAGTCCAAGCGCAGCCAGCAAGAGGCTGAGATCCAGCGCGCCTATCTTGAAACCGTGCTGGGCCATCTTTCCTCCGGCGTACTGACCTTCAACCAGCGCCTGCTGCTGCGCACGCACAACCCGGCGGCGGCCCAGATTCTCGGCGCCGACCTGCGCGCCGGCGAGCGCAAACCGCTCGCCTGGCTGGCGGAAAACTACCCGGCACTACAGCCGCTGATCGAAGCCGTGGAACAGGCCGCGGCGGCGGGGCAGGACGAATGGCAGGTGCAGATCCAGCTGTCGGTCAACAACCATCGCCGCACCCTGATGCTGCGCGGCACCTCGCTACCCTCCTGGCGCGAGAAGCGCGGCGGTTACGTCGTGGTGTTCGACGACATCACCACGCTGATCCAGGCGCAGCGCGAGGCCGCCTGGGGCGAGGTGGCGCGGCGCATGGCGCACGAGATCAAGAACCCGCTCACCCCGATCAAGCTCTCGGCCGAGCGCATCCGCCATAAGTACCTGCGTCAGGTGCCGGAGGATGAGCGCGCCGCGCTGGAGCGCGCCACGCGCACCATCATCGAGCAGGTCGATTCGCTCAAGACCATGGTCAACGATTTTTCCGAATACGCGCGCTCGGCCCAGATGCAGTCACGCCCGGTGGACCTGAACGACCTCATCCATGATGTGGTCGAGCTCTACAAAAACTCGCGCGGCGGTGCGGGCGTGGTGCCGCTGCACCGCGGATCCAAAACCGGCAAGGGCAAAACCACCCGCGCCGTCACCACCAAACTCGATCTCGACGAGAATCTTCCGCGTATCCCGGCCGACCCCGGGCGGCTGCGCCAGGTGCTGCACAACCTGCTGCTCAACGCGCGTGATGCGCTGACTAACTCACCCAGGCCGGTGATCCGTCTCGGCACCCGCCTGGTGGGGGAGAATAATCACCGTTCCGTCGAACTGACGGTGCAGGACAACGGCCCGGGATTCCCGGACGCGCTGCTGGCGCGCCTGTATGAACCCTACGTCACCCACAAGGAAAAGGGCACCGGGCTCGGCCTGGCCATCGTCAAACGCATCGTCGAGGAACACGGCGGCACCATCCGCGCCTACAATCTGAAGGAAGGTGGTGCCTGCATCATCATCCGTCTGCCGGTCAGCGCGGCGGTGGGCGCCGCCGAATCACCGGCGGTTTCCAATCCAGCGCGGGGAGAAACGCAGGCATGAATCCCGGTTACATCCTGGTGGTGGACGACGAACCCGACATCCGCCGGCTGATGCAGGAAATCCTCGAGGACGAGCACTACAAGGTGACGGCGGTCGAGAACGCCGCGACCGCGCGCGAGGCGGTGAAAAAACAGCGCCCGGACCTGGTGCTGCTCGACATCTGGATGCCGGGCACCGACGGCATCAGCCTGCTGCGCGAGTGGTCCGAGGCCGGCCCGCTCGAGATGCCGGTGATCATGATCTCGGGGCATGGCTCGGTCGAGACCGCGGTCGAGGCCACGCGCCTCGGCGCCTACGACTTCATCGAAAAACCCGTGTCCATGGGCAAGCTGCTGGTGACCATCGAGCGCGCGCTCGAGAACGACAAACTGCGCCGCGAAAACCTGCGCCTGCGCCGCCAGGCCGAGCCTGCCGCCACGCTCACCGGCAAGAGCGCGCTCATGCAGCATCTGCGCGAGAACATCGAACGCATCGCCGCCACCGACGCCTGGGTGCTGATCACCGGCGAGGCCGGCAGCGGCAAGGCCGTGGCGGCGCGCTATCTGCACGCCCACAGCGCGCGCAAGGATCATCCCTTCGTCGAGGTCAGCCTGACCGCGGTCACCCCGGCGCACGCGGCGGCGCAGCTGTTCGGGCAGGAGAGCAAGGGCGCGGTCACGCCCGGCTGCTTCGAACAGGCTGCCGGCGGCACGCTGCTGCTCAACGAAATCGGCGGTCTTGATCTGGCCACGCAGGCGCGACTGCTGGATGCGCTTGAACAGAAACGCTTCACCCGCGTCGGCGGCCACGAGGCCATCCCGCTGGACGCGCGCGTCATTGCCGCCAGCGACCAGGACCTGCTCAAGGCGGTGGAGGAAAAGCGCTTCCGCGAGGATCTCTATTACCGTCTCAACGTCGTGCCGCTGCGCGTGCCGAGCCTGCGCGAGCACCACGAGGACGTCCCGGAGCTGATCAATTTCTACGTCAACTGGATGGCCGACAACGAACACCTGGCATACCGCAAGTTCACCACCGGCGCGCTCAACCTGCTGCGCAACTACTCCTGGCCGGGCAACGTGCGCGAGCTGCGCAACGTGGTGCAACGCCTGTTGATTCTGCATCGCGGCGAAGAAGTCACCGAGACCGAGGTCGAACAGACCTTGGGCAGCCCGGCGCCGGTCTCGCCCGAATCCTATCCGCCGACATTGATGGAAATGCCGTTGCGCGACGCGCGCGACCAGTTTGAAAAGGCCTACCTGGAACATCACCTGAAACGCACCGGCGGCAACGTCGCCGAGGTCGCGCGCATGTCCGGCATGGAACGCACGCATCTTTATCGCAAGCTCAAGCAGCTCGGCGTCAATCCCAAACCGCCCAAGGAGTAACCATGGCGATCGTCGACAACCTGGAAGCGATGCTCGCGCGTGGCCAGGATTCGGCGCTGCTGCGCTACAGCCTCGGCGGCGAGTATCTGAAACTCGACCAGCCCGGCAAGGCCGCCGAGCACCTGCGTCAGGCGGTGACGAAAGATCCCAAATACTCAGCCGCCTGGAAACTGCTTGGCAAGGCCCTCGCCGACAGCGGGCACAAAGACGAGGCGATCAAGGCTTACGAAGACGGGATTAAAGTTGCGGAAGAAAAAGGCGACAAACAGGCGGCGAAAGAAATGACGGTTTTTCTCAAACGGTTACAAAAATAGTCGCGCGGACTTCGGTCGTTCGACCTACTCTTTAGCTTCCGTAAAAAACGCGCAAGAGTGTTCGAGGTCAACGAACTGCTTCTGATAGTCCAGCATCGCCTGCATCAACACGCTGCATTGTTCCGAGTTGAGCACGCTGTGCAGCTGCGAGGCGTTTTTCCACGAATACTCCAGCACCCCGTCGAAGGGCGGGGCGGCGCCGCCGCGCCACTCCCGCATCAGCACGTTGGCCTCCACCATCAGCGTCAGGTCTTTCACGTGGCCCGTCGCGCCCGTGTACGCCATCACCCGGCCGATGAGGGCATCGAATTTCGGGTCGTTCCAGAACTGGCGGAACTCTTCGGAGCTGATGTCGGCGCGCCTGCGCACGCAATTGATGAACCGGATCATGCTGTTCTTGCCATGTTGTATGATCTAACCGATAGGATAGACGACAAATCCGGCCGGGAAAGCAGCTAATACAGCTTGGGTTCGCCCGGGGGGCGGGTCTTGAAGCGCTTGTGCAGCCAGAAATACTGTTCCGGCATTTCCCGCACCGCGGCTTCGATTTCCCGGTTCATGTGCGTGGTGTCGGCAAGCGCGTCGCCGGAGGGGAAATCTTTCAGCGGCGGGCGGAACTCGATCTCGTAGCCGCGCCCCCAGGACAGCTGGCGCGTGACGCAGGGGATCACCACCGCCTCCGTCATCTGTGCCAGGCGCGGCAGCACTGCGAAGGTCGCGGCGGGAACACCGAAGAACGGCGCGAACACCGAGTTGCGCCGGCCGGCATCCTGGTCCGGCAGGTAATATAGCGGCATGCCTTTTTTCGTCTGCCGCACCAGCGCCGTGAACGGCTTGTTGTGCTCCACCAGGTGCGCCCCGAAGCGCGAGCGGGCGCGATACATGACATGCGCGATCAGTTCGTTGTCCGGATGGCGGAACACCGATACCACCGGCCGTTCCGCCGAGGTGCGTATGCCGCCGATGTCGAGCCCGAGAAAGTGCGGCGCCAGCAGGATGATGTTCTGGTTCTCGCGCAGCGCTCTGTCGTAATGCTCGCGCCCGCGAAAGCGCGTCACCCGGCGCAAGCGCGATTCCGAGGCCCACCAGCCGACGCCGATGTCGAGCAGGGTCTGGCCGAAGGCGCGAAAATGCTTGCGCGCGATGCGCGCCTGCGCGCCCGGCGCCAGCTCCGGAAAACACAATCGGATGTTGACGTGCACCACATGCCGCCGCGAGGCATGCAAGGCATACAGCAGCATGCCCAATGCCCGGCCGACCAGCGCAATGATCGGCAGCGGCAGCCAGCTCACGACACGCATGAAACCGAGACCGATCCACGTCGGCCAGTAACGCGGATGCCGGAAGCGACGCAGGCTGGGCTCAGCCATAGGGTGACGGCGCGTTGCCCGGACGGGTCTTGAACAGCTTGAAGGTCCACAGGTACTGCTCCGGCATCGTGCGCAGTCCCTCCTCGATCACCTGGTTCATGCGCGCCGCGTCGCGCACGCGATCGCCTTCCGGAAAATTCTCGAGCGGCGGCTTCAGGATCACCTCGTAGCCGCGCCCGCCCGGCAGCAGGCGCGTGAAGCACGGCACCACCAGCGCGTTGGTGATTTGCGCGAGCCGGCCGAGCGTGGCCAGCGTCGCGGTCAACACGCCGAAGAACGGCACGAACACCGACTGGCGCTCGCCGAAATCCTCGTCCGGCAGATAATAAAACGCCAGCCCCTGTTTCAGCCCGCGGATCACCGGGCGTAACCCCTGCGTACGCGACAGCAGGAAACTGCCGAAGCGAGTGCGTCCGCGGTTGAGCAGCCAGTTGACCGCCGGGTCACGCTGCGGCTTGACCATGGAGAACGTCGGGCGCGCGCGGCTGACCATGGCGCCGCCGAAATTCAGCCCGACGCAATGCGGCGCGAGCAGGATGATGCTGCGCCCGCGCAGGTCGCGGTACTGTTCCAGCCCGCGGAAGTGCGTCTTGCGCAACAGGCGACGTTCCGAGGCCCACGCGAGGTAGGCGAGATCGAAATAGCTCTGGCCGCTGACGATGAAATGCCGCCGCAGCAGATGCTCGCGCTCGCGCAGGCCGAGCTGCGGAAAACACATTTCCAGATTGATGTGCGCGATTTTTCTGCGCTTTTCATTCGTCGCCAGCATGAGCAGCCCGAGCCCGGCGCCGAACGCGCGCGACCACGCCAGCGGCAGCAGGGCGACGAGGCGCAGAAACAGCAGCAACAGCCAGCTCGGCCAGTAGCGCGGATGCCGGAAATGCCGGGGGCGGGCCTCAGCCATAGGGCGAAGGTGCCTGCCCCGGGCGGGTCTTGAACAGCTTGAAGGTCCACAGGTACTGCTCGGGCATGGAACGCAGGCCCTCCTCGATCGCTTCATTCATGCGCGCCGCGTCGCGCACGCGATCGCCGTTCGGGAAGTCCTCGAGCGGCGGCTTCAGGATCACCTCGTAGCCGCGCCCGCCTGGCAGCAAGCGCGTGAAACACGGCACCACCAGCGCGTTGGTCGTGTGGGCCAGGCGGCCGAGCGTGGTCAGCGTCGCGGTCGGCACGCCGAAGAACGGCACGAACACCGATTGACGCTCGCCGAAATCCTCGTCCGGTGAGTACATGAAGACAAGGCCCTGCTTGAGCGCGCGAATCACCGGGCGCAGCCCCTGGGTACGCGACAACAGGAAACAACCGAAGCGCATGCGTCCGCGGTTGAGCAGCCAGTTGACCACCGGATCGCGCTGCAGCTTGATCATGGAGAATTGCGCACGGTGGTGCGCCATGACGGCGCCGCTGAAGTTCACCCCGACGCAGTGCGGCACCAGCAAAATGATATTGCGCCCGCGCAGATCATGATATTGCTCCAGTCCGCGGATATGCGTCTTGCCCAGGATGCGCCGCTCCGAGGCCCACGCGAGGTAGGCGAGATCGAAATAACTCTGACCGCTGACGATGAAATGCCGTCGCAGCAGGTGCTCGCGTTCGCGCAGGCTGAGTTTCGGAAAACACATCTCGAGATTGATGCGCGCAATCCTTCGGCGTTTCCTGTTGGTCATCATGAGCAGCCCGAGCCCGGCGCCGAGCGCGCGCGACCACGCCAGCGGCAGCAGCGCGGTGAAGCGCAGAAAAAAAAGCCACAGCCAGCTCGGCCACCAGCGTGGCGCATAGCTGCTGTTCGGTAGCTTGAGTGTCAGAAAGGAAAGTGCGCGGTCCTGACTTTCGGTCTTGGTTTTGGTCCTGGTCTTGGTTTTTATCGAGCGTGATGGGCTCATTGAATGGATGGATGCACGCCACCGTGTCACCGGCCCTGCGGCTTGGGCTCCGCTCCCTGCTGGGTTGGTCTTGATGCGCCATATCATATGTCAAGACGAGCGAGCGTAGCGAGCAGGGCTACATTAACCGCGAACCTGCTCAATCACTATTTCAGTTTGCAGGTCGAGGTGAGCTTCGGTCACCAGGGGATGCTGGACAAATACATCGGCGGTGCCATCATGGCGTTCTTGGGCGCACCGACGTGGGAGACATCATGAAACAATGGATCATACTGGTATCGCTCGTCGGACTCGCCGCGCTGATCGTGGCCTGCGCCGAGGAGACCGACACCGCCAGCAAAACCGGCAAGGCCCCCACCGAAACCGGCGTCGATGAAACCAGGACCGCCGCCACGAATACTGATACGGCGGCCAAGGAACCCGCTGCAACCAGGAGCACCGTAACCGCGGACCGGGAGTCCGGCACCACGCGCGCGGCGGTCACCCTGATGGCCACGCCGCACAGCGACGCCAAACCGGCCGGCCAGCTGGCGGCGAACACCGCGGTAGACATCCTCGAGCGCCGCGGGGGCTGGCTGCGCGTCTCTGCGAAAGGCACAAGCGGCTGGGCGAAATTGCATCAGGTGCGCGTGGGCGAGGGCCCGCAGGCCACAAAATCCGGCGAAGGCCTGGCGGTCCTGAAGAACGTCGGCGAGACCGGCCGCTCCGGTTCGACGGGCATCGTCGCCACCACCGGCATCCGCGGCATGAGCGCGGAGGAACTCACAAACGCCAAGCCCGATCCCGAAGCGGTGAAGGCCATCGAACATTATCGCGTCACCGCCAGCCAGGCGCGTGAATACGCCAAGTCTGCAGGGCTGAAGGAAGCCATCGTCCCGGCCCTGCCGAAACCGGAATAATCGGAGGCATTAATGAAAATCCGCATCCCTGTTGTTTTGTTGCTGGCGGCCGCGCTATGCGCGCCCGCCGCCCACGCGCTCAAACTCGACGACCTCAACGTGGACAAACTGAAGGAGGTCAAAGGCAAGCTCAAGACGCTGAAGGAACCCTCCGAGGCCGACGAGATCGAGATCGGCAAGGGCGTGGCCGCCAACCTGCTCGGTGCAGCTCCGCCCGTGAACGATCCCCAGCTGCAGGCCTACGTGAATCGCGTCGGCCAATGGGTGGCCATGCACACCGAGCGCCCCGACCTGCCCTGGCACTTTGCCGTGCTCGATACCGATGGCGTGAATGCCTTCGCCACGCCGGGCGGTTACGTCTTCATCACCCGCGGCATGCTGCTGCGCATGCGCGACGAGGCCGAGCTGGCCGGCGTGCTGGCCCATGAAGTCTCGCATGTGGTGGAGAAACACGCGCTCAAGACCATGCGCAAGGGCAAGCTCGCCGGGCTCGCCGGCGATACCCTCAGCAATTACGCCGAGAAGAAGGGTAAAGCGGATTTCACCAAAATCGTCAGTGCCGGCACCGAGATCTATGCGCGCGGCCTGGACAAGGAGGACGAATTCGCCGCCGACCGCGCCGGGGTGGTGATCGCCACGCGTGCCGGCTATGACCCTTACGGTTTGCCCTCGGTATTACAGACGCTCGCCTCCATCAACCCCCAGGATGATGCCGTCGCACTGATGTTCAAAACCCACCCGGACTCAGGAAAACGTCTAGAACTGGTATCAAACTCCATGGAAGGGCGATTTGATAAGTTTATTGATAATCCGCGTGTAAGATCGCGATTTTCTTCCATAATTAAATCCCACATTGCTAGCTATAAACCAGTTAAAACAAATTAATATTTCCCACTTTTTACATATATATCTTTATATTTTCATTTTGGAAGTCTTTCTGACATAAGTGGGAGCATAGTTGTCAATAAATTTGAAAAAAGGTTTTTTTGTGTCTTTTCTTGCTCTGAAAGCAGCGATTTTATGTGCATACGCTGTGTTGGCATGCTGAAACAGGCCGGACAATTGTCCATGATGGCGGGGAGCCCGGAGCGGGTGGCAAAATCCCGGGTCTGACGTTCGCGCGCATACACCAGCGGGCGGATGATGCGCAGATCGCCGGCGTCGTTCACGTAATGCGCCTTCATGGTGCGCAGGCTGCCGCCGTAAAAGGCGCTCATCAGAAACGACTCGGCCAGATCGTCCAAGTGGTGTGCCAGCGCCAGCACGTTATAGCCTTGCTCGCGGGCCGTGGCATACAGAATGCCGCGCCGCATGCGCGAGCAGTAGGCGCAGAAGGAGTCGCCGCGCATGGTCTTGAGCGCACGGCCGACGATGTCCTGGCGCCGGTAAAAATAGGGAACACCCAGGACCGCCACATAGTCCTTGAGGAACGAGGGATCGAAACCCTCGATGCAGGGATCGACCGTGGCCGCGCCGAGCTCGAAACGCACCGGCGCCCGGTCGCGCAGTTCCAGCAGCACGTGCAACAGCGACAGGCTGTCCTTGCCGCCGGAAAGTCCGAGCAGGACGCGATCGCCCGGGCGTATCATGGAGAAATCCGCGATGGCCGATCCGGCGGCCCGCAACAAGGACCTGGGTGGCTGGGGTCGGGTCACCGGCTTGGGCAAGGCGCTGGCAGGGAGCATAATCTGCCAAGTATGCCCAATCCGGACCCGGTGCGCATGCCCAGATAAATGAGGATCGAATGAGCGAAACTGTCAAAACCCTGAGCCCCAAGCAAGCGTATCAACTGCTCCAGGAGCACCCGAACGCGTTGTTGGTGGACGTGCGCTCGCACATGGAATTCCTGTTCGTCGGGCATCCCGCGGGTGCGATTCATATCCCCTGGATCGACGAGCCGGACTGGAAAGTGAATCCTCACTTCGTTACTTTGGTGCGCCAAGCCATGCTGGGCGGAGCGGCCGGGGCGGCACCGGTGGTGCTGATCTGCCGCAGCGGAGTACGCTCGCTGGAAGCCGGCAAGATCCTGATCGAGGCCGGGATCAGCGATGTCTACAACGTGGCCGAGGGCTTCGAGGGGCAGTTGGATGACAGGCACCATCGCAGCGCAGTCGGGGGCTGGCGCTTTCATGGCCTGCCTTGGGAGCAGTGCTGAGAGCGGATTTAGGGAGCCGGCTGTCAATTTTGCCCGGGATTGGTAAACTGCGCGGCCTTGCACGCTAGTCAATCAGAACGAGGTTGTTATGTCGGACAGTTTTCTTTTCACTTCTGAGTCGGTATCCGAAGGTCATCCGGACAAGGTCTGCGACCAGGTTTCGGACGCCGTACTGGACGCCATCCTGACGCAGGACAAGACCGCGCGCGTGGCCTGCGAGACCCTGGTCAAGAACAACCTCGTGGTGCTGGCGGGTGAGATCACCACCAAGGCCAACGTGGATTTCGACAAGGTGGCGCGCGAAGTAGTGCGCCACATCGGTTACACCGACGAGATGGGTTTCGGCCCGGACAGCTGCACCGTGCTCACCGCCATCGGCCGCCAGTCGCCCGACATCGCCGCCGGCGTGGACGAGGGCAAGGGCCTCGACCTCGAGCAGGGCGCCGGCGACCAGGGTCTGATGTTCGGCTATGCCAGCAACGAGACCGACGTGCTCATGCCCATGCCGATCACGCTGGCGCATCGCCTGGTGAAGCGCCAGGCCGAGGTGCGCAAAGCCAAGCTCAACTGGCTGCGCCCGGACGCCAAGTCGCAGGTCACCGTGAAGTACGTGAACCACCAGCCGGCCGGCATCGACGCCGTGGTGCTCTCGACCCAGCATGCCCCGGGCGTCAAGTACGACACCCTGAAGGAAGCCGTGATCGAAGAGATCGTCAAACCGGTGCTGCCGAAAGAATGGCTCACCAAGGACACCAAGTATTTCATCAACCCGACCGGCTCGTTCGAGATCGGCGGCCCGGTGGGTGACGCCGGCCTGACCGGCCGCAAGATCATTGTCGACACCTACGGCGGCATGGCACGCCACGGCGGCGGCGCCTTCTCCGGCAAGGATCCGTCCAAGGTCGATCGCTCGGCCGCCTACGCCGGGCGCTACGTCGCCAAGAACGTCGTCGCCGCGGGCCTGGCCACGCGTTGCGAGATCCAGATCGCCTACGCCATTGGCGTTGCCAAACCGGTGTCGGTGCATGTCGACACCTTCGGCACCGGCGCGATTCCGGATGCGAAGATCGCCGAACTGGTGATCAAGCATTTCGACCTGCGGCCCAAGGGCATCGTGCAGATGCTCGACCTGCTGCGCCCGGTGTATCTCGCGACCGCGGCCTACGGCCATTTCGGCCGCACCGAGGCCGGCTTCAGCTGGGAGCGCACCGACAAGGCCGAGGCCCTGCGCGAAGCGGCCGGTCTCAAGGCCAGGAGCGCGGCCACCGCGTAATTTTTTCACCGTCGCCGCAACACGCGGCGAGGCGTTGCCCTCCGAGGAGCGTTGCAACCCCCAAGCTCGATGCTGGGGCCAGGCTCGGAGGGAACGTCAGTCAAAACAACGGCGCTCGCTCAATCCGTACAGGAGCTAGCATCATGAACGCTGTCGTCAATCCGAAGTTCTCCGACTACAAAGTCGCCGACATCAACCTCGCCAGCTGGGGCCGCAAGGAAATCCAGATCGCCGAGACCGAGATGCCCGGCCTCATGGCGCTGCGCGAGGAGTACGCCGCCAAGCAGCCGCTCAAGGGCGCGCGCATCGCCGGTTCGCTGCACATGACCATCCAGACTGCGGTGCTGATCGAGACGCTCAAGGCGCTCGGCGCCGACATCCGCTGGGCCTCGTGCAACATCTACTCCACCCAGGACCACGCCGCCTCCGCGATCGCGGCCTCCGGCACGCCGGTGTTTGCCTTCAAGGGCGAGAACCTCGAGGAATACTGGGACTACACCCATCGCATTTTCGAGTGGGCCGACGGCGGTACGCCCAACATGATCCTCGATGACGGTGGCGACGCCACACTGCTCATCACCCTCGGTTCGCGCGCCGAAAAGGACGCCTCGCTCATCAGCAAACCGACTTGCGAGGAAGAGCGCGTGCTGTTCGCCTCGATCAAGAAGCGCCTCGAGACCAAGCCGGGCTGGTATTCCAACATCCTCAAGAACATCCGCGGCGTCACCGAAGAGACGACCACGGGCGTGCACCGCCTCTATCAGATGGAGAAAGAGGGACGGCTGCCGTTCCCGGCCTTCAACGTCAACGACTCCGTTACCAAGTCCAAGTTCGACAACCTTTACGGCTGCCGCGAGTCGCTCATTGACGGCATCAAGCGCGCCACCGACGTCATGATCGCCGGCAAGATCTGCCTGGTGCTCGGCTACGGCGACGTCGGCAAGGGCTGCGCCCAGGCCTTCCGCGGCATGGGCGCAACCGTGTGGGTCACCGAGATCGATCCGATCTGCGCGCTGCAGGCCTCGATGGAAGGCTACCGCGTGGTCACCATGGATGAGGCCGCGGCGCTGGCCGACATCTTCGTCACCGCCACCGGCAACGTGCATGTCATCAACCATGACCACATGAAAGCGATGAAGAACGAGGCCATCGTGTGCAACATCGGCCATTTCGATTCCGAGATCGACATCGCTTCGCTGGAGAAGAATTACAAGTGGGAAGAGATCAAGCCGCAGGTGGATCACGTGATCTTCCCCGACGGCAAGAAAATCATCGTGCTGGCCAAGGGGCGGCTGGTGAACCTCGGCTGCGCCACCGGCCATCCCTCGTTCGTGATGTCAGCGTCGTTCTCGAACCAGACCATCGCGCAGATGGAGCTGTTCCAGAACGCCGCCAAATACGAAAAGAAGGTGTACGTGCTGCCGAAGAAACTGGACGAGAAAGTGGCGCGCCTGCATTTGAAGAAAATCGGCGCACATCTTACGCCGCTGTCCAAGACCCAGGCCGATTACATCGGCGTACCGGTCGACGGCCCGTACAAGCCGGACCACTATCGTTATTAAGTCACCGGACGGAAGCTGACAAGGGGCGCTCGCGCCCCTTGTTGCCTGTCACCGACTTCTGCAGGATGGCGCCATGGACCCCCGGAAAAAAATCCCGCGCAATTTCAGCTTCGAGTTTTTCCCGCCGCGCAACGAGGACGGGCGCGCCAAGCTGCGCGAAACCGTGGAACAGCTGGCGCAGCTGAAGCCCAAGTTTTTCTCCGTGACCTTCGGTGCCGGCGGCAGCACGCGCGAGGGCACCTACGAAACCGTCAAAAACATCCAGGCCATGGGTCAGCAGGCCGCGCCGCACATCTCCTGCATCGGCACCACGCGCGCCGATATCCTGACCCTGCTCGATTCCTACCGCCGGCTCGGTATCCGCCATCTCGTGGCCCTGCGCGGCGACCTGCCCAAGGATGCGCCCAGGACCGGCGGTGATTTTCACTACGCCAACGAGCTGGTCAGCTTCATCCGGAGCGAGACCGGTGACGAGTTCTATCTCGAGGTGGCGGCCTATCCGGAGTTTCACCCCGAATCGCCCAGCCCCGAGTCCGACATCCGCCACTTCGCGAACAAGGTCCGGGCCGGCGCCAATTCGGCCATGACCCAGTATTTTTTCAACGTCGACGCCTACTGGCGCTTCGTTGACGAAGCGAAGGCGCTCGGGGTCGACGTGCCGATCGTGCCCGGCATCATGCCGATCACCAATTACAAACAGCTCGCGAGATTTTCCGACGCCTGCGGCGCCGAGATCCCGCGCTGGATCCGCCGACGGCTGGAAGGCTTTGGCGAGGATCTCGATTCCATCCGCAACTTCGGCCTCGACGTCACCACCGAGCTGTGCGACAGGCTGCTCGAGGGCGGGGCGCCCGGTCTGCATTTCTACACCCTCAACCGCGCCGGTCCGACCTGCACCGTGTGGGAGCGGCTCGGACTCTGACCCAATTAAAAAATACAGTTGCAGAAATTATTGCTTTATCTGCGCTCATCTTTCATATCAATCTGCGTTAGTCTGCGGTTTGAATTATTTTAGATAGATTTTTTAGCCATCGGCCAAGGACATGGTCCCCAAAACCAACGAACTGAGCTCGCGCCTGCCGGCCAACAAGCCGCTGCCGGTGCGCGCCTGTTTTCTGGGCGAACGCCTGAACCTGCGCGGGCTGCCGGAACCCGCGGTGACGCTCGGTCCGCTGACCTTGCCGGCCGGCGAGGCGGGGATGGCGGTATTGTTTCGTTACGGGGCCGTGGTGCTGTTCAACCTGAGCGAGGCGGAACAGAAAATTTTTCTCAAGGAGCTGCGGCCGCGCGTGGAGAGCCCGCTGCGGCGCATGGAAACCGAGGACGCCCAGCTGCACATCACCGGCAAGCAACCGGAGGGCGTCACCCCCGAGGGCATCGGCATCGCCGACCTGGCGCAGGCGCGGCTGCAGATCGTGGCCATCGCGCTGGCGCGCAGCGTGGCCCTGGCCTACTACGAAAACGCCATGGCCGGCGCCTTCGACCTGATCGAGCCGCTGGCGCGGCACCTGGAGAAGCCGCGCGGCGGTGGCCGGCGGATGCGCGAGCTGCTGCGCCACATCGGCGGCACGCTGCTGGTGCAGCAGCGCATGATCGGGCGCGTCGAGATCCAGGACAAACCCGATCTGCTGTGGGAGCACCCGGAGGTCGAGCGCCTGTACCTGCAACTGGAAAACGAGTACGAGCTGCACGAGCGCAACACCGTGCTCGAGCGCAAGCTGACGCTCATCAACCAGACCGCCGAGACCGTGGTGAACCTGATGCAGAACCGCAGCATGCTGCGTGTGGAGTGGTACATCGTGATCCTGATCGTGGTGTCGGTGCTGCTGTCGCTCTATACCATGGTGCCGCACTAAACTTCGCGGAGTCGCCGCCGTGCACAAACTTTTTCCCGCCATCCAACCCTACGCGACGCACCGGCTGCAGGTCGACGCGACGCACGCGCTGCATGTCGAGGAGTGCGGCAAGGTCGACGGCCTGCCGGTACTGTTCGTGCACGGCGGGCCGGGCGCCGGTTGCGAGGAGGCGCATCGTTGCTTTTTCGATCCCAACATCTACCGCATCATCCTGTTCGACCAGCGCGGGGCAGGGCGCTCGACGCCACACGCGAGCCTCGATAACAACACCACCCAGGACCTGGTCGCCGACATGGAAAAGATCCGCGAACACCTCGGCGTGGAGCGCTGGGTCCTGTTCGGCGGCTCCTGGGGCTCGACGCTGTCGCTGGTTTACGCCGAGACCCACCCGGCGCGCGTGCTCGGGCTCATCCTGCGCGGCATCTTCCTGTGCCGCCCGTGGGAGATCCACTGGTTCTACCAGGAAGGCGCCAACCGCGTGTTTCCCGACCACTGGCAGGAATTCATCGCGCCGATCCCGGAGCCCGAGCGCCACGACCTGTTGCACGCCCATCACCGGCGCCTGATCGGCACGGACGAAGTGGCGCGCATGGCCAGCGCCAAGGCTTGGTCGCTGTGGGAAGGCCGCGCCGCGACGCTGTTGCCGAACAAACACGTGGTGGAATTTTTCGGCACGCCGCGCACGGCGCTGTCGCTGGCGCGCATCGAGGCGCATTATTTCGTGCACGATACCTTCCTCGAGCCCGACCAGATTTTGCGCAATGCCCCCATGCTGGCCGGCATTCCCGGCACCATCGTGCATGGCCGTTACGACATGGTCTGTCCGCTCGCCAACGCCTGGGAGCTGGTGCAGGCCTGGCCCAATGCCCGGCTCGACATCATCCCGAATGCCGGGCACTCGGCGCTGGAACCGGGCATCGTGCATGCCCTGGTCAAGGCCACTATCGACATGGCTGCGCAACTGGGACGGCCGCCGCGGGCATCCTGATGGCGATCTACGCCATCGGCGACGTGCAGGGCTGTTACGCGCCCTTGCAGCAACTGCTGGCACGGCTGAACTTCGACGCGGCGCGTGACCGCCTGTGGTTCACCGGCGACCTGGTTAATCGCGGGCCGCAATCGCTCGAAGTGCTGCGTTTCGTCAAAGGCCTCGGGGACCGCGCCGTGTGCGTGCTCGGCAATCACGATCTGCACCTGCTCGCGGTCGCCGCCGGCACGGCCAAGACAAAAAAACGCGACACCCTGGATGAAATTCTGCGCGCGCCCGACCGGGATGAATTGCTGTACTGGCTGCGCTCACGTCCCTTGCTGCATCATGACGCTGATCTGGGATACACGCTGATTCACGCCGGCCTGTTGCCGCCGTGGGATCTGGCACAGGCACAGGGGCTGGCGCGGGAGACCGAAACCGTGTTGCGCAGCGACCGGCACCCGGAATTTTTCCGGCACATGTACGGCGACCTGCCCGATCACTGGAATGAAAACCTGCATGGCTTCGACCGGCTGCGCGTGATCGTCAACGCGTTCACGCGCCTGCGCTACTGCGATCTCGACGGCAACCTGGACCTGCGCCCGAAAGGCCCGCCCGGCAGCCAGCCGCCGGACCTGGTGCCCTGGTTCCAGGTTCCGGGGCGCCGCAGCCACGGGCTCAAAATCATTTTCGGACACTGGTCGGCACTCGGCCTGTGGCAAGGTGATGGCGTCATCGGCCTCGACAGTGGCTGCCTCTGGGGCCGGGCGCTTTCCGCGGCGCGGCTCGATGCCGGGCCGGTGGAGTTATTCAGTGTCGACTGCGAGCCGTATCAGTCACCGCATACTGCCTGAGACATATATGCCTGCCTGCTACGCAACGCTTCGTTCGTCCGGTGATCATTCATGACCTGGCTGGCCGATCTGGTTCTGACGATACACGTGGCGTTTATTCTGTTTGTCGTCGGCGGACAGATTCTGATCCTGGCCGGCTGGGCGCTGGGCTGGTCGTGGCCGCGACATCGGTGGTTTCGCCTGCTGCACCTGCTGGCTATCGGTATCGTGCTGCTGCAGGCCTGGATCGGCGTGATCTGCCCGCTCACGACGCTGGAAAACTTTTTTCGTGATGCGGCAGGTATTGCGACATATGAAAACGGCTTCATCCGTCACTGGTTGCGCGAGCTGGTTTTCTACACCGCGCCCGCCTGGGTGTTCACGCTGATTTATACGGTCTTTGCCGGGCTCGTGGCGCTGACCTGGTTTGTCTATCCTCCCCGCCGGAAACTTTAGTGATACCCTAGCGCACTAACGGTGAGACAAAATAATCCTCGCCAAGATTCAGGTGCCACCCACATGACCGCCAGCGACAAACACCAGATCCAGATCGACGTCCGCACTTCCTATCTCCCCGGACAGTCCGAGCCGGGCCAGAACCGTTATGTTTTCGCTTATACCATCACGATCACCAACGCCGGTTCGGTGCCGGCGCGCCTGGTGACACGGCACTGGATCATTACCGACGCCAACGAGCAGAAGCGCGAGGTGCATGGCGAGGGTGTCGTGGGCGAACAACCCTATCTGCTGCCCGGCACGAGTTTTCAGTACACGAGCGGCACGATTCTGGAAACACCGGTTGGCACGATGCAGGGTAGTTACCAGATGATAGCGGACGATGGCACCGCGTTCGACGCAGAAATACCCTCTTTCACGCTGAGCATTCCACGCACGCTGCACTGAGGCCTGGCGGCGTAATCCACTGCGGTTAGGGGCGAATCAAATATCCAGGTTGGATACGTCGAGGGCGTTCTTTTCGATGAACTCGCGCCTGGGCTCCACCTGCTCTCCCATGAGGGTGGTGAAGACGTCGTCGGCGGCCACGCCGTCCTCGATATTGACCTTGAGCAGGCGCCGCATCTGCGGATCCATGGTGGTCTCCCACAGCTGCTCCGGGTTCATCTCGCCCAGACCCTTGTAGCGCTGGATCGTCTGCCCGCGTTTGGCCTCGGCCATCAGCCATTCCAGCATGGCGCCGATATCGGCGACCTTCTGGCTTTTGTCGGCGCGCTGGATGGTGGTCTCCGCGGCAAAATATTTTTCCAGCTGTTCGCCCAGCTCGCGCATGGCACCGTATTCGCCGGAGCCGATGAACTCGGCGTCGATCTTGGTGCGGGTGGTGCTGCCGTGCTCGTGCCGCGCCAAGATGAATTCATGCAGGTTGTTACGCGTGTCGGTGCCGAGCGTGACGTCGTAGCGGCTGCCGTGGTTCACGGCGTGCGTCAGGCGGTCCTGGAGTTCCTGCGCGATCTTGCTGGCCTGTTTCTCGTCCTTCAACAGCGCCGGTATCAGGCGCGGCATGGTAATCAGGTGACGCAGGGCATCGGGGTCGTAACGGCGCGCCAGACGCTTGATCGTCTGTTCCACCGCGAGATGGCTGCGACACAGCGCGGCAAGTTCCTTGCCTTTCAATTCCTGGCCGTTGGTGATGAGCACGGCGTCCGTCAGCGCGGCCTCGAGCAGGAACTCCTGCAGCTCACTCTCGTCCTTCAGGTAGCGCTCCTGCTTGCCATGCTTGATCTTGAACAGCGGCGGCTGCGCGATGTACACGTGACCGCGACTGATCATCTCCGGCATCTGGCGGAAGAAAAACGTCAGCAGCAGGGTGCGGATATGCGAGCCGTCGACGTCGGCGTCTGTCATCAGAATGATTCGATGATAACGTAACTTGTTGATATCAAAATCATTATTTCCGATTCCGGTGCCGAGCGCGGTAATTAGCGTGGCCACCTCGGCGGACGAAAGCATCTTGTCGAAACGCGCGCGCTCGACGTTCAGAATCTTGCCCTTGAGCGGGAGCACCGCCTGGAATTTGCGATCGCGCGCCTGTTTGGCAGAACCGCCGGCAGAGTCACCCTCCACCAGGTACAGCTCGCATTTGGACGGATCGCGCTCCTGGCAGTCGGCCAGCTTGCCGGGAAGCCCGGCGAGGTCCAGCACCCCTTTGCGACGCGTCATGTCGCGCGCCTTGCGCGCGGCCTCGCGTGCCCGGGCGGCGTCCACGATCTTACCGGCGATGGCCTTGGCGTCCGCCGGGTTCTCCTCAAGAAACTCGGACAGCTTCTCGTTGACGATGGACTCGACCACCCCTTTCACTTCGGATGAAACCAGCTTGTCCTTGGTCTGCGAGGAAAACTTGGGGTCAGGAACCTTCACCGACAGCACCGCGATCAGTCCCTCACGGGCGTCATCGCCGCTGATCTCAACCTTTTCCTTTTTGGCCAGACCGGTCTTTTCAATGAACTGGTTCAGCGTACGCGTCATGGCCGCACGCAGGCCGGCCAAGTGGGTGCCGCCGTCGCGCTGGGGGATATTGTTGGTGAAACAGAAAATATTTTCCTGGTAGGTGTCGTTCCACTGCAGACAGAGCTCGACGGTGATCTTGTCGCGCTCGGCGGAGATATAGACCGGCTTCTGGTGCAGTGGGGTCTTGTTGCGGTTGAGGTGCCCGACGAAGGCCGCGATTCCACCCTTGTATTCGAAAACGTCTTCCTTGCCGGTGCGTTCATCCAGGAGGGAGATGCGCACGCCGGAATTCAAAAACGACAGCTCGCGCAGGCGCTTGGCCAGGGTGTCGTAGTTATAAACTGTATCCGTGAAGATCTCGCTGCTGGGTTTGAACCGCACGTCCGTGCCGGTTTCGCTGCTTTCTCCGATCACCTTGAGCGGGGTCTTTGGTTCGCCCAGATGATATTTCTGTTGATGTACTTTGCCATCGCGGCGGATAGTCAGCTCAAGCTGGTCGGACAGGGCGTTAACCACAGAAATACCCACACCGTGGAGACCCCCCGAGACCTTGTAGGAGTTCTGGTCAAACTTGCCGCCGGCATGTAACACCGTCATCACCACTTCCGCTGCAGACCGCCCTTCTTCCGGGATTATTTCGGTCGGAATGCCCCGCCCGTTATCCGAAACGGTGATGGAATTGTCGGTGTGAATCGTAACGGAGATCCGGTTGCAATGGCCCGCCAAGGCCTCGTCAATCGAGTTATCCACAGCCTCGAAAACCATATGATGCAAACCGGTGCCATCATCTGTGTCGCCGATATACATCCCTGGACGCTTGCGTACGGCATCGAGCCCCTTAAGGACCTGAATGCTGTGCGAGTCATATGTAGGGGTAGTCCCCTTCTTTGCTTGCGTCATTGAATTCCAGTTATGGCTGTTCCACGTGGAACCGCCCAGAAAGATGACGTTTCACGTGAAACTCTTGAGGCGGCGCTATAGCCGCATCGGCATTATAACGTACTGGGGATAGGCTGTGTCCGGAGCAGCCAAGGTGCAACTGCTATTGGGATCGTTTAACCCAAACTCCACCTGGTCTGTGTGCAACGCTGAAATAGCCTCGATCATGTAATTAACATTAAAGCCGATTTCCATGCCTTCGCCTGAATAATCCGTACTTATTTCTTCCTGAGCCTCTTCCTGTTCCGGGTTATGGGCAGTGAGCCGCAGGGTTTTGCTGATCAGGCTAAGTCTGACACCGCGGTATTTTTCACTCGACAAGATTGCAACACGCCCCAAGGTTTCGCGGAACAGATCCCGGTCCAGCATGAGTTTTTTCGACTGCTTTCCGGGAATGACTTTGTTGTAGTCGGGGTAGCGCCCGTCAATTAACTTGGAGGTAAAAATGAAGTCACCAGTCCGCGCTCGCAGATGGTTGGTCCCGAACTCCAACTCAACCGGATCGTCCGTATCTCCAAGGAGCCGCAACATTTCCTGTACCCCTTTGCGCGGGACAATGACCTGCTTGTCGCCTTTTACGTCTTTATCGAGGCTGATTTCAGTAACCGCCATGCGGTGGCCGTCAGTGGCAACGGCACGGATTTTTTTATCGGATATCTCAAGCAGCAGACCATTCAGGTAGTAGCGCACATCCTGTTGCGCCATGCAGAAATGTGTTTGCTCCAACAGCTTGCGCAATGATTTCTGACTGAGAGTAAGCGCTTGCTCCCATTGTAATGCTTGCACAGATGGGAAATCTGCCACCGGCACTGTCGTCAAAGCGAAGCGGCTCTTGCCAGATTTAACGATGGATTTCTCGGCTTCCTTTTTGATAACGATTTCAGCATCGGCAGGCAGGGCTCGACAGATATCGAACAACTTGCGCGCAGGCAGTGTCATTTCCACGCTGCTTCCACCGGCCTTGCTTACCTTGGCGATAATTTCGATCTCAAGATCGGTTCCGGTGAGAGTCATGTCGCCGTCCTGCTGTCGCAGCAGGACATACGAAAGAACCGGCAGGGTCTGGCGTCGCTCCACGACACCCGTGACATAACCCAAAGGCTTTAACAAATCCTCGCGTGTTATGGTGATCTGCATGCTTTCTAGTTAATTCCTTTTTTTAAAAGATAGTTACTTGTAATTAAGCGGGACTGATTTTGTGGATAAGTTACTGACCACTGATGAGCAAGGCTCACATCGTTTCGATAGCATGTTAGCAACCTTGACTATGTTTGTGCATATCGTGAGCGAAGATTGAATGATAACGGCTCGCGCCTGTTCTACAAATAAAATTCACAGACTTATCCCACAGCATCAGGTTGTCAGGATGCGCATGAGATTGTTGTAGTCTTCGTTCATCCTGGAATCCTTGGATTTCAACTCGGAAATCTTGCGGCAAGCATGGAGCACCGTGGTGTGATCCCGGCCGCCAAAGGCGTCACCGATTTCGGGCAAGCTGTGTTCGGTCAATTCCTTGGCCAGCGCCATGGCCACCTGACGCGGGCGTGCCACCTGCCGTGAACGGCTCTTGGAGTGCAGGTCAGAAACCCGGATTTTATAATACTCAGCCACCATCTTCTGGATGTTGTTGATTGTAACCAGGCGGTCCTGAAATGAGATCAGATCTTTCAGGCTCTCGCTAACGAGTGAGGTGTCGATAGGCCGGCCGGTGAAGAAGGCGCTTGCCAGGATTCGGCGCAAGGCGCCCTCCAGTTCACGCACGTTCGACCTGGCCCGCTTGGCCACAAAGAAAGCCATGTCCTCAGGCAGGTCGACACCCTCCTGTTTGGCCTTTTTGATCAAAATGGCAACCCGCGTCTCAAGCTCCGGAGGCTCGATCGAAACGATCAAGCCGGAACCAAAACGCGAGATCAGACGTTCCTCGACACCGGTCAGTTCCTTGGGAAAACGGTCGGCGGTAATGATGACTTGGCGCTTGGACTCTTGTAAGGCATTGAATGTATGGAATAATTCTTCCTGTGAGCGTTCCTTTCCGACAAAAAACTGGATATCGTCAATCAGCAGGGCATCGAGGTTGCGGTAAAGTTTTTTGAAGTCGTTGATGGCGTTATGTTGAAACGCCTTGACCATGTCGGCGACAAAACGCTCGGAGTGGACATAAGCGATATTGGCATCCGGCCGGTGCTTGAGCATCAGGTTGCCGGCGGCGTGCATGAGATGGGTTTTTCCCAGACCGACGCCACCGTAGATGAACAGCGGGTTGTAGGCACCACCGGGGTTTTCGCCCACCTGCCGGGCCGCCGCACGCGCCAGTTGATTGGATTTGCCCTCCACGTGGGTCTCGAAGGTGAACTCCGGATTCAGACGACCGATGATGGAGGGCGTCTTGGGCGGGGCGACCGCCTCCACGCGGGTGGCGGCCTTGGCGGCGCCGACCACGGGGCGCGACTGGCTGCCGACCTCGACTTGAACGCTGAGCGCGCCACCGCTGTACTCGCTGCTCAGTTCCGCGATGCGTTCCAGAAACCGTTCACGCACCCAGTCCACCACGAAGCGGTTGGGCGCCAGCAGCCGCAGTATCTGGTTGTCCTGCACCGCGTGCAGCGGGCGCAGCCAGGTGTTGAATTGTTGCGCAGACAATTCCTCTTCAAGCCGTTCCAGGCATTTTTTCCAAACCGGCGACTGCATATTTTTTCACGCGACGACGAGGGGAACGGAAGTCTAGCCAGTAAAGCAACAGTTATCCACAGGCGATATGCGTCGCCAGCATTTACAGGCAGTTAGCAGAATAATGTGTTGACAAACCTCGATCAGAGGCAGTAAGTTTGCCGCCCTTTTCGCAGCCAAGGTGGCTGCGAGAACCACCGACAGCCAAGAACCGACCCGATGAAACGCACATATCAACCCAGCGTGATCAAACGCAAGCGCACCCACGGCTTCCGTGCCCGCATGAAGACCACCGGCGGACGCCGCATACTTGCCGCGCGCCGTGCCAAGGGCCGCAAGCGCCTGAGCGCCTGACCTTGCCGCCTGCCCGTCGCGGGCTCCCCCGATCGCACCGGTTGCGGCGGCCGGCGGAGTTCAAGACGGTGCTGAAAGGCAGCCTGCGCTGGCGCGACGACTTTTTCGGCGTCTACGCGGTTCCCAATCCACATCCACACGGGCGGTTAGGCATCGTCGTGTCACGCAAGACATCGCCCCGGGCGGTGGTACGCAACCGGGTCAAGCGCCAGATACGTGAATCGTTCCGTGGTTGTCAGGAAAAACTGGCAGGCCTGGACTTTGTGGTGGTGGCAAGTCCCGGGGCGGGCCGGGCGCAAACCGCCGCGCTGCGCGCCTCACTGCAGCAATTATGGGAAAAGGTAGAGCAACGGTGCAAAAAATCCTGATTGCCGTCATTCGCGCTTATCGTTATTTGCTGAGCCCCTGGCTGGGACAATCCTGCCGCTTTTACCCGAGCTGCTCGCATTACGCGCTGGAGTCGATAGAAACCCACGGCAGCGCGCGCGGGTCGTGGCTGGCACTGCGCCGGCTGCTGCGTTGTCATCCGTGGCACACCGGCGGCTACGACCCGGTTCCTCCCGCCACCCATTCGCATTCCCACTCCAGCCACGCCCATCGCCATGGATAACCAACGCCTGTTCCTGTTCTTCGCGCTGGCCATGGTGCTGATGCTGATCTGGCAGGCTTGGGAAGAACACAATGCGCCGCCGCCGAGCCCGGTGACTGCCACGGCCCCCGGGGCAGCAACACCCGAAGCCACCCCCGGCGTGCCCCAGGCCCCGGTGCCGCGCACCGCCGAAGCCACGGCGGCGACTCCCAAACCCACCGAGGCGCTGGCGCGCGCGACACGCATCCAGGTGCGCACTGATGTGATCGATGCCGTGATCGACAGCCAGGGCGGCGATGTGCGCGAGCTGAACCTGCGCCAGTACCCGGTGACTCTGGAGAAGCCGGAGGAGGCCTTCCCGCTGTTGCGCGATGCCGGACCGGAACTGTTCATCGCCCAGTCGGGGCTGATCGGCCTGGAGGGGCAGTATCCCAACCACCGCACGCTGTTCACGGCCGAGGCCACCCGCTACACCCTGGCCGACGGCCAGAACGAACTGCGCGTGCCGCTGAGCTGGCGCGCCCCCGACGGCGTGCGCTACACCAAGACCTACATTTTCCGTCGCGGCAGTTACGTGGTGGACGTCGAGTTCGCCGTGAAGAACGACACGCGCCGCGAATGGAGCGGCTACCTGTACGCCCAGTTCCAGCGCATGCACACGCCCACGAGCGGCATTTTCAACGTGGTGCCGAGCTATACCGGCGGCGCGATTTACACACCCGAAAACAAATACGAAAAGATTCCGCTCGACGACATGGCCGAGAAGCCGCTCAAGCGCGAAGTCACCGGCGGCTGGGTGGCGATGTTGCAGCACTATTTTGTAGGTTCATGGCTGCTGGCGAAAGACGAGCGCAACGAGTTCTATACCGACGTGCTGGAAGGCACCCGCCATGTGCTCGGCTTCAAGAACCTGACCCCGACCCAGGTGGCGCCGGGCGCGAGCGGCGTGATCCGCGCCTCGATGTATGCCGGCCCCAAGGAGCAAAAGATTCTCGAGACCTTGCCGGCCGAGGGCATGCCGCTCACGGTGGATTACGGCTTCCTCACCGTCATTTCCGCGCCGCTGTTCTGGCTGCTGTCCTGGCTGCATCGCCTGCTGGGCAACTGGGGCTGGGCCATCATCCTGCTCACGGTGCTGATCAAGGCCGCGTTCTATCCGCTGTCGGCGAAGAGCTACAAGTCGATGGCGCACATGCGCAAGATGCAACCCAAGATGCAGGCGCTCAAGGAACGCTACGGCGACGACCGCCAGAAGCTCAACCAGGCGATGATGGAGCTGTACAAGACCGAGAAGATCAATCCGCTCGGCGGCTGTCTGCCTATTCTTATACAGATCCCGGTGTTCCTCGCGCTCTACTGGGTGCTGCTCGAAAGCGTCGAGATGCGCCAGGCGCCGTGGATCCTGTGGATCAAGGACCTGTCGGCGCAGGACCCGTATTATGTCCTGCCGATCATCATGGGCGCCTCGATGTTCATCCAGCAGAAGCTCAATCCGCAGCCGCTCGATCCGATCCAGCAGAAGGTGTTCATGGTCATGCCGTTCATGTTCACCGCCATGTTCCTGTTCTTCCCCGCGGGCCTGGTGCTGTACTGGACGGTGAACAACATCCTGTCCATCGCGCAACAGTGGCGCATCACGCGCGTCGTCGAGGGCAAGAAGTAACGCCGTATCACGCTGGCCGTGACCTCCACCGCCACTATCGCCGCTGTCGCCACGCCGCCCGGGCGCGGCGGCATCGGCATCGTGCGGATCTCCGGCTCTGCCACGCGCCACATTGCCGCGGGCCTGCTCGGCAAACTCCCCAAGCCGCGCCACGCGAGCTTTGCGAATTTCCTGGATGCGGCGAGTCAGCCCATCGACCAGGGCTTGGCCATATTTTTTCCCGCGCCGCATTCCTTTACCGGTGAAGACGTGCTCGAACTGCATGGCCACGGCGGACCCGTGGTGCTCGACATGCTGCTGAATCGTGCGCTCGAGCTCGGCGCGCGCCTTGCGCGTCCCGGCGAATTTTCCGAACGCGCGTTCCTGAACGGCAAGCTCGACCTGGCACAGGCCGAGGCGGTGGCCGATCTCATCGAGGCCGGCTCGGAGACGGCGGCGCGCTCGGCGCTGCGCTCGCTCGAAGGCGGGTTTTCGCAGCGCGTGCACGCGCTGGTCGAAGGCCTCACGCGCCTGCGCCTGTACGTCGAGGCTGCGATCGATTTTCCGGAGGAGGAAATCGATTTCCTGGCGGACGAACGCGTGACGCAGG